>JAEEGL017382068.1_pt1 | contig 20215 bp, 20 predicted proteins | sample 9134231 | NCBI WGS metagenome assembly JAEEGL01 (sample SAMN16246548, study PRJNA631951) | gut metagenome | biome: gut microbiome; feature: rumen; material: fiber-attached | host: Bos | place: Iran: Karaj | collected 2018-10
TCCAGCATCTCACGGTGCTGACCAGTAACACATACTATAGTCTCAAACTCTGTAGGGTGCTTCTGGAACTCCTTCACCAGCGGGCACATCTTAATTGCCTCTGGGCGTGTTCCAAACACTAACATTACTTTCTTTGTCATATATTAATTTGTTTATTTTGTTCTGGCAGGCAGTATCGAACTGCGAACTATCGTTCCACCTGTGCTGCCAGAAGCCTTTGTTTTTTACAGAAGGTTATCCTTCTCGATATCTTTGAAATATTTATATGTGCCATGCTTCAGTTCGTCGGTGGCATCTTCGTCACAGACAATGATGGCATGAGGATGTTGCTGCAAGCAGCTGATGGTCCACATGTGGTTAACAGGCTCTTCGACTCCGTGACGGAGGGCGCGGGCCTTGTTGTGGCCATTCACCATAATCATCACTTGCTTGGCGTCCATCACTGTACCAACACCTACAGTAAGTGCAGTCTTGGGGACCAGATTGACATCATTATTGAAGACTATTTCCTTACATACTTCATCCACTTCACAATACCATACCAAGCATTCCTGATAGTATACATGAATGAGGTGATCGGTCCTAAATCCTCTTCCGTGCGATAGACCTCATAGCGCCATTTTAACTTGTCTGTTCTCAAGAATCTACTGAAGAAGCCATACGGTGTACGCATCGTAGCCAGATTCTTTTTGAGCAGATGACAATCGTTTCTCTCACTGATACTCAGCCATAGGGCATAATCATTGTTTTCTTTGGTGTTGTGCAACCTGAACTTACCCACTTCCTTTGCATCATACATGACGGTGAGATATCCTGGCCAACAGCACTTGAGCATATCATTTTTTGTCACATGCTCCTTGCCGCTAATCAATATATCCCGGTCTTGCGACTTGTTATTCATCAGACCATACTCAGTGTACGAGAATGCATACCCATTCTCCTCCATAAACCGGACTTGCTCCGCCAACTTATCAGGAGCCCAAACGTCACCAACATCCAGAAAAGCAATCCAGCGCCCACGAGCCTCCTTCAATGCCTTATTTCTATTCACGGACTCTCCACGGTCGGACACCGTCTGCGTCACCTTGATACGGTCATTATAAGTATAATCCTCCCGCCTTATCCTGGCCTCTTCCTTCAGGTACATCATCAGGGTGATGGTATTGTCCTTCGAGTTATCGTCAACAAACAGCAGCTCCCAGTTCTGGTAGGTCTGCGCCATCACACTCCTCACACTCTCCTCCACATACTGAGCCTGATTGTGAGAAAGCATAATAATGGATACTAATTCACCACCCATCTTCTCCTGCATATTGTTCGTTCCTTACTAAAGTATTCATCATATTCGACAGCGAATGGGGCCTGTTGGAGTTGCTCAAAACCAACGAAGCCCCACCCGCACGTCAGAATGGTTGTGTTGTTGTTTGCAAACACTTATCTTCCATAATTATTATAATCCCCTCGACATAATCACTTAATTCTTATAATCCTCGGGTAAATTATCATTGAATTCTTAAAATCCGCGCGGGATTAACCGCTCTTCTACTCTCTTTTGGGGATTGGAGAGTTACAATACAAGGGGACACCCCGCTTATTTATGCAGGGGTAACAAAAGTGTACAACAACAATGTTGAAGAGGTGGGCCTCTCAAGCACTGAGTCCAGTAACTCTGATGATAACACTACTACTCTCCAGTCTAAAATCGGGTGCAAAGGTACAATTATTAATTGATATTGACAAAGAAAAAAGGATTTATCTTTTAAAAATCCGTTTTTCTTGCAATACTTCCTCTAAACGAAAACGGCCCTGCGAACTATCGCAGAGCCGTTTCCGAATCCTTCAGTATGTATCCGTCCTCTTTTTAGCCATAAGCCTTCTCAAGACTCGTATACTCGAATGGGCGGCAGAACCGAGCGAGTCCCAGCATTTCTTCACTCTTTGTGATCACATTCTGGAACAATGCACTAGGCGAGCCAATAAGGTCACGATGATGGTACGATCCCATGATATACTTTTCTCATCACGAACTCACGCAGGATGAAACTGACTGCCGCTTCGTTAATCGTATCGCTATAGCCCAGAGGCTTCAGCCATGCCTTCATCTCATCTATCGTTTGAACATAACCATTAAGAATATCTTCCTTCAATGGCTCTGTCACTTGACTTATCGTCGACTTTCTTCGCACCTCGGCAAATCGAGCTAGTTCGTTTGCACTCGGTTTGGCGTCAGTTATCTTGATATTCTTTATTGGAGGCATAAGAAATTAACTAAGGGATGACGATATAAAATCATTTACCACCTTGACTTCTGTTTTGCAAATCTCTTCATACTGGCGAATTGCCGACAAGCGCACATCAGTTTCATCCAAATGTAATGAATTGGCTAACGAATAAAACTCATTATGCTTGCCTGCCACGATAGCAGTCTGTAGATAGCGTTTCATTTCTGCCATATCGCTTACTTTGCAGTCAGAAAGAATCCTTTTCAAATCACTACTATTTGTCAGCGCCTCAATAATTACCTTCTCAGGCCATTCATTGCCAGGAAGAAAGGTAATGCTTTTATCTAAAAACTCTTCCAACTCAGCAGATGAGACTGACTTGCAATCTGAGAGCGATTTTACTATTTCTTTTATCTTCTGTTTCTTATCCTTACGCTTGTCACCATCCATCACTGCAAGGAAATTATTCTTGCCTTCACGTAAATGAGTGGCCATTGCGTATAGCATAGAGCTGTCTGCAGAGCCAAGCACTTTGACCTCTACTCTGCGACGAATATCACAGGGCAGAACTGCTTCCACAAATGCTTTTGCTACAGGATCCTCAACAAATATATCCTTTTCAGAGTTTATAACTCCAGAAAGTTCACTTGTCGCAACTTCAACAGATATTCCATATATCACATCTATTGTGCCTTGACGTGCTTTAACCATAGCGCGTCCATCATGAGGTACAGAACCTAAAACCGTTGAAGAATGAGAAGAGCAGATAATCTGGGTATTATTCTTCAGACACAAGTCCTTAAGTATCGACATCAACTTTCGTTGAGCCTGAACATGCAGTCCAAGTTCAATCTCGTCAACTACAATCAAAGCACCCTTTCCTGCTGTCAATATCTCATATAGTAACTGTAGAACAGCATTTTCACCAGCACCCATATTAAAACCTGTATACGAACCTAGACCACGAGTACAACCATATAGACGATACTTATGATGGCTTGCTTGCGTGATATTGGTATAATCTCTACCAAAAATCTGATTCATATAGGTGACTAAAGCTAGATTAACATTTGGAGCCAACTTGTTGGAACCAAAAGCTCCACTATAATTGCGATACGTCTGACTCTCTGAGGGTGGAAGTATGCGATTGATGCCAAGGAACGATACTGCACGCTTAGGACGAGTATCATAGTCCTTCCACTTTCCCTTAGGGCTTTTACTACGAGTATCCTTGTTTCTCAATTTATCTGTTAGAAACGTGCTGGTAATCTTAATATCAGCCATTATACCGCGCTCGGTGGCAGTGAAAGCAAAGAAGTCACTATAAGTATAGTGACGACGCTGCTTCTTGGTATTTGACAGCAGCGACATGGGACAAAAAGGCGTGTTATTATGGAAAGCACAGCTAACCAACGACAACACCGTAGATTTGCCCGAACCGTTCTCACCGACAATCACCGTAATAGGGTAATTGAACGTCATTTCAAACTTGCCAAGTCCTCTTATAGAAGATTGCTCTATAGCTATCTTCTGCAAGGTATTACAAGATTTGTTATTAGCAAACCACTGCCGGTTCTTTCTGTCAAGTTCTGAATCTCTATAAAAACTCATAGTAACTTATTCTTTCAGATATTTGCACCAAAATAACCAAGGCCGTTATTTCTATGATATACCACTCGACCATGTTGAAAGTTTCCAATGGAATATTCTATCTGGTCGATACACCCTTGAAGGTCGTTCAAAATATCTATTGAAGAAAAACGGAGTACCTGAAATCCATGCAACGTTAATTGATTGTCACGACGTCGGTCTAACATATACGCATTGGCGTTAGCATGGTATTCCAATCCGTCACACTCCACTGCGATAGCTCCTCCTTTAGGAGCTTTTATCAGGAAGTCCACCTTGAATCGTCTATCTGGTGCTAATGCCTGAAATTGTGGGATAGCTAATATTTGTGATTGATATAGTGCATCACGAAGTCGCTCTTCTATTGGTGACTGTGCTGATATATCAATCCAATGGAGTTTATCTAGATTCCGCCTTAGAAGATGGCGGAAATTGGTCTTGGTATAGGATAATACTCGTTGACTCTTACAATAAACATACATACTGTCCACCAACTCGATAATACACAAATCAGGATCTCCTCCTTGAGGGCATATCGGATTATTACAAAATACTAACTTGTCATGACAATAACGGCAGAAAACATAGGTAAGTTCCTCTGTAACACAGTAGAATGAAACATCGCCATCTGCACTTATTTCGTCTGACCAATTTCGCTTTAGCCTATCAACGACCTCATCTGCCAGCCAATCTGCATTAATATTCATAAAGCAGAAACGGTAGAGCCAACTCTTGATGATATGCTTTACTGTATTTATAGGAATATTTAAGTCTGTAGCCTTCTTGAACATGTAGTCATGAAACATGATTTCACGACGTATCTTATATCCGTCTGGAGCCAAAGACTCTTCTGGTTCGCCATTGTGCTCAATATATTGCGCCAAATTATTCGCATCCTCTTTCCATTCTCTCCAACTCAGATAGAATGCAGGCATACCAAGAGATGAAAGCCTACGCTGTTCGTTTTCGTCAAGGACTCTTTGGCCTGGCACTCTATTCGACCAAGACTGCAGAAATTTCAACAATGTACTCCCACGATGCCCCTGTGCCTGAGAATTACCGTTCCCATACAACGTCATATATGCTTCCTCACCACTGCGAGAAACCTTATATTTTGTCCCATATTGAACAGCCTCAGAATTTTCTATTCTGATTTCTGCGTTTTCGCAGAAAAGAAAGAACGTATCTGCTAACGACATTAGGTCAAACTTCTGAAAGAATCAACTAATCAACTACTTGGCTGGGACCTAAATCCACACAAATAACAGACATACCAATTGTTGGTCCATCATGCATATTGTGGATATTCCCATCTAAGAAGACTGCATCTTGGTCTCCCAAACTAAGTATGAAATTAAAAGCAGCATCTCCATTTCATCTGTTATGATTGAAAAATCCTGCGTTCTGACGATTAAAAACAGAGTTAGCAGACAACCACAATAAATCATGTATCATCTGTGACCAGTCATCATGAGGATCTTTATCATACGTACGTCCCATATCAAATGAAAGTACAGATGCTAATGTCCGGGCAAACAACTTGGAACCATTTAGAGGATTGTCAACTGTAGCTGTCAACATATCAGAAGGACTCAATTTATCTATTAAAAGATATTGGGCTCCCTGGGTTATTGTCTTTGGCAGTACGTTTCTACGCTGGCCATTCAAGGCTCCTGCGCGTCTGTATTCAAATTCTGGCCACTCTGAATATAAAGTGAACTGATGAAGGTCTGATTTAGACACTTTTGCAAAAATGGGATCTTTTACGCATTTGGCTTGTAATAGTAATGCATTGTAAACAGCTCCAGAAGCTCTAATTTCACGACATACAATAAGCAGATCACCAAGTTCAGGACTCTTTGGACATGGATTATTGACAAAATGAGCCAAAGGCTTTTGATGTATAAAAGCACCTCCTACATTTATTTGACGACCAGGGAATATTGACATCAAAGCCTTCTTAATTTCAGCAGGCAATATCTTTACCATCTGAGCAACGATGTTTGGCTCATCCCTGTGGACAGGCCATGATATATTATACATCACCGTCTGCAAATCACTCACTAATTTATGTCGCTGAAAAATATTCATAAATCACTTATTGGGTCATCTTATGACACAAAAATCTTTTTATTCTTCCACTAACCCCTCCGTCTCCACGCCATAAACGAAAGAGACAGATTCAATGACTGGAGCCTTATGGAATTCGTCCAGTTCCGCAACCGTCACATAGTACAAGTCTACCCTGCCCTCCACATCAATATACGAATCAGCACACTCACTCCAGTTGACGATCTCGTTCTTCATCTCACGGACTGAGACATCCGACCTAGCCCGCAAGGTGTAGGTGGACTGGTCTTCCTGCTTCTCGAAGCCCATGTCTTCAATCATCTCCTCGAATGACTCACGGGTATCGTCGTTGCTGAAGTTATATGTTATGAGTTGCTTGTACATGTCACTTCCTTAACTTGATATTTATCTTTGCTCTATAAATTATAACAACCACACCGAGAACTATTAACAGAACACCAGGAGTCGCATTTACTAGGCTTGCCTCCAATGAAGGTCCCTTAATGAATAGCTGATAGTCTCCCGTGTATCCTGCATAAGTCAGCCAACAACCCATAGCTATCATACCTATTCCTGTAATCATGGCTAGGATGGCTAAAATGACTTCACCCCATATTGCCACTAGTCCTGCAAAGGTATTTGCTACGTTAGCAGGCATATCGTCAGAACATGATGTCAGTAAGGTTGCCATTATAAGCAGTATGAGTAGATATCTTGCAATATGAATATTATCTAGCATAAGTTTACCTACGGTTAAATAATCTTTCGAAATGTTTATTTTTATTTTCTCGTCAAACGCTAGGCTTTCGATTATCCTTCAGATTTTATCTTGACACCTCTGAATCCCGTTTTTTCATTTTTATCCCTCATCGTCTCATCCATCACTCTAACACCGACTTCAAAAGCCCCGTTTCTATTAACATCTGTTCACTCTTTAAGGATAAGAAATCTTAACGCCCTTGCGTATTTGGGTAAAAAGTACTACCTTTGTATAGAAATGAGCGGAAAAGGCTCAATTCCCCGGATGTCTGATGAAAGGCAAATCGGGTTCACTGTATTTCGGTGAGTATCAGGCCGGTATGCGGAAGTTCACATTAGCTGGGAAAACGGGGGATTGGGGAGTTACAAAACGGGGGGACACCCTGCTTTTTTGCAGGGATAACAAGGGGATACCACAATGTTGAAGAGGTCGGTCTCCAAGCACTGAGTCCAGTAACTCTGATGATAACGCACTACTCTCCAGTCTAAAATCGTTTGCAAAGGTACAATTATTAATTGATATTGACAAAGAAAAAGGGATTTATCTTTTAAAAATCCGTTTTTCTTGCAATATTATCTCTAAACGAAAACGGCCCTGCGAACTATCGCAGGGCCGTTTTCGTATGTCCTTCATGAACTCTTCTATCACTATTCTAACTTTCTTGCTTCCCTTCGGTAGCAAGCGAGACAAGCTCGAGCGCTTCAACGCGAAGAAAGAATCAAAGAAGCATCCATTTCTCCAAGGTCTCCATAGTTTGTTCATTTCTCTCATGCAAGAGAAAAGGAACCAAAGAGTGCACTACCCCCAAGGCCCCCTACATAGGGGGATGCAACCTGAGAATTGCAGAAACCGACAATTCTCAGCAGGTTTTGGTAAGCCGGGACACGGCTTGATATTGTTTATCAGCTGACACTGGGAAATCCTTATTCCTACTCAACATGCGATCTGCCAATTCACTTGCCTCTCTATTTATACGCATATAGTCTTCTGCCGAAGGAAACTGATTCGTCCGACGAAAAACTTCTCCAGACATTTTGCCTACGTAGTCTGCAACGACCTCATCTCTAATATACATGAATTGCTTTTCTGTTATTGACAAGCAATGCTCATTAAATTCTTTCACGTCGTTATAGAACTTTTCAAGTTCCTTTTCATCAGACAGTATTGATTTTGTTGCTTCATCCAAAAGAGCACCATCTTTCGTCAATTTTCTATTAAGTTTCTTAACAACAGCTTTTATAATGTCCCAAGCAAGCCCACTAATGATAACACTAGCTAACCATTGAAGAACTTCTGGTACATCTCCAAGACTGAAATGAACTGTTACATTACGTTGCTTTTCAGCCTCTTTACGGTATAAATAGCCAAATAGGACGGCATTCCTTATATCATCGGAAGATTGAAATCCTTTTTGGTATTTGGGTGTTGGATTCATAGAAAATTTGTGCTATATCAAAAATCTTTCATGCACAAGAAGTCAAAATTGGATGCTTACTCATAGTTCGTCCCAATCTTGCTCCTTCATTTTTTCATAGAGATCTTTTTGTAGCTTATACGCTGGTTGCTCAATATCGTATGGAGTACGAAGAGGGAATCTTAATACACTTTCCGCATTCTCAACCCAATATTGTTCAGGAATATGTACACCTTTATAAAATTGACGTGCAGTCTTCGCCTGATTGACAAATGATCGAAAAATCTCACCGACAGTATGACGATGATTATTCTTATAGTGACTTTCTGTGGTCATTAATTCTTGATACCCTTTCATCAAATCATTATTTCCATGATAAAAGAATAGAACGTCATAATTATTCTCCTCATAATACTTGACTCCATTCAAGGAATAGCCAAAATCAAAAGCATCATCTCGAAATTGATATGGATTCATCAAATACTCATGCCGTTTATCAGCACCTAACGGGTCTGCGATACCCTTATTGGGAGAAAGATTGCATGCCGCACATGCAGGTATTAAATTGTAACAATTGAGAGCAAGAAAAGGATAAATACTCTTTGGTAAGAAATGGTCTAAACTCGGAGATACTTCGTGCACTCTCCCATGTGCAGTTCTGACACTTTTGCGGATGTATGTATCACCACAATAAGGACACAAAAGCAAATCTAGCGATTCTACAAAAGAATCCTTGTCCATCGGATGAGTCTCATTATATTTCCCCTCAAACAAACGATCTACAAAAATATGGCGCATGATTTCATGAAAGCAATCCATAAAATAAGGTTGTGAAGCATTCTTTATAGAACTTGGTGCATTTCTGTTGAATATCCGTCTGAAATGATCTGGACTGTCTGAATACACCTCTTTTATCAACCTCCTTTGCTCTGCAAAATCGCCACAGAGTAAACGTCTCAATTCTCTATCATTATCAACACAACGCTGAAGCCAATCACGAGCCAAACTATGTTTACAAGAATCTGGTTCCAATTGAACAAGTACCTTCGTGCCATCTTTGAATGAAGTTTCGATGGGTTTCCCTTTAAGGAACTCCTGCATTAATTCCTTTACACGTATATTAAGTGTACGAAAATGTGCATCCTCATCAACCTTGAATTTCGGAATCTTGTACATTTTGCCTCCTCCTATATTTAAGATAGCCGAGTATTGCAGAATCACCAATAATACGTTCTATACTTTTATCCGTATTCTCCCCTCGGTTTACCTGTTGAACTAGTTTTCCAATTGTCTGCTCGGCAATCTCCCCCATTGCAGAGGTACGGAAAAAGAAGCTATCCTTCATGAGATCATACAGATTAGCTCCAAATGTTTGTAAATGCCTGAAACTTGGAGCACCATTATCAAGATACAAAATATTTCCCCCTTGCACATCACTCAATATGAATGGGGAATGAGTTGCAATTATGATATTAATAGAGTAAATGCTACGGCGATCAACATCTGCGTTATTCAGACTCTCCAAAAGCATTTTTACAAATCGCCTCTGAAGATCTGGATGAGAATATAGTTCTGCCTCATCAAAAATGAGATTAATATGATGATATTTAACGCGATATTTATCATTAACTACACTCTGAATATTTTTCAAGTGATATAGAATATTACTCATACAGAAGAGAAATTGTAACTCACCACTGCTCATCCTTGAGAAAGTAATCTCTGATTTATCTGAGATAAAATAAGCAGAATTAGACGAACGACGTCTCTTTGACAATACCAGTTCCATTTCAAAAAAGGGAGGAGGAAGTGTTTCTGATGCTTCAATATATGATGAAAACCTGTTCTTGCATAGTACATCACAACTTATCTCAGAAACCTCAGATGCCATACGGTATAAACCACTTTCTATAAATTTAATGCATCTACGAATCTTTGTCGTAATATGGGACTGTTCATCTGTTGATAGAATCTTTGTTATTGTTTTATCAGCCAGTTCTTCTATCTGCTGGGAGCTTATCTTCATATTCCCAACTTCATGAGGGTTGAAGATATTACGGAATGTAGGATAGGTTAGACATATACGTAGTGATTTTGCTGACAAATAAAAAAGCACCGAATCACGTTCATCATCAGTCTGACAAACTCTGAGAATCAAAAGACCATATCGTGTTTCCCACTTATGCCTGAAAGCCTTTATCATCAGGTCTATTTTTTTCCTTTCCAAACCTTCCTGCTCCAGTTTATTATACAATTCCTGTTGAATCTTAAATTTATACTGTGGATTATACTTATAACGCAATTTCTGCGCTTCATATCCATCAATGAATCGGCGCCCTTTGGAATAAAAGAAAAGGGTCAAAGTTGTAAGACGCTGATAGGCCAACGTTTTTTCACGTTCAACATCAAATACACCACTTTTTCTATATGGTGCAACAGATATTGGTGTGAAATAGCCATCATTTTTATTAAATAACTTATCAAGCCATTCTCCATTTATACCACAATTGCAGTAGTCTGACAGAGAATCTGGCTCATAATCCTTCTTGTTTAATGAATATACACTATAATTGGTAACTATAGTATAAAAAAACGAAGACAATATATTGCGGACGTAATTCTCTTTGTCCATGGGAAAAAGCACTTCATTCCATTTGCCATCTTTAAAGCCCATAAATAAAGACGTTTGATCTTCTTTACACGATATATATGCAGGTTCTGTCTTTCCATTTTTATCCTCAACTTCAAAATACAGATCTGCATATAGCCCTTCAGCCAATACCAAATCATTGAAGAAAACAGTCTGTTTCTTCATTATCTCAAGTGAGAAATTATTTAATATACGATATAGGATGTCCAATAAGGTTGATTTTCCTGAGCCATTCATGCCACAGATGCAGCAAATACTAATTTGCCTAGGGAGATCCTTAAATACTTGATATACATTAGGATTCGTTTCCGACTTTCGGCTATATTTTCTATAACACCTCTCATCCGTTATTGGTTTAACAAAAGTCTGTATAAAAGGATACCAATAGTCAGGCACTAAGTTTTTCCTAACTAACGGATGAGTTTCCTTATGAATATAAATACCTATAAGACGCATTTTCGAAAAACGAAAGAATTTAATCTGTGACTAAGATTAGCGTGTTTAAAAGCTCTTTATTATCTTCATGTGTTTGACATGAATACTCTAATTTTCTACATATCTCCTCAAGTTTAATACAGAAAGAGTCTGCATTTTGTCTATTCATACAAAGTTTCCCTTCTTCATTATAATATGAGACCTGAAAAGTTTTTGCAACATCCAAGGGAGGCTGAGGATTATAGGGTGACAGGTTGAATATCTTCTGCCCTATTCCTGTTATCCAGGCAGCACCTATTTCTGCCACTTCCCCCATATGCTGAGGTGTATGTTCACTTGTTACAAAAATTGTATAAATCTTTGTGTTTGAATAACTATCAACAAAGAAATTACGCAAATAATCATAAATAGAGACATCTTCTGGAATACGGCTTTCCGCATCTTCACAATTTGAGTAGATAATATCACCTGCAGGGGCCCCATTAAACAAGAGAAATTTGTATATTAAATCTGAGAATTCCTTATCATCTGAGTTTTGACTTATAAGGATTTTCTTTTTTTTACTATCTATTACTGTCTTAATATCTAGGCCTGGCATATTCTTATTTAGAGCTTCATCTATAGTATTCTTTACAAAATCCTCATCAACCCCCGCATCATGCAGTTCATCCCCAAGCCTATCGAAAACATATTCAGAAGTATCCTTCTTAAACTGATCAACCTTTCTTCTAAATTCGCCTTCTTTCAACTTCAAACGATTCAATTCTTCTTTTTTCTTTCCAGCCTTATTAAGATTTGCATAAAGAACACGCATATTCAAAATACGAGGAAGGAGATCATTACGAACATAATTAACGACCATTTCGTATCTGGGGTCTTCAGAACGATATCCTTGTCGATTGCTCAATGCCATATCAGGGAGTTCTGAAAGTTCAAATAAATCCACATAAAGCTGGCCAACAACAAAAGCCTCATTCAACTTATTTTTCCCAACAACGGGAAGGATATTGAACTCACCTAATTTTTTATGAGCGAATAACGATATAAAATTGTCAGGGAAGTCTGTTAGATCCTTTTTTCGTCCTTTTGTAGATTGGTACGCTCCAATCCACCCTTCTATTTGTAACTGATATTCCTTTTCAATTTTATCATTATTTACCAGCCTAATCGGTTTCTCGAAGATCTGTTCAACTTTAACGAGATCATCACGACGCTCTTTAAATGTATTTGGAACCTTGGATGCCATATCCTTAAAAGATTCTCCTAAAACAATAAGTGCACACAGACTCTTCGCTATATTGCGATCAAAATCAGAGATTACAGTCTCTTTCTTTCCTTTTACAATATGTATTTTGAAATCATTACTAACATATGGGAATATATGAAGCAAATTACGTTTAATGGCATCATCGGTCTTATGTAGCCTATATTGAGGATGGATCATTTCTACAGCCGTTCCACGGTCCTTAACATAAGAGAATTTTATATCGGCATCATCAATTGGCTTGAGGGTATTGTTGACTGAGTCATAAGGCTTCCTAGCTAAAACGAAACCTGATTTCTCCCCATTTTTAATTGTCATTATATTAACCTCTTCAGACACAGACAAAGCAGCCAGTTTACCAATTCCTTTACGGCCCATTTTCAGACGTCCACTCGGTGTTTTAGAATCTTTTTCATTAAATCTTGATACTTTTGCCACATTTAAGTATTTACCTACATCTCCATTTTTATAGGACATGCCCATGCCATCATCTTCTACTGTTATAGAATCAGTATTTTCTATGATATATACATTCTTTGCATCAGCATCGTATGCATTCGCCACAAGCTCTGCTAATACATAATATATATTTGTGTATAAGTTTGGACCTAACAATTCTAGAATTCGTGGGTCTATATTTATTTTATATTCTTTCATAGGTTATAAGATTATATTATTTTTTCTTAAGTGTTCCAAGATACTTGCTCCAATGGCCATGCCTAGACGTGGAGGTACTGCATTACCAATATAACGGGATGCTTTAGAGAACGCGACAGATTCTTCATCTGGGAAAAATCTGTAATACATCGGGAATGTCTGAAGTAAAGCTGCCTCCCTAGGAGAAATTGCACGATCCTGTTGAGGATGGCCAAAACGTCCATTTCCTATCCCTGTGCATTCCGTAGTCATTGTAGGTCCCGGTTCTTCCCACCGCATACGGCCATAAACGCTTCCAAAACTTCTTCCGCCGTCTCGTTTATGGCATTCTAACAACAACTCTGCCGGCCAGTCGCGCCATCCACCTCCATAGGGAGTTGCCTGGATGCGTTCAAGATTTATGTTAGTCAGTGTCCTAGCTCGGTGCAAAGGATCATGCGGATCCTTACCTCCCGCTTCCAAGAAGGGCAGATTTCCTATTGCATCTTGAACAGTATGATATTTGTCTTTAGGACAAGTCTTACCGATTATTCTAATGTCACCATATCTTGAAGCTAAAAGTACAAGTCGCTTTCGAGTCTGAGGTATCCCATAGTCAGGGCAATAAACCTTTTGGTAAAACACATGATAATCATTCCGATGTAAACATTCTAGAAAGTCTGCGAACACAGGTTTCAATTTGAAAGACACTATATTCGCAACATTCTCCATCGTAACTATATCTGGATTAACCTCATCTATCAAACGCCCAAATTGATAAAGCAAATCAAATTTATTAGGATCCTTTTTTTTCTTATTACTATATGAAGAAAAGGGTTGACACGGGGCACATCCTGCCAGAATTTTAATAGAGTTAGGAGAATAATAAGATTTTATTTCCTCTCCGCAAACATCTCTTATATCTTTGTAAATAAACTGTGCTTTATTATTCTTTGAATAGGCATATTCACATGTGCTATCAAAATCAAAGCCTGCCCTAATTCTAAAGCCCATGCGCTTCAGCCCATAGCTCAAACCACCTATTCCACAAAACAAATCTACCACCTCTAATGGTTGATCTCCTTTGTACCTTAAAGCATAAATCGATTTTTCTGATGCCATATAAACTATAAAAGAGGTTCAAAGGCATGTTAGCAGCCAATTCTGACGTATAGCCCTAAAAGGTTCTTGCTTAGGCAAGCGGCAGAGCCGAGCGGCCCTTTCAGGTATAACACATTTAAATTGACTAAGTTTTTTATTGTTTTTTAAGCTACCTTACAAAGACTAATTGTCATGGCAGCATATCATCGTAATCAGTAGTCCGGTCACGCTTTTCCTTCTGCTGAATCAGGAATTCAATATATCTGTCCTTCTCTGAATCCTCCATAAACACACTATTGGTTCAGCTATACGGACTGATACTTGGGAGGAGTTTTGATCCTCTGCAGTATCTTCCTTGGCTTCCGAGGCTGGAGCACCATCCACTTGGATTGGGTGTATTCGCTTGTGCGTATCCCTGTACCATTTATTAAACTCGTTTACCGGTACGCCTTGCTTAAGGCAACGCTCGGGCTTTGCACGCTTGGCTAGTCCAAGAATTCCTCAATGGAGAGGTTGTAAGGCAGACCCTCACTCTGGTATAAACGCTCGAACTTGTTCGCTTGCTACCAAAGGGACGCAAGAACCAGCCTTTTTCAAAGTCTTTGCTACTGAACCGAAGGTCACTGTTCGCGAAGCGAGGGAAAGTAACATAATCTTATTTTTATAATGTCAGTGCCGCTCGACCTTGTCGCTTGGCTCGTCCAAGAAAGGTATATCATTTCACTTTTTCATGCCGCTCGGGCTCTGCACGCTTCGCTAGTCGAAGAATACGTCAAAATTGGCTGCTTACAGAGACCCTCGTCCCCTTCATATCTTGCTCCTAACTTATTGCATTGCAATACACATTCCTACCCATCTTAAGAACAGAATGGAGCATCAACACAATAGTTGGTGTAAGGATATAGTGAGGTATACCCACAATTGGTGAAATAGAATGGGCCATTGAAGAGGCTGTTGCCAGTGAAAAGAATTTTCCTAGTACATAATACTCCTGGTTCTCTTTTTCATAAGGCTTTTGCCCGCAAACAAGTTTGTCAAATTCTATCTTAAGTTTTTTCCAACACATATGATAGTTGGTCTGGAATTCAATGACATCAGTATTCCCAACAGGCTTCTGACTATCCTCAAACTGATTAACTATCATTTCGGCAACTTGCAAATCGCCATATTTCTCCACCATACCCTTTAAATGGGCCGCATATGCATCACCATTATATGAAACATACAACTCTTCCAGCAACTTATCTTCCATAAATATAAATCCTAAATCCTGTACTCCTTATGCTGTACATATTGATCATATACTCCTATACAATGCTGTAGAAAAGCTATTGTATGGTTCTTATGTCCAATCAATTCTGTCAGTGATACATTTGCACCAACATAACTGAAAGTCGTATTACCATGAGCCAAATCGTTTCTATTTTTCTTTAAGTACGATAGAGTAGTCTTCACATCATCAATATTTGGAACATTACCAAAATTGATATCAAACTTACCACTTATCTCTACCATCTTTGCAAAATCAAGATTACCAGACGTACCAGCGGGCATTTCTGCATATGATAACACCGCTGATTGTAAATTATCAGAAATGTCTTTGGCATGATGTCTTACAGCGTCAATATGCCATTGAGGGTCAAATGCCAAATCAATCCAGATTTTCCTTAACTTATGAGAAACCCCATTATAAGTAAGATGTTCGTCCCTAATCGCGTCATATATCTGTTGTACACAATTGCAAAAGGTAGATTCTACTAAGTTGTAGAGCATGATAATAGCATTTGCCCTCATACACTTCTGCATGGTATTATTGACAAAAAGCTGCTGTCCCTGATCAGTATTGGTAATAGGCTTATTCTTATAAGCCTCAACAGCATCTTCAAAAAGGAGAATGTCAAAATAAGCATTTATATCATTGACTCTCTCGTTAAACTCATTAATCAGCGCCATGAAGGAATGCTTCTTTAGCTAGATCTATTCGGTGCTTAATCTTGCGAGCCGTATGGGTTTGATAACGCCCCTCTAAAGCTCCAAAAAAGGCATTACGATGATGCTTGTCAACAATCAATGCGTCAGGACATTGACGTACAATGGAAGAATTTTCTTGCAAAGCAAGATAAGCTCCTATAGCTATAGCCTCAAAATAGGGTTTGGAAATTCCGCGAGTATTCGGTTTTTTCGCAAAACCTTGATTGGGATAGGTAACGGTTATGAAATCTATCAATTGGGTGAAAGCTACAGTCTTTACATTCTTCTCTTCATCACTAAAGTTAGCATTCTTCTCCTGAAGATAGCTATCAAGATAGCGAGCTACCCCTTTGGATTCAACCTCACTGAAATGTGGATAACAGTCTGTGAAGGCAAAGAAACGAAGTAACAGTTCTTCCTCTTCTCTACGTTTCTCCATAAACTGAGCCATTGGACACAAAGCGCGATAACGTTCATCTTTGGCTAACTCAATAACAAAATCAGTGAATGGACCTCGGTAGATACCACGACGAGTTTCCATCGGCAACAATGCAACACTACTAGTATTAATTCGGTCAAACATCTCTTTACGTACATCTTCAGTAGCATCTGCTGACAAAACTACCATACGCATTGGAGAGTTTTTAAACATACGCTGTCGTGCTGAAGGCAGCTGTGAAAAAAACGTATTGTTCAATTCTGTCAACTTTTCTAGTCCCTTCAACTGAAGTTCGTCATTGAGGTAAGCAGCCATCGTACGTATACGCTGAGAGCCATCTACAATCTCTAAACGACCTGAATCCAATATCTCAGCAGAGAATATAAAAGGGACAGGCAAGCCCAAGAGCAGTGACTCAATAAATCTAGACTGATGATTGACATCCCATACAAATTCACGCTGATAATCTGGAATATATAGTTCGTTATCTTCCTCATCAATATGCTGAAGATACTTTTGAACATATATCTCAATAGTAAACTCGCGCATATTGAAAGAAACAGCACGACGTTCTTCATCTATCTGTTCCTGAATGCGAGAAAGTCTCCTTTCATCTAATATCTGCAAATTTGGCATAATAATTAGAATTCTTCTTTTTTAGTTGTAAAACAATGTTTTCAAAAACATAATTTACCATAAGCTGATGACAGGCTAACCCATCTGCTCATTCGAATAACAACTTGACAATTCAAATTCAACTTTTTATCTTTTATTCTCCTTTTCTCTTCAGCTACTCCTCCAGTCACCTTCTCAACTCGCCTTTAAAATTAACATTCCTTCACTCTTTCGGGATAAAGATTCTTAAAGCTATTGTCCGTTTGCTCCAAAATGTGTATCTTTGTACTGGAAATGACCGGAAAGGCTCAATTTCCCGGATGTCTGATGAATGTCTGATGAAACAGGAAACGGTGTTTTCGTTTTATGTTGTGTATCAGGCCGTTACGCGGAAGTTCACATTAGCCGGCAAATCTTTTTCCCATCAGTTCTTATCTTACCTTCTTAAATTGTGAATGTAAAACTATTCTGATCTTTTGAACCTCTGTATATCTTTATTCCCAGTATTACTACAATCACCATCTGAATAACAAATCCCAGAATTAATCCGTACACTGAAGGAATATATAGGAAACTGCCTAAAGCAAGTTTTGCAAATGAGGGAATATACAAAGGGAGGGATGACAATGTGCCACCCCAGGCTCCAATAGTTTGGAGATGTGTTGTCCCGTCATTATTTGAATCATCCCACGTAGTCATTGAAACAAGAACTATATTGAGAATCCATACTGGAAATGTAATGCTCATAGAAAGCAATATCAGTTTAAAGAAATCTAATAGCAAGAACAGATCCTCTCTAAATGAGAAAATAGCCAATGCTCCAGGAGCAATTGTAGTCAACAGGAATGTTGTCCAAAACACCCATGATAAAGGTGACAACGACTTGATTTCCTTTATGTCTATCATTAATAATATTCTTTCAGAAATAGACCTTGTAAATAGTAAGCATCCAACCCCTTTTTAGCCATAAGCCTTCTCAAGACTCGTAAACTCGAATAAGCGACAAAGTCGAGCGTTGACGTATAGGCCAAAAAGGTTCTCAAAACCTTACGGAATGAGCGGCAAAGCCGAAACTTGCTAAGGCAAGGGCAGAACCGAGCGGCCCTTTTAGGGTAATACACATTTAAATTGAGGTAATTGGGATGTAGCTCAAAAGAGCTTCTTAATGTCACGAACAATCTGAGTACTGCTCTTGACACCTTTAGCGATTAATTGCAAATCGTCATCTGTAAAATTCCCTTGAAGGAGTCTGACCTCACCTTTGTTGATCAAATCCACAAAGTCAGAGACGGATATGTCGTAGCATTTGTTGCAATTGACGTATGTCAGAGGTTCTTTGAACTGATTCGTTTCAGCATTAGCCTTATAGACAGGAAAAGTGTTAATATCCCAACCAAAGCGTTTTGCCAGTTGCAATGCTGTATTTATCTGCGAAGAGCATGTTGAAAAGAACAATAATCTGTCAGCGCGCTTAATACAGACATGCATATGGCCAGGAATGCCGAATGATACATTTTTCTCAAAGAAATAAATATTTCCTTCTATAACTGCTTCTTCCTGAAGCTTACGAGGAATCTTTGGAAAGTCCATGATCAGCAGGAAAATTCGTGGAAATAGTCCTTTACCAATGATAGTTTCTCGGGATCATCCACGAACAATCCACTCTTATCCTCCTTGGCTTCATCAAAGAAGTAATCAAGGTCTATCTTATATGCCCTTGGGGTATTTCCTGCCTCTAGCTTCTCCTTGTAGGCTAACCACTCTGGAAAAGTATGTGAGAGTTCCTCCAACTGATACTGGTCCAGATTGCCATAGGCTTTCAGCACCTTGTCAAGGGCTTCCTGATCGGAATCGGAAAACTCCATCACATCAGGTTCTGTTACAGCCTGGAAGCTATATTTGCTGATTCTCTTGATATATTTGGCTGCGTATTCCTCATCATTGGGGATATGGGTATTCTGATGCTCTACGACATTCTTGGCATCTGAGGGCACAACGCCATGGGGCAATGCAAAGAATGTATCACCTGTAATAGTACGGCCAAACTGACGCAAATGATACCGGTCAGCCAACCATAATAACTTGTATGCTTTCATACTGTTAATCTTATGGTTAGCTTGCTGATAGGCAATATATGCCAGTGCCTGAATGATCTTTTTTGTCGTTCTTTCCATATCCGATGCAAATATAAGCATTAATTATGAAAATTCCAAAGAATTATCAAAGAATTCTTCTTCATACTGGGGATTGGGGAGTTACAATACAAGGGGACACCCCGCTTATTTTGCAGGGATAACAAAAGTATACAACAACAATGTTGAAGAGGTGGGCCTCTCAAGCACTGAGTCCAGTAACTCTGATGATAACACTACTACTCTCCAGTCTAAAATCGGGTACAAATGTACAATTAATAATTGACATTGGCAAAGAAAAAGGGATTTATCTTTGTAAAAATCCATTTTTCTTACAATATCGGCTTTTTAATCAACCAGACAGTTAAGGGCGGTCCCTGAGCTTGTCGAAGGGCGTCCCCTGCCCCTGCGTCCCCTGAGCCTGTCGAAGGGCGGTCCCTGAGCTCGTCGAAGGGTCGAAGGGCGGTTGCAAGGCAAAGCCTCATCCGCTCGATCTTTGATCGCTTATATGAGCGAAGCGAGTCTTAAGAAAGGTCTGGCTTGGACCTTGTGTAGCGCAATGGCGCTACGATTATCTAATACCACGCTAAAACACCTCAGGGGTAGCTATTTCTTATAATACCAATTGAAAAATTCTTGCTTTGATTTGCCAAGATTGGACAAGCAATTGCGATTTTGCCTATTCATAACAATACAGGAATAGAATACTTGCTGAACTCTCGTTTGCCAAGCACTTTTCTGAGTTGACTACGTCTTAGCAATGATGTCGGAGTAGGCTCAGACACCTTACCTGACTTAGATTTTCTCCAGCCATGATTCAACAGATCTTGTTCTAATGTGCCGTTTTCTACTGTATAGTCGAGATAGTCCTTGAGAA
>JAEEGL012966786.1_pt1 | contig 20214 bp, 17 predicted proteins | sample 9134231 | NCBI WGS metagenome assembly JAEEGL01 (sample SAMN16246548, study PRJNA631951) | gut metagenome | biome: gut microbiome; feature: rumen; material: fiber-attached | host: Bos | place: Iran: Karaj | collected 2018-10
CTATGTGAACAGCAAGGCACAGGAACTGAAAAAAACGCAGGGCTTTCTGCGGCAGACCTCCGATTTTCAAAATCTGATGCTGGTCATGAATCTGGCGGATGACTATTTCAAATCTCAAAATCAGGTGGAAAGCCTGAAGCAGAAGCAGGAGCAGCTGGAGCAGGAAATCTACAATCTGAAGCATGAGCTGGTTTCCAGCCGGATCCGTCATGATGAGGTCTGAATCCGGCACAGTTGAACTCCTGGCTCCGGCCGGGTCGTATGACAGCATGGTGGCGGCGGTTTCGGCCGGCGCCGATGCTGTTTATATGGGAGGAAACCGTTTCGGCGCCCGGGCCTATGCGGACAATCCGGATGACGACGGTCTGTTAAAGGCGCTTGACTATGTCCATCTGCGGGGCAGAAAACTCTATCTGACCGTCAATACGCTCCTCAAAGAAAAAGAACTGAACGACGAACTCATCGACTTTCTGGCCCCGGTGTACGAGCGGGGCCTGGATGCGGTTATCGTGCAGGATCTCGGAGTCATCCGCCTGATCCGGCGCGTTTTTCCCGATCTGCCCGTCCATGCTTCCACCCAGATGACGGTCGGCGGGCCTGACGGCGCCCGCCTGCTTCTCGGACTCGGTGTGAAGCGGCTGGTGCTGCCCCGTGAGCTGTCATTGGAGGAGATCCGGCGCGTCAGGGAAAGCGGCATCGAGGTGGAAGTTTTTGTGCACGGCGCGCTCTGCTACTGCTATTCCGGCCAGTGCCTGATGAGCAGTTTTCTGGGCGGCAGGAGCGGCAACCGCGGCCGCTGTGCCCAGCCCTGCAGAAAGCTTTACGAGGGCGAGATGCTGCTCAATATGAAGGACCTGTGTGCGCTTTCCGTACTGCCGGAACTGAAGGCGGCCGACGTCAATTCCCTGAAAATTGAGGGCCGCATGAAGAGCCCTCTTTACACGGCAGGCGTTGTGAAAACATATCGAAAATATCTAGACCGCCTTGCGGCAGGAGAAGATGCCCGTCCGCAGAAGGAAGATCTCGTGTTTCTTTCGTCTCTGTTTGACCGGGGCGGCTTTACGGAAGGCTATTTCCGGCAGCATAACGGCGCTTCCATGATCCAGCCGGAAGGAAAAAAGATCAAGATCGGGCTCTCGGATGAAGAAAAGATCCGCATGACGGCGGAGGCGCTGGCACCGGATCCGCTGCCGGCAGCAGGCCGGCTGAGGCTTCGCCCCGGTACCCCGATGGAGCTGACGGTAAGCGACGGAGAACACGAGACGGTCTGCCGGGGAGATCTTGTGCAGACAGCTTCCTCCCGCCCGCTGAGCGAGGAACAGGTCCGCCGCCAGCTGGGGAAAACCGGTGAGAGCGATTTTGCCTTCTCGGAACTGGATATCGATATGACGGGTGACTGTTTTGCTCCGGTCAGCCGGCTGAACGAACTGCGGCGCGAGGCGCTGACGGCACTGCGTGAGGAAAAACTGAAAGCATTCAGGCGGCAGAGACCTGAAACGCTTGGCAAAACGGAAAAACAGAGCGCATCTTCCGGCTCTCCCGGGAGTCTCGAACTGAATGTGCTGACCGGAAGACGGGATCAGCTGGAAGCGGTGCTGGCCAGTCCGGCCGTGGACGGCGTCTATTTGTCTTCCGAACTGATCCCGCCGGAGGAACTCGCGGAACTGACTGCCGCCGTGCATCGGTGCGGGAAAAAGTGTTATTACGCGCTTCCTACGGTTTTCCGCCGGGAGGCTGAAAAAGTATTTGAACAGGAAGAAACGCTGCAGCAGCTGCGGACGGCCGGACTGGACGGTGTTTTGCTGCGCAGCCTGGACGAACTGGGCTTCTGGAGACGGAACGGACTGCCGGGGCTCAGGATCCTGGATGCCGGCCTTTACGGATGGAACCGCGAGGCCCGTGACGGCTTAAGAAGGCTGGGCGGCGAGCGGCTGACGCTGCCGCTGGAGGTGCATGAAAAGGATCTGCCCGACGGCCGGGATGAAGCGCTCGAGCTCGTGGTTTACGGCCGGGCCCCGCTGATGGTTTCGGCGCAGTGCGTGGCCAAAACACGGGGACAGTGCCTGAAGGCAGCCGGCCGGCCCGCGCTGCGGGAAGCCGCTTTTTTCCCGCTTGTTGACCGGACCGGAGCGGAATTCCTTTGTGAGAGCCGCTGCCGCTTCTGCATGTCGCTGATCTGGAACAGCGTTCCGACTTATATCGGCGACCTGCCGCATCCTGCGGTCCACCTCCGCCTGCAGCTGACAGATGAAAGCCCTTCGGTGACGGCCGCGCTTCTTGCTCAGATCGGAAGCCCGCTGAAAAACGGAGAGCGTCCGGCGCTGCCGAAAGAGACGGCTTTCACCCGCGGGAACTACCGCAGCGGGGTTCAGTAAGAATTTTTTGACTTTTTCAGGAAAAATTGATATAATTAAAAATTGTCTTCCGGTTGTGGGAAGATTCACTCTTTTTCAACGGAGAAAACAGGATGCTTCAAAAGAAGAGAAGATATGCTTTCGCAGCGCTGATGCTTTGCCTGATTCTGGCTGTTTCAGGCTGCAGCAGTGTCGGTGAAAGCACCGTTTCGCAGACGCTTCCGGTCGTGGATCCGGGCATCAACAGTACCCCGGCGCCTTCTTCGACAGCGGCAGATCCGGTTCAGAGCGCCGCTTCTTCCGAAACGGCAGATCACACGGATACGCAGCAGACGACACCGGAGCCGACTTATACCGAGCCGTATCCGACCGATACCGAATATGTCGGCCCTGCCTTCAGTTATACGCGGGCTCCGGGCCACTATCTGAAATATCTCGAAGATTTCGGCTTCACCCGCTATAAGAGCCCTCTGGATAAGGACGGAGACGGGGTTGACGACCAGACGGATATTTTTATCGGTGCGAAAGAGTACCTGGCGCAGAAGCCGCAGTACAACGCTTCCAGCTATTATATCGGCGGATATCCTTTTGTCCGCGAAGGCAGACTGGAAGGTGTCTGCTCGGATGTTATCTCTGCCGGCTTCGTGGCAGCGGGCTACGACCTGAAGGAACTGGTTGATCGGGATATCGTCAATCACCGGGAGTGGTTCACGACCGACCTGGCCGCAGCCGGTCTGGGCGGGGTGGATGCCTTCGATGTACACGATACCAATATCAATTTCCGGCGCGTCCGGAATCTCTACGCATTTCTGGAGCACCGTGCGGAGAAACTGACACTGGATCTGACGGATCTTTCCGCCTGGCAGCCCGGAGATATCGTGATCTTCTTCGGCAGCAGCGGAATCTGGAATGCGCACATCGCGATCATTTCCGACCGCCGTGCCGATGACGGCGTCCCCTATGTGCTGCATCATGCCAATGAAGGACAGACACTGTATGAGGAAGACTATCTGATGTCAACGAATAAAAAGCTGGTCGGCCATTACCGCTGGACCGGTTTTAACGGAGAATAAGATGCAGCTGACCACCCTGTGCTATATCCGCCGCGGGAAGGACTGGCTGCTTCTTCACCGTATTAAGAAGAAAAACGACCTGAATCACGGAAAATGGGTCGGTGTGGGCGGCAAGTTCGAGGCCGGCGAGAGCCCCGAGGACTGTCTGCTGCGGGAAGTGAAAGAGGAAACCGGCCTGACGCTGACGGACTACCGCTTCCGCGGCATCGTGACTTTTGTCAGCGACGAATGGGGCACCGAATACATGCATCTGTTTACGGCTGATGCCTGGGAAGGAGAACCGGCTGACTGCCGGGAGGGGGTTCTGAAATGGGTGCCCGAATCGGAGATCGAAGCCCTTCCGCAGTGGGAAGGCGACCGTATCTTCTTCCGTCTGATCCGGGAAAACGCCCCCTTCTTCTCGCTGAAGCTCTGCTATCGGGGCGAGGCTCTGGTCAGGGCGATTTTAAACGGCAGCGAACTGCCCCTGTAAGCGCAATCGGTTCCGGGCAGGAGAAGATCCGCCGGAAACAGAAAAAACACAGAAGTATTAAAGGAAGAACGGCATGAGAATCGCAGTATTTTGCTCTTCCCGGATGGGAGCGGACCCGGCATACGCGGAAGCGGCGGCAGAGCTGGGAAGGCGGCTGGCCGGGGACGGTCACGAACTGGTCTACGGCGGCGAAGAGTACGGCCTGATGAAAGTGATCGCGGACAGCATGCTTGAAGCGGGCGGCAGGGTCACCGGCGTGATCCCCAACATCCCCATGATGATGGAGAACGTTCATCCGCGGCTGCAGGAATATGTTTATGTAAAAGACATGGCGGAGCGGAAGAAGGTCATGCTGCACCTGGCGGAGGCATTTGCGGTGCTTCCCGGCGGGACCGGCACCCTGGACGAACTGTCCGAAGTGCTCTGCCAGAACAAGGTCGGCGGCATGAACAAACCGCTGGTCCTGATCAATGTGAAGGGATACTATGAACCGCTGAGACAGGTTCTGGAAAATATGATCGGCGCGGGCATGATGGATGCGGAAGATCTGCGGCAGGTCGGCTGCGAAGCTTCCCCCGAAGCGGCTCTGCGTTGGCTTCAAACGGTGAAAACGAACGGATGAAAGGGGCAAAAATGTATCAGGTAAGGATCATTGGCGGAACAATCGTAGACGGAACGGGCAGCGAACCCTATCAGGGCAACGTATATGTGGAGGGCGACAGGATCGCACTGATCTCACCGGAACTGCTTCCCGCGGAAGAAACCCTGGATGCGGCAGGACTGGCGGTGGCGCCGGGCTTTATCGACGTACATACGCACTCCGATGTGGCCCCCTGGTGTGCACCGGGCATGGAAAGCTATGCGCATCAGGGCGTAACGACTTCCATCAACGGGAACTGCGGCGGCTCGCTGGTTCCGCATAAACCCGAAGATCACGACGCCTGCGCAAAGGCGCGCGCTTCGGCCAAATACGGCCGGGGCTTTACCGGCGCGGACTATAAGGCGACGGATGTAGGATCCTATCTCAAAGAGATCAACGGACTGGCGGCTTTAAACAACGGCATGCTGGTCGGCCACGGTCAGCTGCGGAATATGTGCATGTCGGATCCGCTGCGCACCGAACCGACGTCGGAAGAACTGGAGGCCATGAAGCAGGTCCTGCGCGAAAACTTAAGGCAGGGCGCTTTCGGCCTTTCCCTGGGACTGATCTACCTGCCCGGAACCTATGCCAAAACCGAGGAACTGATCGAACTGGCGAAGGTCGTGGCGGAGTTTGATGCTCTTGTGACGGTCCATATGCGCAATGAGGGCAGCAAGGTGTTCGAGGCGATGGAAGAGATGGCACAGGTCGCCCGGGCGAGCGGTGTGCGCGTGGAGATTTCCCATCTGAAGATCGGCGGATGGCCGGGCCACGGTGACGAGCTCCTGGAGCGGATGGACCGCTATAAAGCGGAAGGCCTGCGCTTTACCTTCGACCAGTATCCATATTCGGCCTCCAGCACGGGACTGGCTGTACTGATCCCGAAGGAGGTCAAGCAGCGGCCTTCGGCGCAGGTCATGGAGCTGCTGAAGGACGACGAACAGTTCGACCGTCTGATCCGTCCGGCTCTGGACGCAGGCTTTAAGATCAGGACCCCCGAACAGATCCTGATCTGCTTTACCCGCGGCAGGCTGCCCGAATGCGACGGCAAGACCATCGGGGAGATCGGCCGGATGTGGAATATGTCCCCGACCGATACGATCCGCGAGCTGCTGATCCGCTGCAACATGAACGTCCAGACGGTGTTCTTCTCCATGGATCCCGCGGACTGCGAGAAGATCGCGCGGCGCATGGACGTTTCCGTGATCTCGGACAGCTCGGCCTTCGATTTCTTAAGCAGAGAAGTGCCGGGCACGCCGCATCCGCGCAACTTCGGGACTTTCGTACGCTTCCTGCGGCTGGCGCGCGAACGGGATCTGATGCCGCTGGAAAAGGCCGTCCGAAAGATGACAGGGTTGCCGGCGGAAGTGTTCGGCATTCCGGAACGCGGCCTGCTGAAGGAAGGTTATTTTGCGGACATCACGGTCTTCGATCCGAAAACGGTCTCGGACAACGGAGATTACCTGCATCCGGCTGAGCTTGCGACCGGTGTCAAAGCGGTTTTTGTCAACGGTGTCAAGGCTTTCGAAGACGGGCGGCCGACCGGTTCCCGGAGCGGAAGAGGGCTGGCAAGACCGGTTGCGGACCGATAAAAAACGTTTCTGAGAGAGAAAAAGCAAGAGCTGCCCCGGATCCTCCGGGGCGGCTCTTTGAAAAGGTAAATATTGAGATATTTTTTTTCATAAACAGAAAGCATGCTTTTGCCGCATAATACAAACATTTCTGGAATGATGTGTTTTTATGATACGGAATAGCCAATTAAAACATACTCTGATTCGATCCGGCTTTCATTAACGAACCGCAAAAAGAACTTGAAAAAAGAGAATAAGTGTGGTAAATTGCTCGTGACAGATACTGAGGAGTTCATTTCCGATCGATTATTGATTTTGGAATATTTTTTTATTTGTTTAAACAGGACGGTGGAATATGTATCAGCTTCGTATAGTGAACGGAATTTTGATCGACGGATCCGGCAAGGCACCCGTCCGGGCCAACCTTTATATCGACGGTGACCGGATCGCCCGCATCAGCCCGGCTCTTTATCCAGCCAAAAAGGAAATCGATGCGGCCGGCCGGACCGTGGCACCCGGCTTTATCGATATTCATACGCATTCCGATATGTCCCCTTACTGTGCCCCCGGTTTTGAAAGCTATATTCATCAGGGCGTGACGACGACGATCAGCGGCAACTGCGGCGGTTCGTTCGTTCCGCACAAGCCTGAAAATCACGAGAAAAAAGTACGCAACGGAGCGGGATCCCGCTTTAAAGGCAGGGAACTGCCGCCTGTCAGCGCGACGGATACGGCTTCTTATCTGAAGGAAGTGACCGGGATCTGCGCCAACAACAACGGTATGCTGATCGGCCACGGTGCCCTGCGCGAAATGTGCATGGCCGATTCCAAGGCCGAGCTTCCGACTCCCGAAGAGCTGGAGGCCATGAAAGCGCTTCTGCGCCGCGAACTGGAAGCAGGCGCCTTCGGCCTGTCTATGGGCCTGATCTATGTACCCGGTGTCTACAGCAAGACCGAAGAACTGATCGAGCTGGCGAAGGTTGCCGCGGAATATGACGCTATCGTGCCTATCCATATGCGCAGCGAAGCGGACCATGTTTTTGAAGCCGTGGAAGAAGTGGGACGGATCGGCCGGGAAAGCGGCGCGCACGTTCACATTTCGCATTTCAAAATTATGAGCAAACTGCACTGGGGGAAGGCAGATCAGCTGCTGGCCCAGGTAGAAGCCCTGCAGCGTGAAGGGGTAAAGATTGACTTCGACCAGTATCCCTATCTGGCTTCGGCCACGCCGCTTTCGTCCTGCCTGCCCAGCTGGGTACGGAAACTGGACCACGAAGGGCAGCTGGCACTGCTCGGGGATCCGGCCCGCTATGCGGAAGCTATTCCCGGAATCGAAGCGGACGCGCATTACGTGATCGGACCGCAGAATATTCTGGTAGCCAATACCTGCGGAAAGGCGACACAGTACGACGGCAAATTCCTCACGGAGGTGGCTGCCGATATGGGCACGGAGCCGATCGAGGCCTACCGCCGTCTGATGATCATGACGGATATTTCCGCCCGCGGCGTCTATTTCTCCATGAACCGGGAGGACGCGCTGAAGATCGCGCGCCGCACGGACGTTTCCGTGATCTCCGACTCGTCGGCCATGGATATGATCACCGGTGAGATCGCCGGCGTGCCGCATCCCAGAACCGCCAATTCATTCGTACGTTTCCTGCGGATCAACCGCGAGGAGAAGCTGATGCCGCTGGAAACGGCTGTCTATAAGATGACCGGCCTGCCGGCTGCCCAGATGCAGATCCCCGAGAGAGGCCTGCTGAAAGAGGGCTATTTCGCGGACGTGACGATTATTGATCCCGAGACTGTGGCAGACAACGGAACCTTTACGGAGCCGTGCAAGGTCGCGACGGGTATCGACAAGGTCCTGCTGAACGGCGAACTGGTCTGGGCTGACGGAAAGCCGACCGGCGTGAGATCGGGCAGAGGGATCAGGCCCGCCCGCGTGAAAGCATGAAACGCTTCTGGCTGCTGCTGACGGTCTGCCTGCTGGCTGCCTGGCCGGCCCTGGCCGGAGAAGAGCTGAAACCGGCCTCGCTGAAAAAAGGTGAAATTGTCACTTGGGTTGCGGTCGAAGGCAGCGAAACGGACAAAGTCGCGATAGGACCGGAAGACGATGTTGAGTTCCTGTGTCCGGACGGAGACTGGCACAAGGCGGAGATCGAGATCCTGGAAGAGCCGGTCCTGGCCATGGTTCAGAAGGGACAGACGCTCGGATTCCTCTATGTCTGGGATCTTCAGGGCAATGAGCTGAACATCGGACTCGTGGCGCTGGAAGAAATCGATTCCAATTTTGCCGCATTTTTCAGCAAATTCGGAATATATATCCTGAGCCTGCTGGTGATAATGATGGTGATGCTCCTCCTGTACTTCAAGTTCAGGAAAGAGGACACGGCTTATACCAGAGGCCAGAAATACAAAAAACAGGAAGCAAGAAAGGCGGCCCGGAAACGGAAAAAATGAAAGCGGACAGAATAAAAGAATACTTTGACGGTCTCCTGAAGGAAGAGGCTGTTGTGCCTGTTCTGGGCTATTCCGTCTCGGTTTTTGACCGAAAGGAACTGCTGCTCAGCCTGCAGGGCGGTGCCCGGCGGCTGACGCCGGAAGGCCCGCTTCCGGTCACGGCGAATACCCGTTACCGTATTGCTTCCATCTCAAAAATGTTTACGACACTCGCGCTGATGCAGCTTTGGGAACAGGGAAAGCTGGATCTGGATACGGAAGCGGGAGAGTACCTTGGCTTTCCGTTCAGGAATCCGAACTATCCGGATCAGCCTGTTACGGTCCGCATGCTGCTGGCTCATACGTCCTCGCTCCGGGACGGTTCCTTCTATATCATCCCCTGCCATGAAAGTGTCAGGGAATTGGTACTGCCGGGCGGAAAATACTATGAAAGCAGCCGCTGGGCCGCTCCCGGCGACGCAGCGGATCCTTCTCCGGGCCACACCTACACCTACTGCAACCTGGCTTTCGGGCTGCTGGGCACCATGGTGGAAAGGGTGAGCGGAGAGCGTTTTGACTGTTATGAGCGCGATCATGTGCTCGCGCCGATGGGCATCCGCGGCGGTTTCAATGTCGGCCTGCTGTCTCCGGAAGTTTTCGCGGAGCTGGCGCCTCTGCACCGGCGGATGCTGAACGGGCAGCGGGATATCCGCGGTCCCTGGACCGAGATGTGGGACTTTTATCCGAACGGGCAGCCCGATCCCGACACCATCTACCGCGGCGGAGCGACGCCCGGCTCCATGGTGGCAGACTCGCTGAAAGGGTACGTCCCCGGCACCAACGCGACGGAATTCTCGCCCCAGGGCGGGCTGAGGATCTCCACGGACGAGCTGAGCCTTTTCGGAAGGATGTTCTTAAACGGCGGCATCGCCCCGAACGGAAACCGGATCATCAGTGAGAAAGCCGTGGAAGAGATCTCCCGGCCGGTGCACCTTTACGATCCGGCTCATCCTTCCGGCGCGGCGGAAGACAACGGCCGCAGCTACGGGAGCGGATTCAACATCATCTCCCCCGTGATCGGCTCGGATCGCGTCCATCCCACGAAGGATATCACGCTGATCGGCCATACCGGAAGTATCAACGGACTGTTCTCGGCCTGTTACATGGACCCCGAAGCCGGAATCGGTTTCGCCTACGCCTTTGTCGGTACCGGCAGAGATCCGGATACGGTCCCGTCCCGCTTCAGCACCAGAAACGGCTTCCAGGAAGCGACGCTGGAGTGCCTCTGCGAGAACCTTTTATAGTTTCTGAACGGCTTCGGCCGCAGGAAAATAAAAAACGATCGTAAAATCTTTTTAAGAAAAGGAGAGAAACAAGATGAAGAAACGTATCGTTAGTCTGATCCTTGCCGCTGTCATGGTCTTCGGCCTGACTGCCTGCGGCGGAGGCTCAAGCACTACCACGGTAGCCCCTCAGCCTGAACAGACCACCCAGGCTCCGGCGACGACCACCAAGGCTCCGGATGCTACTCAGGCTCCGGCGACAACCACCAAGGCTCCGGATACCACCAAGACTCCGGAAACCACCCCCGAACCGACCACGGAAGCGCCGGAAGATACCAGAGTGAGAAGAACCGTTAACTTTATCGGTTCCAACGTTGCAACCTTCAATCCGCTGCTGGCGAACTCCGCCGAGGATACCTTCCAGACCTTCACCGGCGCTCGCCCTTACCGCAAGTTCCCGACCGGCGACGGCGTGAATGCGGACTATGAGCCCGATCTGGCGGAAGATTTCCCTTACCAGGTCGACAGCGAAGGCAAGGTATGGCGCTTCAAGATCCGTGAAGGCCTGTACTTCGTGGATCACAACGGCAACCTGACCGATGTCCCGATCAATGCCCACACCGTAGAATTCACTGCGAAGATGGCTCTTGACCCGATCCAGCTGAACCGTGCCGGCGACAACATGCAGACCCAGATCACGATCGTGAATGCGAAAGCCTACTATACGCAGAAGGATACCAACAGCGTGAAGTGGGAAGATGTCGGTCTGAAAGCGATCGATGACTACACCATCGAGCTGACGCTGGTTGTTGCGACCAATGCCCGCTGCATCATGAAGCAGTTCTCCGGCTATGCCACCTGCCCGGTCCCTGAAAAGATGTACACCGAACTGATGTCTGCGGACGGCACCTCCACCGAGTACGGCACGTCTGTTGACAAGTATCTCTACAGCGGCGCTATGTACTGCACCGACTGGGTCAAGGAATCCACCACGACCTGCAAGAAGAACCCTTACTACTGCCATGCTGACAAGATCAAGCTGAACGAAGTCGTACACTGGTACGTGCCGAGCTATCAGACGGCCGTTCAGATGTTCGAAGCCGGCGAACTGGACTATGTCTCACTGGATGCCGAACAGGTCTTCAAATATCTGGAAAGCCCTTACCTGATCAGCTATCCTTCCACCTACCTGACCCAGCTGGAAGTCTGCGACGTTTCCGTCTGGTATGAACCCGAAAAGGATGAAAACGGCAAGGTTATCTTCGACGAAGCCACCGGCTATGCGAAGCTGATCAAGCACGAGACGCCCATGGAAGAGATCACGAAGCCCATCCTTTGCGACGTGAACTTCCGCAAGGCTATGTTCTATGCCATCGACCGCGTAGCGCTGGCCAAACTGACCAAGTGCACGCCTGCCACCTACATCATTGCCGATACTTCCGAAGCTTATGAAGACGGCACGATGTTCAAGGATACCGAGCTGGCCAAGGCCTATCGTCTGACGCCTCAGGAAGCTTACAACGAAGCCCTCGCGAAGGAACTCTTCGACAAGGCCTGGGAAGCCGATGCCGGCAAGAGCTTAACGAACGGCAAACTTGAGATCCATCTGATCATCAACTCCGACTCCACGGCTACGGAGTCCCGCATGATCGCCCAGTATCTGCAGGAGCAGTTCCCGAAGGTATTCGGTGCCGACAAGTTCGAGCTGGTCATCGATGAAATGCCTTCCAAGACCCGTCTGTCCACGATCAAGGCCTGGAGAGAAAACGTCAACGCCTATGACATGAGCCTTTCCAACTGGAGCCGTTCCACCACGAACGAGTCCCCGTTCAACGCTCTGGACGTGTACAGCGCTTCCTTCTATCAGAAGTGCAACAACTCCTATCACTGCGAGACGATCGAACAGATCATCTGGCTGCAGAACACCGATCCTCGTGTCAAGACCGACAGAGAGTTCAACACCGAGATGGCTGCCGTCATGGAGAAGGCCGCTCTGGAACAGATGATCTCCGTTCCTATGGTTGAAAGAACGAACAACTATCTGGTCAGCGACGATATCGAGCTGGCTGTGGATCCTATGACCGTGCTGGGCTTCTACACGCTGTATTGCGACGTATTAGAGGATTAATACGCTGAAAGCAGGATCTGTTCCTGCTATCCCGAAGGGGGCGGCAGAGCTTCTGCCGTCCCCCGATCCGATCCCATTAGATTGAGAGGGAAACACTTTGTTTAAGTACATTCTGCAGCGCATAGGCATGATGCTCCTTACCCTGTTCATCATCATGACCTTGTTGTTCTTTATGATTCGGCTGATGCCCGGCTCTCCTTTCGACGATCCGGAATATTCTCCCGAATTTGTTGAGATGCTGGAAAAAAAGCATCATCTGCATGAGCCGATCCCCGTCCAGTACTACTATTTCCTGCGTGATATTATCGTGGACGGGTACTGGGGCGTCTCGCTGAAGATCGAGCCGATGATGCCCGTCTGGAAGGTCCTGACCCACCGTATTCCGGTCACCCTGCAGATCAATATTTTCTCTATTCTCATTTCGCTCCCTCTGGGCCTTATTGCCGGTACGCTGGCAGCCCTGAACAAATCACGGATGCCGGACCATCTCATCAGTTTTATGGTGGTCATCTTCATTTCGGTACCGTCTTTCGTAGTGGCGTCACTGCTGCAGTATTTCCTCGGATTCAAAACAGATGCGTTTAAGATCATCTACGACAGTACAGGCACTTTCTGGCAGCGGATGCATTCGCTGATCCTGCCTATCTTCGCACTGGCCTTCCACCCGATCGCCACGGTCTGCCGTTACCTGCGCGGTGAGCTGATCGACAACATCAGTTCGGAATACCTGCTGCTGGCCCGGACCAAAGGCTTGAGCAAGGCGCAGTCCATCGTGCGGCACGCGTTCCGGAACTCCATGGTTCCGCTGATGAACGTTATCGTTCCCATGTTTACTCACATCATGGGCGGTTCCCTGGTCGTGGAAAAGATCTTCGCAGTCCCCGGTGTCGGCGGTCTGATGACAAAGTCCATCAACTCCAACGACCACTGGCTGACCATGGCCGTGCTGATGTTCTATGCGGTCATCAATCTGTTGACTGTTTTGATCACCGATATTTCCTACGGCATCATTGATCCCCGAATCAGATTGGCAGGTGGTAAGAGTGAATAAAGATCCTAATTACAATCCTAATCTGAAATATCCGGAGGAGTATTACGAGGACATCCCCGCAGAAGAATTCGTATACGTTCAGGAAAACGAAACCCTGTCGGACGAAGTTTTTAAGACGAAGCCGATCGGCTTTTTCCGAGATGCCCTCATCCGCCTGCGGAAGAACAAAGCTTCCGTCGGCGCGTTCTGGATCATCATCTTCATCATCTTCATGGCGATTTTCGCTCCGAACTTCAATAAGTATACCTACCGCGAGCAGCTGAAAGTCAACGATGACTATCTCAGCAACATGCCGCCCCGGGTATCCTGGCTGAAGTGGATCCCGCTGTTCAGCGGCCAGCGCGTGCTGAAGAACAAGCAGGTAAAACTCCTGGATGATCCGGAGAAGTATCCGAACGACTGTATTATCGAAGTTATCAACCGGCGCGAGGAAGGCAAAGGCAAGAGAAAGACCGAAATGTGCGATGTTGTCGTGGACTACTACCGCTACCTCGGGCTGGATGACGATACGAACTTCTGGTTCGGAACGGACAACATCGGACGTGACATCTGGACCCGTGTCTGGCGCGGTACCCGTGTCTCGCTGATTATCGCCGCCTTCGCTGTTATCACGGATATCGTGATCGGTGTGGTCTACGGTGCGGTCTGCGGCTATTACGGCGGTGCGCTCGACATGGTGCTCATGCGTATCTGCGAGGTCATCCGTTCTATCCCGAACGTCGTCGTCTGTACGATGTTCATCCTGATGCTGGGAACCGGCATCAAGACCATGATCATCGCTATGGCGATCCGAAACTGGGTCGGTACGGCGCGGCTCATGCGTACACAGTTCCTGCGGTTTAAGAACCGGGAATATGTTATGGCAGCCCGTACCATGGGCGTGCGTGACCGGGCTTTGATCTTCCGGCACATCCTGCCGAACTCGGTCGGTCCGCTGATCACGAGCGCCATGGTGGCTATCCCGAGCGCGATCTTTACGGAATCCTTCCTGTCCTACATCGGTCTGGGTATTCCGGCTCCCGAACCTTCCATCGGTACCATGCTGTCCGAGGCGCAGGCGGTTCTGGAGATGTATCCGTTCCAGACGCTGTTCCCCGCCGTTATCGTGTCCATGCTGATGATCGCTTTCAACCTGTTTTCCAACGGCCTCCGCGACGCGTTCGACCCGACGCAGCGCGGCGCTGAGTAAGGAGGTGCCCCATGAGTACGATCAACGATGATATTGTCATTTCGGTCAAGGATCTGGTGGTTTCCTTCCGTGCTTACGGCGGCAAGGTCCAGGCAGTCCGCGGCGTGAGCTTCGATCTGCATAAAGGTGAAACGCTGGCGATCGTGGGTGAATCCGGCTCCGGCAAGTCCGTCTCCATTAAGGCGATCATGGGCATCCTGGCCCGGAACGCTATGGTCGAGAACGGCTCGATCATGTATGAAGGAGAAGACCTCCTGAAATACACCGAGAAAGATTACGCGAAGATCCGCGGCAACAAGATCGCTCTGATCTTCCAGGATCCTCTGTCTGCTCTGAACCCGATCATGAAGATCGGCAAGCAGATCACTGAAGTGCTTCGCCTGAACGGCGAATACACCAAGGCTGAAGCCCGGGCGCGGGCGATCGAACTGCTGGAAGCAGTAGGTATCGATAAGCCCGATATCCGTATCGACCAGTATCCGTTCCAGTTTTCCGGCGGCATGCGGCAGCGTATCGTTATCGCGATTGCGCTGGCCCGTAACCCCGACGTGCTGATCTGCGACGAGCCGACCACAGCACTGGACGTGACGGTGCAGGCCAAGATCCTGGAGCTGATCAACAACCTGAAGAAGGAACGCAACCTGTCCGTTATCTTCATTACCCACGATATGGGCGTCGTGGCCAACATGGCCGACCGCATCTGCGTCATGTACGCCGGCAAGATCGTGGAAAAGGGCACCAGCGAAGAAATCTTCTTCAACCCGGTGCATCCGTACACGCAGGCACTGATCCTTTCCATGCCTGACCTGGAGACCAACGGCCTGCTGCCGGCTATCCCCGGTACTCCGCCCAATATGCTTTATCCGCCGGAAGGCGATGCTTTTGCTGCCCGGAACGCACACGCGATGAAGATCGATTTCGAACGTCAGCCGCCGCTGTTTCCGATCTCCGAAACGCATTTTGCTGCAACCTGGCTGCTTCATCCGAACGGCCCCGGTGCACAGATGCCGCCCGAACTGGAAGAGCGTATCACTAGAATGAAAGGAGCCGCAAGAAATGAGTGAAGAAACCAAAGTCATTCAGGAAGAGAAGACTCCCATTCTGGAGGTAGAGGATCTGGCAATGACCTTCCGCACCAAGAAGAGAGGCAAGAAACTCGTCGTCAACGCGATTGACCACAACAGCTTCAAGGTGTACAAGGGCGAAACCTTTGGCCTGGTAGGCGAATCCGGCTGCGGCAAGACCACGACCGGACGTGCCATTATCCGTCTGTACAACCCGAATTCCGGCAAGATCATTCTGAACGGACGGGATATCAGCGGCAAGATGACCAAGGAAAAACGGCATTATATTACCAGCAACGCGGCTATGATCTTCCAGGATCCTATCGATTCCCTTAATCCCCGTATGACGGTGGAAGAGATCATCGGCGAGGGCTTAAAGGTCCGCGGCATGAAGGACAAGGAAGAGCGCCGCAAGCTGATTTATGAGATGCTGGAGCGCGTGGGTCTGACCCGCGAACATGCGACCCGGTATCCGCACGAGTTCTCCGGCGGTCAAAGACAGCGTATCGGTATTGCCCGCGCGCTGATCGTCAAGCCGTCCCTGATCATCGCGGACGAGCCGGTCTCGGCGCTGGACGTTTCCATTCAGGCACAGGTCATTAACCTGTTAAGCAAGCTGAAAGAGGAGATGGGACTGACCATCATCTTCATTGCCCACAACCTGTCGGTCGTAAAATACTTCTCCGACAGAATCGCGGTGATGTACTACGGCAAGATCGTAGAGCTGACGGAGGCGGATGAACTTTACCGTCACCCGATGCATCCTTATACCAGAGCCCTGCTGTCTGCCGTTCCTCAGCCGAACCCCTTAACGGAACGTGACCGCAAGCGGATCACCTATGTGCCCGCCGAGTCTCACGATTATTCGGTAGACAAGCCGTCGATGCAGGAAGTCCTGCCCGGACACTTCGTCTACTGCAATAATGCGGAACTGGAACGCTACCGTCAGGAGTTTGCCGACTAAACAAACGACAAAAAGAAAAGCGGTCTGTGGATCAAACCACAGGCCGTTTTTCTTGTCCTCCCCGGACGCGATCGCTCTATTCTATCTTAAATCTCTTCCTTCTGCTCTCCATCAGTTTTCCCTGCATATATTCGAACGCCGTCAGCAGGATCCCGCTTAAGATAAAGATATAATCGCTGAAGAAACGCCAGACCAGCATGGCCCAGAAGACCAGACCGGCCTCGGGCAGGCTCGAGAACACCAGGTAGAAGGAAGCTTCTGCCGCACCGGCTCCGCCGGGTGTGGGGATGATTGTGATGGCCGCATAGATGAAAAACGTCGCGGTCGTGGTGCTGACCCAGTCCGCGCTGGCGCCGAAAGCCTGCAGGATCAGGAACGGCATCGTGGAGCGGGCAATATTGTGAATAATGGAAAGCAGGAACATGGCTGCGGAAAGGCGCCGGTGACGGTTGATATAGTTAATCGCCTGACTGTATTCATTGATCTGCCGGATCGCAGATGCCCCCTTTTTCTCCGGATCCTTGACAATGCGCAGGGCCCCGCCGGCCCGCAGGAACCACATGAGGATCTTTCCCATTGTATGCGGAAAAACCGCGGAAAGGATGATCCCGAGCGGAACCAGGGAATAGATAGCCAGACCGATATAGGCAGTTACTTTGATGGCCGGATGCTCAAACAGATGGCCGAACAGTGCAAAAAACAGCACCGAGGTCAGCACGAAGCAGATCTGATGCAGCAAAAACGCGTAGACCGGCACCGCCAGCGCGGCACCGTCCGGCAGGCCGTTCTTTTTCAGGTACATGATCTGAAAAGGCTGACCTCCTGCGCCGGAAGGCGTGATATTGTCATAATAGTGGCCGTAAAACGTGGTTTTAATGGAGAGAGACCAGTTCATCCGGCCGGTCAAACGCTTGATCAGGGAATAATACTTGCCCGATTCGGACATGATGACGACAATAAAGCAGAGCGCGGACAGTATGAAATAAGGCCAGCGGATCTCAATGCCGCTGATGCTGGCACCGCTGGATTCCTTACGTTTCAGTTCCGCCATCCCCGTCCACACCAGGATCCCGACGTTGATCAGGATGAAGATGAGAGTCCATATCCAGGATTTCTTTTTTTTCTGTTTTGTCTCTGCCATCCTCGCTGCCTTTCGGAGAGTTACGGGCTCATATTACACTTTTCCTCAGTTTTTGTCAATCTTCGCTTGACAGCGCCCGATTTCTGTGATAAAAAGGGAAAGTCTTCTTTTTTTAGGGGCATAGTTCAAGGGTAGAACAGTGGTCTCCAAAACCATCGATGAGAGTTCGAATCTTTCTGCCCCTGCTCTCAGCACTCCGTTGACAGGAATCTGCGATGGGGTGCTGAACTTTGTTTACAGCGGAAAAATGGAATGGGCCTGTGCTGTGATATGCTGGCATATAAAAGCACGGGCCCACTTCCATTTGGACGCGCCTCTCAATGAGGAAGAAGCGGGGAAGGGGCCCCGCGGATTTCGAATTGCAGAGGCAGATTGCGAGAGCGCGAAGCGCGGAGCAATCTGTAAACATTCTATTATTATATCAGCTATTATATCAGCGGAGGATCACTATGAAACAAAACTGGAAACCCGGCAATCTTCTGAACCCTACACCGGTTGTGATGTTAAGCTGCGGCTTGCCCGGCGAGAAGCCCAACATCATCACCCTGGCCTGGGTCGGGACTGTCTGCAGTGAGCCGCCCATGCTGTCGGTCTCGATCCGGAAGGAGCGGTTTTCGCACCGTATCGTGAAGGAGAGCGGGGAATTCGTGGTCAATCTGGTTCCTGCCGCGCTGACTAAGGCCTGCGATTTCTGCGGCGTGCGCAGCGGCCGAGATCTGGACAAGTTTCAGACACTGGGGCTGACAGCGGAGAAGGCTCCGAATCTGACGCAGGCACCGCTGATCGCGGAATGTCCGGTCAATCTGGAATGCCGTGTGGAGCAGGTTCTGGAGCTCGGTTCGCACGATATGTTCATCGGCCGCATCGTCGGCGTGCAGGTAGACGATACGCTGCTGGACGGGAAAGGGGCACTGAAGCTGGACCGGGCGAATCTGGTCGTCTATTCCCACGGTGAATACTTCCGGCCGGGCAGTCTTCTTGGCCGGTTCGGATATTCCGTCAGAAAGAAATAAGTCGGGAAGAAAACAGAACGTTTAATAAGTGAATAAATAGATTCTATAAGCAATACCTTGACGCATTCACGAAAAACAAAGTATTATGGAGATACTGAAAAACCATTCGCATTAATAATTCGAAGTGCGGTAAAAAAGGGAGGTTACGGAAATGAGTCAAAAACTGGGTGTGCGTCTGAAATGGCTGGGCTGTGCGGGCTTTGAAATGGATTTCGGAGGGCTCACAGTCGTAAGCGATCCGTTTATTACGGAGCTTAAAACCACCGAACTGACTTATGAAAATGTGGAACACTGCGATCTGATGGTGCTGACCCACGGACATTACGATCATGTGACTGATATTCCCGCTCTTCATCAGAAGTTCGGTGCGTTACTGCTGTGCGGCGAGCAGACAGCTCCGCTGGTGGCGAAATGGTCCAATATGAGTCCGATGAATGTGCTTCCCATGACGCCCGGACTGGAGCTGGATTTTGATGCCGTGAAGATCAAAGCGATTTTCGGAACGCATACGATGCTGGAGAAAAGTTATCAGGCACTGGAGGAGAGAGCCCGGAACAATCTTTTCCTGAATGAACATCCCGACCTGCTGCCGCTTCACAAGGTGGGGCATATGGAATACCGTAATTTCCTGTTTACCATGCCCAACGGAACCCGGATACTGCATTGGGGCAATCCCTTAAACGCCTATCTGTGCAATCTGATGAAGCCGGAAAAAGCAGACATTCTGATCCAGCAGATGACAGCAGTGATCCCGGATCCCGAGCTGCTGATCGATGTCTGCCGGGAGATGGGGACAAAAGTGCTGATTGCCAACCATGTTGATTTTCCGCGGGATTACCGTGAAAAGGCAAAAGAAACCGGAACCAGAGTAAAAGAAGCCCTGCCGGAGATCCGTTTCATCATGCCGGAGTACAACCGGTGGATGGAGTTCTGACAGAAATCGGCATCGGGAAATTCTGTTTTTCAAAAAGAAAGCAGGAAGCTTATGATGAGGCACAGCAGCGCTGTCCTGCGAACCGTGAAGCACGGAATGCGCCGGTGTCCGGGAGGACACCGGCGTTACTTTTACTCTGTTTGAGAAAACATTTACTGTAAGCCTGTCGAATAGTTTGTCTGCCTTATCTGTTTCTCCAACTGCTTTTTATACGGCGGTCCGGTCATAGCCGCCACTTTAACTGCCGGGAATGGCCGAAAGAAATTGACAGCTCCCGGAAGGCGGAATAAGATGGAAGGGAAAGAAGGCGAAAGAGCACATGAAAGAATACAGACGGCACATAAACAAAACAGATCTTGCAGCACTCATTTTTATGGGGCTGGTTTTCGGCATAGCGTTAGCGGCCCGGCTCTCCGGAACGGGCGGAACGAAACCGTTTGCGATCCTGACCGGTGCAGTTTTCTTCGCGCTGGCATGGCTGATCCTGATGCCGGTCCGTTATGAACTGACTGAGGAAGAGCTGATTATAGACGGACCCTGGCCGCTGCGCCGGCGGCTGATACGTTATGAACAGATCCTGGATCTGGACAGCGTCGGATCGTTCCTGCCGTTTAAGGCCGATGCCGATGCGGTGGAACTGGTTCTGACAATAAGAAAAGACGGAACAGACCGTACGAAGAAGGTCTCCTGTCATCCTTCCCACGTAAAAGAGTTTTTTGTGGAACTGAAGGATCGCAGCCCGAACCTTGTTAAACACGAGACAGTGCGGCCAATAAAAGACGATGTGGTTCAGACTCTGATGGAGACGGACCCGGCCGGGTCACAGACAAAAGAAGAGGAGAAAAAGCTATGAAAATCCTGGAAAACCTTCCTTACGGACACCATCCCGATCAGA
>JAEEGL016331426.1_pt1 | contig 20214 bp, 17 predicted proteins | sample 9134231 | NCBI WGS metagenome assembly JAEEGL01 (sample SAMN16246548, study PRJNA631951) | gut metagenome | biome: gut microbiome; feature: rumen; material: fiber-attached | host: Bos | place: Iran: Karaj | collected 2018-10
GCAGGCGCTGAGTTACCTGCGTACCGAAGCGCTGACACTAACCGACGTGCCTCTCGGCTTGTTGCTGCTGACATACGAAGGTGTGCCACTCGGCTTTGCAAAAAACGTGGGTAATAGACAGAATAATCTCTACCCGAACGAATGGCGTATCCGCCACTTGTGATTTTTATTCAAACGCGTGTGAAAATCCGTATACCAAAAAAGGACGGCGTGAGCCATCCTTTTTGTCGGGGAGACGTGATTCGAACACGCGACCTCCGGTCCCCCAGACCGTTGCGCTACCGGGCTGCGCCACTCCCCGCTCGCGTTCGACAAACTCGAACGCGGACTTTTTTGCAAAAGCGGGTGCAAAAGTACTACATTTTTTTGATATACGCAAATTTTTATGCAAAAAAAATTCTACATAGAGACCTACGGCTGCCAAATGAACGTCGCTGATAGCGAGGTGGTGGCTGCTATCATGGAGACGACCGATGCACAGATCACAGAAAACTGGGAAGATGCAGATATCGTTATCCTCAATACGTGTTCTATTCGCGACAATGCTGAGCAAAAAGTGAGTGCGCGTCTACGTGAGCTGAAAGGACTGATGGCTCGTAAGAAAGCAAAAGGCGATGGAACTGAGTGTAAGGGCAAGAAGACGATAGGCGTAATCGGCTGCATGGCTGAGCGTATGGGGCAAGAACTGTTGGACTCATACGGTGTGGATTTTGTGGCCGGACCGGACGCGTACCTCGATATACCTAACCTGCTGGCGCAATGCGAGCAAGGGCACAAGGCGATGAACGTAGTGCTGAGTACAACGGAGACTTATCGCCATATAGTGCCGGCACGTATAGGTCGCTCTATCAGCGGATTTGTCAGTATTATGCGTGGTTGCAATAATTTCTGCTCCTACTGCGTTGTACCTTATACACGTGGCCGTGAGCGTAGTCGCGATGTTGAATCCATACTGAACGAAGTGCGTGACCTGCAGGCACGCGGATACAAGGAAGTAACGCTGCTCGGACAGAACGTCAATTCATATAAGTTCGTTCGCGAAGATGGTACTACCATTGACTTTGCAGACTTGCTGGAACTGGTAGCAGAGGCTGTGCCCGATATGCGTATCCGCTTTACTACCAGCCATCCAAAGGATATGTCTGACAAAACATTGGAAGCCATCAGTCGCCACGATAATCTCTGTAAATTCATTCACTTGGCAGTACAGTCAGGTTCGAACCATATACTGAAACTGATGAACCGCAAGTACACACGCGAATGGTATCTGGAGCGTATTGCAGCCATCCGTCGCATATTGCCTACAGCAGCCATCAGCACGGATATCTTCTGCGGTTTCCACGATGAGACGCTGGAGGATCATGCCGAGACACTCAGCCTGATGCGTGAAGTGGGATTTGACTCGGCTTTTATGTTCAAGTATTCGGAGCGCCCGGGCACCTACGCACAAAAGCACCTGCCGGATAATATACCCGAAGAAGAGAAGGTGAGAAGGCTGAACGAAATCATTGCCTTACAGACTCAATTGTCGCTCGAGTCGAACCAACGCGAGGTGGGAAATGTAGTTGAAGTATTGGTAGAAGGGTTCTCTAAACGTAGTCATGATGACATGTATGGACGCACAGATAGATACAAAACGGTAGTTTTTCCGCGTACTTCACAAAAAATCGGAGATTACGTCAAAGTGCGCATTTTGGAGGCCTCAGCGGCTACATTAAGAGGCGAAATCGTGTAAAAATAAAGAAAAAGTGCATTTTTTTGCCCAAATATTTGGTCATATAAAATAAAAGTAGTACCTTTGCACCGAAAACAAATAAATTTTCATAGTTAAGGTTTAGGTTTAATGGCAATAGGAGGCTGTGAAGTTTCCTATTGTTTTTTAAACAGAGTGCGAAAAAGAATAGACAATTTAGTCCTATTGTTTTTTAAACAGAGTGCGAAAAAGAATAGACGAATTAGTCCGTTGTTTTTTAAACGGAGTGCGAAAAAGAATAGACAATTTAGTCCATTGTTTTTCAGGCAAGTTTAGAAAAAACAATAGGTGTTTTTGTTTATTATTTCATCTGAGAACTTAATCCCGACTATCAGTACTTACCTAATCAAAAAATCCTCGCAAAGGGGAACTTTTTTTTATGGAAGAGGACAAAATACAAAATACGATATCCCAACCGGAAGTGAATGTCCCGGACATGACGGATATAGACGAAGTTCGCAAGGCTGTTATAGCCGGCGAAATTTTGAATCGTAAATACTAACTAATAACATTATATCTAATATGGCAGTAACGTACATGACCGAAGAAGGTCTACAGAAATTGAAAGAGGAGCTCCAACAGTTGGAGACTGTTGAACGCCCGCGTGTGATTGCCGCTATCGCGGAAGCACGTGACAAAGGTGATTTGAGCGAGAATGCAGAATACGATGCCGCTAAGGAAGAACAAGGCATTCTGGAGAGCAAAATCGCACATATTAAAGCCAAACTGATGGAGGCACGCGTTTTGAACACCAATGATGTCAATACCGACGAGGTACAGATTCTTACCAAGGTGCGAATTCGTGTAAAGAAAACAGGTGCTGAGAAAACATACCAATTGGTTACCGAGGGTGAAGCCAATTCGGCTGAAGGCAAGATAGCTGTTACCACTCCTATCGCTAAGGGTTTGCTGGGTAAAAAGGTGGGCGAGATTGCACAAGTGCAAGTCCCTGCCGGTATGATGGAATTTGAGATTCTGGAAATTAGCTTATGACACTCTTTACTCGCATTATAAAAGGTGAAATTCCAAGCTACAAAGTAGCGGAGGACGAAAAGAACTACGCTTTTTTGGATATCAATCCGCTCGTGAAAGGTCACACTCTGGTTGTACCTAAATTGGCAGAGCCGGAGGCTGATTATATCTTTGCGCTGGATGATGAACAGTTGGAGAGTTTGATGGTGTTTGCCAAGAAAGTGGCAAAAGGAATCAAAACAGCTACCGGCTGTAAGCGTGTGGGTGTGGCTGTGCTGGGCATGGAGGTTAACCATGTGCACGTACACCTTGTTCCTTTGAATACGGAGAAAGATATGCTTTTCTCTAATCCGAAGTTGTCGTTGCCGGCTGAGGAGATGGCTATTATTGCCAACTCAATTGCCGAGGCAATAGAAAAAGCCTAATCGAGCCGTTCTAACTTTGCGTGCGAGAGCAGTAGTGTCTTTGTTCCAACACCGTCGAACGAGATTTCTATCTTGTCATTCTCCGTTACCGAATCGTGATAAACACGTTGAACGGAGCCGTTGCCAAAGACACGATGACTGACACGATCGCCTGTCTTCCATGTAGATGCATCTATAGGTGCAGCACTGCCGGAGACAGGCGTTGTTGTTTTCTTTTGGGGAGCAATGGACATAGATGGTATGTCGGGAATAGAGGGAGTGCTCCATGTCGGTGTGAATGTTGGACGATAAGCGGTTTGAGCAGCTCGCACAATCTCCACGTAGCGGCGGTCTATATCATTGAGAAAACGACTTGCAGATGCAAATGTAACCGACCCGTTGCGGAAACGCTGACGCGCCAGACTTAGATGACATTCCTCCATAGCGCGTGTAATAGCGACATAGAGCAGACGTCGTTCCTCTTCGATCTCATTCGGGTTTACGCAGAATTGCGATGGAAAAAGATTCTCCTCCAGACCAACGATATATACCACCGGGAACTCTAGTCCCTTAGCGGCATGTACGGTCATCAGTGTAACACGTTCTGTTGTGTCTTGCAAGTTCTCGTCTTGATCAGTTTGCAGGCTCACTTCACTCAAGAAATCCGTAATCGGAGTATAATCGATTCCTTCTTGTGCACGTTGGTCAACAAACTCATGGATGGCATTGAGCAACTCCTGCACGTTCTGTGCACGGTCAATACCTTCTTGCGACCTATCCATCATCAATGCTGTCTGTACTCCGGTTGTCCGCAGTACATGTTCTGCAAAAGCGAAGGCGTCCATCTGCTCGCTCAGCATGCCTAATTCGTCTATCATTTGCGCAAAGGCGCGTATCTTCTTGATAGTGGCTGCGCTCACATCCAGTCCGGTATCTTCTGGTGAACGCATTATATCCAAGTAACAGCGGTGGTGCTCAATGGCATTTGCCGACACTTTTTTCATAGTCGTCTCACCTATTCCGCGACCTGGAAAAGCAACAATACGCAGCAATGCTTCGTTATCAAGCGGGTTGATAGCCAAACGGAAATAGCCTAATGTGTCTTTGATTTCCTTGCGTTGATAGAAGGATGTACCACCATAGATCCGGTACGGAATATTGCGCTTGCGAAGTTCCCCTTCAAAAGCTCTTGACTGTGCATTCGTACGGTAGAGAACAGCTATATCGTCATAGCTGTATGAGCGTTTTGCCAAACTAATGGATTTCGCTACTCCTTCAGCCTCTGCGCGGTCATCCATATAGGACTGTAATGTCAATGGTTTGCCTTCTGCATTCTCTGAATAGACATTCTTTTCTATCTGATGTTGATTCTTGTGAATGAGTGAGTTTGCCGCATTGACGATATTCTGCGTCGAGCGATAGTTGCGCTCCAGTTTGAAGATAGCTGCATTCGTATATTGCTGGCGAAAATTGAGTATATTGCGGATGTCTGCACCGCGGAATGAGTATATCGATTGTGCGTCATCTCCTACCACGCATATATTCTGCTGTGGCTCTGCCAAACGACCCACCAGCAGATATTGCACGTAGTTGGTATCCTGATATTCGTCAACCAATACATATCGGAATTGTTGCTGTAGTTGTTCGCGTATATCGTCATGCTCGTCAACCAACCTTAGCATCTGCAAAAGCAAATCGTCAAAATCCATTGCATTTGCCGCACGCAAGCGCAATTGGTATTGTTCGTAGACCGTTGCAATCTCATACATTCTTGCCTCACGATCTTGACGTATCAACTCGCGGTCCATGCCGTACTTGTCCGGAGTGATAAGGTTGTTCTTTGCCATTGATATACGAGCCAATACCGCAGCGGGTTTGTATATCTTCTCATCCAGGCCGCGCTCTTTGCAAATGGCCTTGAGTAGCGATTTCATGTCGGTGGTATCGTAGATGGAGAAGTCCGAAGTAAATCCTATACGGTCGGCGTAACGGCGCAACAATTTTGTACACACCGAGTGGAAGGTGCCCATCCATAGATAACGGGCATCTTGAGCGGGAACGAGACGCGTGATACGCTCTTTCATCTCACGCGCTGCTTTGTTGGTAAATGTCAACGCTAAGATATTACCGGCCGGTACGCCTTGCTGCAACAGATATGCGATACGATAGGTAAGCACTCGTGTCTTACCCGAACCTGCACCTGCTACTATCAGCGACGGACCTTCAGTATGTGTCACCGCTTCGCGCTGCGAAGCATTCAGTTGGTCTAAAAAATTCATAATCGGCTGCAAAATTACATTTTTTTTTGGATATGTGCAAAAAAAGTAGTACTTTTGCACCCATAAACTCTATAATTATGCGACGTTTATTAATTATCGTACTGGTATTAGCCGGATTTATGCTGCCAGCGGCAGCCGAGGATGTTGTGTATATCACCACCGATCAATTCCGCGAGCGGATTTTTGACTACAAGAATAATAAAGAGTGGAAATACAATGGCGACAAACCGTGTGTTATCGATTTCTATACCACGTGGTGCGGTCCGTGTAAACGTCTGGCACCTATTATGGAAGAACTGAGCCAGACCTATTGCGACCAGGTGGTTTTCTATAAGGCGGACACCGAGCGTGAAAAAGAGCTGGCATATATCTTCCAGATCAGCAGTATCCCGCAAGTGCTCTATATTCCGGTGGAAGGCAAGCCAATGTTGCTCAAAGGACTCTATCCTAAAGCAGAGATCATTAGAATCATCGACGAGTTTCTTTTAGGTAAGAAGAATGCAGATTGAGTTTGTGCTGCTGATATTATCGCTGCTGTTCTTCGTCAGTATCATTGCAGACAAGATAGGCTATCGATTCGGAGTTCCGGCTTTGCTGCTGTTTCTTACCGTCGGTATGCTTTTCGGATCGGGCGGCGTAGGTGCGTTGTTCGGCGGCGATGGTATTCAGATTGAGACAAGCACAGCGCAAGCACTCAGTACACTTGCTCTTTGTATTATTCTTTTCTCCGGTGGCTTGGATACCAAGTTGGTAGACGTCAAATCGGTTTTGTGGCCAGGTGTGACATTAGCAACCTTAGGTGTGCTCCTCACGTGTGTAATAACCGGCGTTATTACGTATTTCATTTTCGGATGGCTCAATGCATTGGCTGGTATTTCTATTTGGATGGCCTTGCTTATGGCCGCCACGCTCTCTTCTACCGATTCAGCCAGCGTCTTCTCTATTATGCGAACCAATAGCATTGGCCTCAAGCACGGTTTGCGTCCGTTGCTGGAGTTGGAGTCCGGAGCCAATGACCCGATGGCTTATGTGCTGACCACCACTATGATTGGTATTGTGCTTTCTCAGTCACAACAAGTGATGGTATTGCCCATTATTCAAACCATTGTCATTCAATTGGTGATGGGTACTGTTCTTGGTTTCGTTTTGGGCAAGGGTGTTGTAGCGCTCATGCGACGCGTGCAGTTGGCTAACGAATCGCTCTATCCTATCATGGTCCTCACGGCCTGCATTTTTATTTTCTCCATTACCTATTATCTCGAGGGAAATACTTATTTGGCAGTCTACGTAGGCGGCCTGATTATCGGTAATAGCAAATTCACCCGCAAGCGACAGACCAAGGCTTTCTTCAACGGTTTGACGTGGCTTAGCCAGTTGGCTATGTTCCTTATGCTGGGACTGATGGTCCATCCGTCTGAATTATTGCAAATCAACGTGTGGTTGCCTTGCCTGATTATCAGTTTGATAATGATTCTTATCTCCCGCCCCATTTCTGTGCTCCTCTGTATGTGGCCGTTCCGCAGCAATTATCACACGCGCGACCGGATTATGCTCAGTTGGGTGGGGCTGAAGGGTGCAGTGCCTATCGTGTTTGCCGTCATGTGCAAGGCGCAAGGCGTGCCGCACGCAGATATGATTTTCAATGTGGTCTTCCTTTGCACGATAGTTTCGTTATGGACTCAGGGAACCACGCTCTCTTTACTGGCTGCACGTCTCGAATTGGCCACTCCGCCGGACGAGACCAAGCGTTTGCTTCATTTTGACATGGATCTGCCGGACGAGATACAGTCTACGGCGCACGAACTGGAGGTGACCGAACCAATGCTCGCCGGTGGTTGTACGTTGCGCGAAATGAAGTTACCGCCACGCACACTCATCATCATGGTTCGCCGTGGCGAAGACTTCTTCGTTCCGACAGGTGACAGCACGCTGGCAGTAGGAGACCAATTGTTGGCAATCAGCGATCACGATGCTAATGCAATCTATCGCCAATTGACCAATGAGGCGGAGGAGGAAGCACAATGGCGTGCCGGCGTTAAGGCGCGCGCCAGAGCACGTTTGACTCGACTCACACAACGTTTCGCAAAGAGTAAACCATAAAAACTATAATCACTTATGACAACAGTCTTTCTAACCGGAGCAACCGGTACCATGGGCTACGCAGGCATGCAAGAGATTCTGCGTTACCCCGAGAACTACAACCTGCGTATTCTGGCACGTCCAAGCAAAAAGAACAAAGAATTATTGGCTCCATTGACTGCCAACCATTCATCCCTAACCGTTATATGGGGCGACCTTACCAAGTATGAGGATGTATTGAAAGGAGTGACGGGTGCAGATATAGTGTTGCACGTAGGCGGTATGGTTTCACCGCAGGCAGACTATCGTCCTAAAGCTACGTTGCGCACCAATATCAATGCTGCGCTCAACATCACCAAGGCCGTGCTGGCTCAGCCGGAAGACAAACAACCGAAGGTAGTCTATATCGGTTCGGTGGCTCAGATGGGCGACCGTCGCGAACCGCTCCATTGGGGCCGTGCGGGCGATCCTATCAGTGTATCGGCCTACGACCACTACGGCATCACCAAAGCATTGGCAGAACGCATCATCACCGATTCAGGCATCAAGCAATGGGCTTCGCTGCGCCAGTCGGGAATACTCTATCCAACTATTCTCAAGAACTACGACCCTATCATGTTCCACGTACCTATCCGTGGTGTGCTCGAGTGGGCAACGGTGGAGGATAGCGGACGACTGCTGGAACGCGTATGCCGTCCTGAGGTGCCGCAGGAGTTTTGGAACAACTACTACAATATCGGTTCCGGCAAGGACTATCGTTGGTCCAATTACGAATTTGAGTGCTATATTCTCGACGCGGTTGGCTGTCCTAAACCGGAGAAAATCTTCAACGCCAATTGGTTCACCACACGCAATTTTCACGGCATGTGGTATATCGATGGCGATAAACTGGAGAATTATCTCCACTTCCGTGCTAACGTACCGGTTAAGGAGTATTTCGCAAAGATGATAGCCGCTCCTTCGATCCCATTCGGATTGAAGTTCGCTGCCAAAACACGCATCGCCAAACTATTCCCGCACTGCGTCAAAGCAGCGATGTGGTTCATGGCCAACAGCAAAGAGCACGGCACACAATGGTGGATTAAGAACAACAAACAGGAACGTATCAATGCATATTACGGCAGTCTGGAAGCATACAAGGCTATTCCGGATTGGTCGCATATGGACGTCAGCCACAACAGCGAGACTCCCGTTCTGCTCGACCACGGTTATGACGAGAACAAACGAAAAGAGGATTTCACCATCGAGGATATGCAGAAAGCAGCTGCTTTCCGCGGCGGTAAATGTTTGAGTAAGAGTATGACCAAGGGTGATTGGGAAACCAAACTCGAGTGGCAAGATGCCGACGGCCATACATTTATGGCTTCGCCGCGCCTGATTCTGCTAGGTGGTCACTGGTCGCCATACGACATGCCGTTCCCGTACAATGATGCGGATATCAAGGCAGCCTTCAAGAACCAAGATTCCGATATTTTACGCGCTGAGACGGCAGATCTCAAGTCCATACCATGGCATTGGGACCGCGTAGCAAAACAGAACCCGTTCTACGCACAGCTGTGGTCTCCGCTCCATGATGCCTCGGAGGACAATATCTATGGCCCGGAAGTGTTTAACGGTTGGGAAAAATAAAAAAGAAGCGCCTCGTGCGCTTCTTTTTTGATTTGGCACATTGTTTGTACGTGTTCTGTCAAAACAAGTTTAACTATTTAATATTGTATTGCTATGAAAAAGATTAACTATTTGATACTCTTAATGGCCATGGCTTTCTCGATGGGAGCGATGGCACAGAGCTATCACCACGGACATGGCAGACACAATTGTGCCACCGCAGAACAAATGCGCCTAACTATGCAGGCGTTGGAGAAAGAGAGTTTTGATGACAAGAGAACGGAAACCGCCATTCTATGCGTTACGTTAGGACATTTTTGCACAGACGATCTGGCACGTATGGCGAGAACATTCACCTTTGATGACAACAGAACTAAGTTTCTGACGTACGCATACGACTACTGCGTAGATCGGGAGAACTATTATATACTAAAGGATGCGTTCTCTTTTAGTCTAAATTACGACAAAATGATGGAAACCATTCACTTTCGCCACCATCGACGATAAACTATGGAGGCACTATTCGCAAAAAAATGGCATGCATGCTTGTGTATGTCATTTTTTTGATGTATCTTTGCACGAAATTAGGATTTTTTGGAGCAAACAGGTTGCTCCGTTGAAATTTGATATTATAACAGAATAAATGTATTTTGATGAATTAGCATTATCAGACGAGGTGTTGGATGCTTTATGGGACATGCACTTCGACGAGTGTACACCCGTGCAGGCAGAGACCATTCCTGTCATCCTCGACAGACACGACGTCATCTCGTGTGCCCAAACGGGCACAGGTAAGACGGCGGCGTATATATTGCCGTTGCTGACCAACCTTGCCTACGATGACCATGACCCGGACAAACTGAATGCCATCATCATGGCGCCTACGCGCGAATTGGCACAACAGATCGATCAACAGATGGAGGGGTTCGGTTTCTATGTGCCGTTCTCCAGCGTAGCTATCTATGGTGGTAAGGACAATGGTGCATGGGGCAATCAAGTAACAGGCTTGCAGAAAGGTGCTGATATTGTTATTGCTACGCCGGGCCGCTTGTTGGCTCAAATGAATATCTATGATGTTGATTTCTCCGGCGTCAAATACTTCATATTGGATGAGGCTGACCGAATGCTCGATATGGGCTTCTACGACGATATTATGGCCGTTGTACGCCGCTTGCCTGCTGACAGACAGACCATCATGTTTTCCGCTACCATGCCCGACAAAATACGTCAGATGGCCAAGGCTATCATGCATGACCCTGTGGAAATCAAGATAGCCGTTTCGCGTCCGCCGGAGACCATTCATCAACAATGCGCACAACTCTACGAAGCGCAAAAGCCGGGTATGGTTCAATTGATGCTACAAGGACGGGATCTGAAGAAGGTTATCCTCTTTGCCGGAAAGAAGCAGAAGGTGAAAGAGTTGACACGCACCCTGCGTACACTCAAGATTGATGCGCGCGCTATGCATAGTGACCTCGAGCAGAACGAACGAGACCAGGTCATGCTTGATTTTCGTAACGGTAAAGTAGGTGTACTGGTGGCTACGGATGTCGTATCGCGCGGTATAGATGTCAACGATGTACCGCTTGTCATCAACTACGATGTACCACGTGATCCGGAAGACTATGTGCACCGTATCGGTCGTACGGCTCGCGCAGAGAATAGCGGTGAAGCGGTGACGCTTGTATGTCCCGAGGATGCTAAGTACTGGCGGCATATCGAGCAGTTCCTCAAGATGGATATCGACCGCCTTCCGTTGCCCGAAGTCCTAGGCGAAGCACCCGCAGACAGCGAATATGCCAAACCCGTCGGACGCAATGGCAAACGCGGTGGACATGGAGGAAATCGCAATGGCAAAAAGCGCCGCTTCTTCCCCAAAAAGAACAAACAATAATAATACCCCCTCAAATAGCAGCAATGGCCCGCAATCACTGCGAGCCATTTGCTTTATAGAGAAAATCTATTATGAAAAAGAATTTGATGAAATGCAAATTCGAGCGCAAAAGTACTGCTTTTTTTGCACATGTGCAATAGAAGTTATAAAAAAAATGTATAAAACGTTATTTTTTTAATTAGAATCTTAAAATTAGGATACTTTCTGTTTTCTTTTTACGAGCTTTTTTCAATCATGTCTTAAAAATCGATAACTAAACGATGCGGATCTTTAATACCCGACACTATTGAAAAAATAATCTTATCGCATTACTACTATCCGGACCATCAAAAATGGCATAATTATTGTTGGACAAAATGAACAATGACTTTAGAACAATATATAGAGCAAACGATTTTGCCGCAATACGATACTTTCGATGGCGGGCATAGGCGCGACCACGCACAGATGGTGATAGACGAGAGCCTTCGTTTGGCGCGCGAGCATGGCGCCGATGCGCAGATGGCTTATGCTATCGCTGCTTATCATGATCTGGGCCTGCGTTTCAATCGCGAGACCCATCATATCCGTTCGGGCGAGATACTTATGGCCGACAGCCAACTGCGCCGGTGGTTCACCGAAGAGCAACTGCTCACGATGCGCGACGCAGTAGAAGACCATCGCGCCAGCAGCAAGAATCCTCCGCGCACCATATACGGTGCCATAGTGGCTGAGGCTGACCGACAGATCGACCCGACGCTGGTTGTTCAACGCACAATGGCCTATAGCGAGAAGATGTATCCCGATGGCGATTTCGATACGCTCTATCGCCGCACCAAACAGCATCTGCTGGACAAATACGCCGAAGGCGGCTATATGCGCCTGTGGCTTAATAGCGAACGCAATGTGCGCAGTCTGGAGGCTCTGCGTGCAATCATTCGCGACGAAAAGCAACTCCGAACACTCTGCAAAGAGTGGTTTGACGAAAAAAAGTAAAATAAATTTGCATAGGTCTAATAATTGTTGTATCTTTGCAGCCCATTGCATAGTGTAAAGACAATTTTTTAGATTTATTTCAACAATATTATAACTAAATTTTTATTTGTATGAAAAAGTACGTTAAATTATTATTATTGATGGCAATCGGCGTAATGTCAACCGGTTGTATCAGTTGCTGGTTGAGAGATTACGGTCAGAACGAGACCCGCACATATGCCTTGCCCGGCGCTTACACCAAATTGGATGTCTCCGATGCGTTTGAGGTGGAGATGCGTGCAGATGTCACAGAACCTACGTTCAATATCCCTGAGCAACTCTACGACAAACTGATTTTCAGTTTGGAGAAGGGTACACTCAGTATCGGTCTGCGTTCGTTTGTTGGCGGCAATATCAAGACTCTGAAGGTAGAGTTGCCTATGAACCCTGATTTGACCTCTATCAGTGAGAGCGGCGCCAGCCGAATGGTTGTTTATGGTTTGAACAAAATGGAGAAAGTGTCTCTTTCCGGTGCCAGCACTCTGCTTATTAGCGGTGCTTCAGAGAATCTGCATATTCATCTGACTGGCGCTAGTAACTTGGATGCACGCGATCTGTTGGCAGATAATGTTGACGGCGAACTGAGTGGTGCCAGCCATGCGGATGTTACTGTTTGCAACGACCTGTCTGTATCGCTCAGCGGTGCCAGCCAACTCATTTACGGTCTGATAACTCCTACTTGCAACCCTAATGTAGTATGCAACACTTCTGGTGCTTCTACGGTTACCAAGCGCTAATCCTATTCGGACCAAACATCCAACCAAATAAGAGTCGCATTATTGCGGCTCTTTTTTTTGTGCAGAAAGACAAAACTCATTGCTTGCTGTTATGTGATTAGAAGTGTCCTCCTGCACCGCCGCCGGACGAATGGCCGCCGCCGAAAGAGCCTGAGCGGTGAGAACCATGATGACCTCCGCCGCCTCTGCTCATCGATACGGAGAGACGATCCACCTTGAGGGGTACCTGTTGGGTGTAGTTGCAGCACAAGCATGTCTGAGTGCTGAGTTGCTCGCCGTCCTCGGAGAAGGTCGGTTCTACCGTTGTGATACGCCATCTCTCTTTCATAGCGCGTGCGCCGCATTCCGGACAGTCCCGGTAGGTCGAGTATTGTGCGCCTTTGCGTTTGTCTATCTCGTTGTGCTCACACTGCGGGCAGTGCCAAATGACATATTTGTACGATTGCAGTTTATCCTCCACCTGTTCTTGCTTTCTCAGTAGGGAGCTAATCTTGGCTGCCCGTTCTTCCTCCGGCATGAGTGTTGTCAGTGCGCCGCATTGGGGGCAGTTGATCGGCACAGATTTCACATGCTTGCGGGCGAAGCGGTAAAAAAGGTAGAAGAAGATAAACGGAATAGGGAACATGAAGGCCATGCAGCCGGAGAATGTCTGCAGGTTCTCTGATTGGTCTTGTATATCTTCGGCTGTCTGACCGGGTTTGCCATTCAAACGCTGGTATGCCATAGTGGAGAACCACACCATCAGCAGAAATCCGATGATACATAGCCACATGAGAATGTGCGTGCTTACTGTGCTCTTCGGTTTCCATCCGAGCATTAGTTCTGCGCGGTTCTTGTCGTCCATCAGTATGTCGGACAGATCTTCGCATATATGCAATATGCCTTGATCGAAATTGTCCATGCCCAGATAGTGGATGTTGTGGTCTATTACTTCTCTGCACTTGCTGTCGGTCAGTATCCCTTCTATTCCGCTTCCGGTGATGATCTGTATGTCTCTCTTCTTGCGTGCCAGAAAGACCAAAACGCCGGTGTTCTTGTCTGCCTCGCCTATGCCCCAATAGTTAAACAGAGCCAAAGCGAAAGTATATGTGTCATACTGCGAGTCGGCGTACTGATCCAGAGCCACTACGGCCAGTTCAACGTTGGTGGCATGGTTGAGTTGCCGGAGCATCGCATCCAGTGTGTCCGCCACCTCTGCCGAGAGGATGGCGTCCGGATTGCTAACATAGTATTCCTGCCCTCTGTCTTTGGGAGAAGGCACGGTCTCGACCGTGTACACCTCCGCACCTATACCGATACTCGTGCCGAGACAGGTTAGGATAAAGATTATACGTTTGATAGGTTTCATCGGGCGCAAAGGTACTGCTTTTTCTGCATTTATACAAATATATGTCAAATATTTTGCGATAAGTTGTATTATTATAAGAGTCGCGTTGCGGCTTTTTTTGTGCTGAAATACAAAACTATTTGCATATATCCGAAAAAAGTATTACCTTTGCAGCCGCAAAGGAGTTGTCAGGAATACTTGACAGCATAAAGATACCGCTGAGCTCAGCAGCGTAAAAAAGTGAGCCGTCGCTTACTCGACGTTAAACAGTAAGGACATACATATAAAAGGCGTTTATGAGGCATGACAAACAAATTACAACTATTTGAAGGTACAACTATTCGTACAATTTGGGATAGCAAAACAGAAGAGTGGTACTTCTCTGTGGCAGACGTGTGCAACGTCCTATCCGGCTCCCGGTCTAAAGACCCGAATGCCTATTGGCGTAAACTAAAACAACGCCTAAAGGCAGAGGGAAGTGAGGTCGTGACAAATTGTCACGGACTGAAATCCGCAACGAATGCACAGGATAAGTTGGCATTAGACGTCCAGATTCCTGCGATAGAGCAAGCCGAAATAATTGAAGATAAAGAAGACAAAAGATAACACCATGCCGCAGGTTATGCAGCCGTCGCTTACTCGACGTTAAATAGTAAGGACATACATATTTAAGGCGTTTACTAACGCTTGTTTTGACACTCTTGAAACTTAGGAACTTTCAAAAAATGTCAAGTCAGAACAAAGCACCAGTAAATGTCTATGCTGGGTATATACATCACCCCTCTTGGGGTGTACTATATACTTTTCTAGCGTAGGCTCTGGTTGCTTGTACTGTTTGACGACGGCATCCTAAGGCCACAAGAGTGCAGGACAAGTAACAACAGGTCCTGCGCTTTTTGTGTATGTACGTATGTGCAACTTAAAGGAAATAAAAATATAAGGATATGAATATCGATCGTGACATCAATCAAGCAATGAAACTATGCCAACAGCAGAAGTATCAAGAGGCAATAAAGTTATTTGAGAGAATCGTTTTAGATGATTCCACTGTAGCTGATGCTTGGCGAGGAATGGCTCAAGCCAAAATGATGATAGGTCGCTTGGATGATGCCATTAAGGACAATGAGAGAGCATTAGAGTGCGATGAATCTAATTTATGGGCACTCATATTAATGGGAAATCTCTATGCTCGCAAGCAGGAAAATGAAAAGGCACTTACATATTATGAGAAAGTAGTGGAACTTCATCCAAAAGATGTAATTGCGATCAATAATATAGGCGGAACTTATCTCAAAATGAATCGCTTTGATGAGGGAATACGCGTATTAGCTAAAGCATTGGAAGTTGACTCTACATATCTCAACACATACTATGGTATAGCATATTGTTATCTTCAAAAAGGAGATGTCAAACTTGCTTTCGAGTATGCACAAGATGGCTTGAAATACGGAAAGGTTCGACCGGAGAATGCAGAAATTTATCCGTCTCTTCAGAAGATGTTATTAGATTGCGCCAAATATCTTACTCAAAACGGCAATTACGAGAATGAATTACAAGAAGAGCGTGCCAAATTAGAGAAAGAAGGGCGATTACCAATCCGTTTCACCAAGGACGGTGATTTGAATGTATATGCTCAGATGCGTTATGCGAAGGTACGCAATCGCGATTACCATGAGATAGTATATAATCCTGCCAAAGGAAAAATGTTGTCGCATTTATTCATGCATGAGTTGATGCATTTGGAAATGAATATTGCTGCTGCCAATCGTGGTGAAAATTGCTTTGTTGTTACCAAAGATGAACAGTTTAACGACCTCAAAGGAAAGTATGCCAAATATATTGAAAAAATGCGTGAGCAGATTGGTTCGGAGAATGCAGATAAACTTTTTGATCAACTAATCAAAGGTATATTACTGCAAGTAATGAACTGTGGTTTGGATATGCTGGTAGAGAAGAAAATATATGATGAGCATACCACATTGCGTCCCGTGCAAGTCTTCTCACTATATAGTATGCTTACTGAGTATATTCAGTCAGTTAAAGAAGCTGAACAATCTGGCAATTTCCCTAAAGACATTGTAGCCGCAAACAAGATTATGAATATTGCAACTGCAATGCATTTCAAAGACTTGTACAACATAGATCTTGTTCCAAAGTTTAAGGCAACACCGAATGAATTAAAAACGGCTCAACATATATACGATGAGTACTTGTTCTATGCAGAGAAAGGATATAAAGCTGGAGAAGAATATGATTTTGTCTATACAATAGCAGGTCTATTTGACCTTGAAGATTATTTGGAATTTGTACCTGAAGAAGAAGCAAAGGAAGAGGATTATTACAAGCGGCTCCAAAGTGACATAGATAAACAAATAAAAGAGCACCCAGTAGTAAAAGACTCTTTGGTTGTAAATGAGATAAATCGAGACTTCCGCGATGAGCATTCTAACAATCCGGAAGAAACGATGATGATGTCTATGTACATGCTTGGAGCAATGAATTACTTTGATAGTATGTTGTTAGAGGATGTACGCAAAATAGCAATGGACATAGCAGTTGTAGGTATGGGTGGAATCAATCCTAACAAGAAAGGATATAGGGTAAAGACTATTCCAGACAAAGAATTCGGAGGATACGAACTTCTTGCCTATTACTATGTCTCTTTTGCACGTGCAATTCCTGATTTGTTGCCAAAGTTAGGGCTACCTTTTGCTGAGGCTTACGAAGCAGCGTTGCAACTATACAATGCAAAAAAAGGTTAGAGATAAGCAATCAAAACACTATAACTATGATTATATACCAGAACACAAAAGGTGGTTTTACACAAGATGTGCGAAACAACAAAATTGCCCAAAAGATTGAGGACGCATTTTATGAGCATTGCGTTTCTCATAATAATAGTGCGGAGTATCGCAGTTGGGCAAATTCAATGCAATACATGTGCAATGTGCTGGATGATAGTGCAATCTCTGATGATTGCAATATAGCTATTGAGTATCAAATTCCGCTGACAGGAAGACGAATAGATTTTTTGATAGCGGGTGTGGATGATAACAATCAAAACAATGTAGTTATTGTTGAACTCAAGCAATGGGAAACAAGCGAGCCGACAACAAGTTCTGGAGTAGTACGAGCATATACTGGCGGGGCATTGCGTAGTGTAACACACCCAAGTTATCAGGCATATTCTTATGCTAGAAGTATCGAGTGCTTCAACGAAGCAGTAGAAGAGGATCATATTCACTTCTTCCCATGTGCATATCTGCACAACTATAAGGAATCATCACGTTCAAATATTGATTCACCACATTATGCTGACGCGGTTAATTCTGCGCCACTATTCCTTAGTGAAGACTGCACAAAACTGCGTTCTTTCATTAAGAGATATATTCATCAGCGCGCAGGTAAAGATTTGCTCATGTGTATAGAAAATGGCAAACTGCGTCCGTCTAAATCGCTACAAGACACCCTTACATCTATGCTTCATGGCAATGAGGAATTTTTCTTGATCGATGAGCAAAAAGTAGCATATGAATTGGTTAAGAAAGCACTTGATAAGGCTATTAGTGGTAGGGATTTTAAATATACCATTATTATTCAAGGAGGCCCGGGAACAGGTAAAAGCGTCGTAGCGATTCAATTGCTATGCGACCTAATAAAGAAAGGCCATACTGCACTTTATGTGACAAAGAATTCTGCGCCGCGTGATGTGTATTTCGCAAAACTGCAACAGGATAATTTTCGCAGCAAGTATATAAACAATCTTTTTAGGGGGGCGGGGTCATTCATAGATGCAGAACCTAATACGTTTGATTGTATCTTAGCCGATGAAGCCCATCGCCTACAGATGAAATCTGGTTTGTTTCGTAACAAAGGAGAATCACAAGTAAAGGAGATAATAAATGCAGCAAAAGTTTCGGTGTTCTTTATTGATGAGCAACAACGCGTGACTTCAGCTGACGCATGTACGGTGGATATGATTCGCCAATATGCTCGTGAAATGCATAGCAATATTATCGAAGGTGAGGAGTATAACTTATCCGCGCAATTCCGCTGCAATGGATCGGATTCTTATATAGCACTTATTAATTCAATACTAGGAATACACTCATCGCCAAATACTTTGCTTGATTTGGATTACGATATTCAAGTTTTCGATTCGCCGACTAAGATGCGTGAAGCCCTGCGCGCAAAGAACACAAACAATAAGAGTCGCATGTTGGCTGGGTATTGCTATGAGTGGAAGAGTAAAACTAAGGCTCACGAAGTAGATATTCGTTTGGAAGATGGTTTTGAGGCACAATGGAATTTCAATAACGCAGGGCCTTGGGCCATTAATCCAAATAGTTTTGACCAAGTAGGTTGTATCCATACTAGTCAAGGTTTGGAGTTTGACTATGTAGGTGTTATTATTGGCAAAGATCTTGTTTATAAAGACGGTCAAGTGCAAACGGATGCATCGGAACGCGCAGATTCAGATCGTTCGTTATTAGGAATAAAGAATAAGGCCGATGCGGCCGATACAATCATCCGCAATACATACAAAACGCTTCTAACACGTGGTCAAAAGGGCTGCTATATATATTGCGAGGATAAACCACTTGCAGGCTATATACGCGAACAAATACAAAATATGAGACAAACTACGGTACAAGATGTAACACCACTTGTAACCGAGCCGGAGAAACTCTCGCCTATATTAGAAGATGCACCTGAGGATGAAAAATATATATCTATGTACCCAGTATATACCATCCGCGCTGCATGTGGCTATTTTGGAAACCTTGAACCAGTCAGCCAGTTGGGATGGATGCATGTATCGGGCTATGGTAAAAAAGACCGTACAAAGTTTATTGTTCAGGCCTCCGGTCATTCTATGGAACCGCGTATACATGATGGTGATTATTGTCTTTTCGAAACTTACAAGGGAGGTTCACGTGAAGGGAAAATCGTATTGGCAGAACACCACGGCGAAGTAGATTCTGACTATGAAGGAGCATATTCCATCAAAGTTTACCACAGCAAAAAGAAATACGACGAGTTTGGTGATTGGGAACATGAATCAATCACTCTTCAACCGCTAAACCGCAGTTATGACTCGATTAATATCATAGCTGAAGATGCAGAGTCTTTCCGTATTGTCGGTGAATTTATAGAAACAATAGATTTAGAGTAAATAGTTTTTTATTCCCCTTCCCTCTCCGCACTGCCATCAACCGCAGTGCGGTTTTTGTAGGTGTTCGAACGATTGTTCGTCACAAAAATGTGTGAGATTGGTCAAAAGATCGTCACAAAAATGTGTGAGAAAAGCAAAAAGTTCGTCACAAAAATGTGTTTTTATTTGCATAAGTCATGTCAGTCGATATATTCTATTACCGGTTTTTGCAGGTATTTGGAACGAATATCTCCTTCCTCGGAGTTGACCCACTCGTCTGACTTTGCATCGCAAGCGTATAACACTTCTGCCTCATAGTCATAAACAAAGAACTCTACATCAGGAAAGCGGTCCATCAGTTCCTCGCACTTTTCTATATCTTTCTCTATCTGGCACGTGCGAGCAATCTCAAAAAAGGACAGAGGAGTGTAATCCTGATCGTAGATAACTATGTCCGGCACACGCTCTCCCTTGCCTCGAATGACGGCGTTTTCTGCGAGGGCAAAATACCCTCTAGGACGGAGTTCATAGTTCATGTTTCCTAACCAAAAAGACAAAACCTCTTGATGTTGACTCGCCGGTCTTGGCATACCAATGCCTGTTGTGTAATCTAATAAAAAGCTCATAATTTCTCTTTTTTAGTTAATTATTTTTGCAAAAATACAGAAAGACATAGATATATGCAAGCGATTTTATAAAATAATCATCAAGAATGTTCATTTTGCTAATTCCTATTTTACAAAACGATAGTTTTTTCTTTATAAATTTGGATAAGTGTAAATGTTTGACGTACCTTTGCTGCCGAATTCCGCAATCTACCATAAAAGATTGCAGATTACAGTTATCAAATTTCCCAATATTGAACGGGCGCGCACGCGCGCAATATATATGGGGGGGTATTTATGTTAAATCGTTAAATTGTTAATCCTCTAGCCGTTTATCCGTAACCTGTAACCTGTAACCCGTAACCCGTTTATTAACCCATTATTTTA
>JAEEGL016365550.1_pt1 | contig 20214 bp, 29 predicted proteins | sample 9134231 | NCBI WGS metagenome assembly JAEEGL01 (sample SAMN16246548, study PRJNA631951) | gut metagenome | biome: gut microbiome; feature: rumen; material: fiber-attached | host: Bos | place: Iran: Karaj | collected 2018-10
CCATGAACTCTAAATTCTTTTTTCCCATGATCGCCGGTTAAAGCCACTTCTTCGGGAGTAGCTTCTACACCAACTCCAATATAGATTTGAGTATCACGCCCTGGAACGCCTATATCCATCTAAGATTTTAACCATAAGGTACCTGTAGATTTCGTTTCTACGGTAGGAATCGGTTTATTATTTTCATCTAATTCTGAGCTATATAGAGCAAGTCCGTATATATCCTATCCTGAAGAATTCTCATCACCACTACTTAAAAGACCAAATTTTCCACGAATACGTTCTAATTTCTCGTTACCTTCTTGATAATATTCTTTTAAAGTAATATCATCTTTAGAATCAATACTTACGTATCCATCTCTATGAATAGCTTTAATAAAAAGTCCATCCCAAGTTAAGCCAAATACAGCATTATCTTTAACATCCTTAACAGTTTTAAAATTCGCATTTGTTAATCCATCAATACCATAAATACCAAACCTATCATGCGCGACATATTTAGAAGGATCGTAACTTAAAATATTTCCATTACCGTCTGCTGTGAAGCCATAAGCTCTAAGTCCTAAACTATCCCACTTAAAAGTAGGATACGCACCAGACATAATATTAATTTTATCAGCATCAATTTGGCCAGCTGTTAAATAGCTAGTATTAATACCATAACCACTAATAGCAACACCCCAACTATTACCTCCGTCAGCAGAAACTAAAATACCGGCACTTGATAAGCGAGTTATCTACATTGGATCACTTAAATTTGTAGCATGAATACCGGTTTCATCCCATACAACAGACTAATCGTGAGAATTAGTAATTATATAATTTGAAGTAGCAAGTGACCTTTGAACTACACTCTATGAAAGTTCTCCAGTGGGAGTTACTATCCCTGCGGCTTTAGCATACTCTCCGCTATGATATTCTAATGTCTATGTCGCTGTGGTAATACGTTGAAATAAATCTTCAAAATGAGATTTATAATTTTGAATTTTTATTTGATTTTTATCATTTTCATCTAAATATTTAGCATATTCAGTTACTACAACCTATTCTTTTACTGGAGTTCTAAGACCATCAATAATCCAATAACCAAAAAATTCAACATCTTCAACATAAGTCTTCTAACCTATATCAAATTTATACCCCTCATATCCTTCAAGCTAACTTAAATCTAATACATTAAAATTATAACTAACTTTTGGATAAGCAGACTAATATAATACAGACAATGAGTCAAGATAATATAAATCATCATCCATATAATTATCATCCGTCCAAGAACCTTCTTGAACATAACGAGCATATTTCACATTGAATTCTTTTTCTACTTCGTCAGTAGCATTAGCGATAGTTTTAAGCTAATCCTAAATACTATCATATTGCGCCTAAGTAGCTTCTAAATCTGGGCGAATACGTTGCATATCACTCTAAGCAGAATCTTTATTAGCTTGCTAAGTTGTTATTTTTTCTAAAGTAGAAATAGTAAAATTATCATTAATAAAGTCTTCCGCACCGAGATCATCCATACGTCTGCGCGCGGCGCCATATATATAAATTTCTGGACTACCACTTCCACTAAAAGTAAGGGTAGTTGTAGTGGCTCCTGTCTGCATATATGTATTAGCTATATATCGCGCGCTATTTAATTTCTCATAATAAACACAGCCATCTCTAAATTTTGTAGAATTTAATTGTGTAAAAACACTACTTGAAATATAATAATATGTTTTTCCACTAACCGGCGCCGTATCAGCAGTCACTGCATAATAACTTAAAGTACCGCTATTTGCAGTAATATTGGTTAGTCCACTAGCTTTTATAAAATAAATTTCATTCTTATAAGAAGGTACATTAACATTTACTGCAGTACCTTTTCTTCCATACTAATTATAAAAATCATCATAAACATAATGAGTATATTGATAAATAGTGCCACTCTATGGGTCTAACATTCTCTATAAGTCTTTTTCAGCAGAATCATACTTTAACTATGCAACCTAATATTTAGATGTTAAATCACTAATAGAATTAGCAAGCGGCGCGGCGGAATCAATTAACTAATTGCGCTCTTTATTTAAACGACTTAATCTAGGATATAATCCAACACTACCAGTTATTTCTAAATATAAATCATTATTTAAAGTAGACTAATTAATAAGTCCCTAAGAAGTATAATAATCAAAATTATAGGCGAAATTTTCTTTTATTGGGTTATCTTCTGCGCGAGCAATAGAACAGAAACCATTCTCAGCCTATTCACACGTATTATCTTTAACAATAATTTTTGTAACTATCTGTTCACTATCTAAAGTACGATTATTATCTTTTAAATTAATGCCATACTTAAATCCGACGTAATTATCAACAAGTATCTCTTTATAAAATACTACTTTCTTTATTTGACGTGTACGATTAACCTGTTGATAATATTTCTATCCTTTTACTACTGTTGCACCTTCTGGCTAAATTATGTACTATCTTTTATACCAATCATAAATATAATAACCAGTCGCACTCGCGCCTTCTACGAGATTTACTAAATTATAATACGGAAAAGGCTCAGTCTAAATATGCCCATTAGAATCATGCTCAATAATAAATTTAACCCAACACTCGAATGTTTCACTTAATTCCTATAATAAATTAAATCTATTCGATTCTTTCGCAGTTATGCTACGAATTTTTTCAAATTTATTGTCACTACTACTAAATAAAGGTTCATATAAAGAAGGATTTGATTCGCTAAAAACATAGTCTTCTTCAGAAAGTTTACCTATATTTTTTGTTGGATCATAAAAGTGATATTTAGGTTCAATACGCACATCTGGCAAATTTTCTACTGGGTCATCTGGCGCGATTGGCTAATTATTCTTACCAACAATATATTTATAAAATTGTATATCTTTTATATAATATTTAGTATCATTATCATTTTTAGGAATAAAGAAAATACCTACTAAAGATTTTAAATCTTCCCAAGTGGCAGATTCTAGACACTCCATATCTATATAAGTATAAGCATTACCATCATTACTAACAACTGTGCTGCTATCCGTAGAATTAAAATATAAATGCTCGATTGAAGAAATATAATAATCTATAGACCTATTATAAGTAGAATTTGGACCACAAGGTATATAACTATCACCACTTTTATAATAATATTTAGTTTTATTTGCATTAAATTCTGTTTCTGTTAAATTAGGAACAGCTATATAATCTACGTCAATAGCTATATATTTTCTTACTTCACATTTAAAAGGTACATTATTACCAAGTAAAGGAGTAAAAGTATTTCCACTAGTAGTGCCAACGCAAACTTTTAATCTATACTTTTCTCCTTTAGTAAATCTATCTATTTTTGAATAATTCTAAATTATTCCATCATTTACAATGCGCGCGTCAGTATTTCCAAACTAAACAACTAAATACCCTGCACGTGTCGCATTAACATTATTTTTTACGCTAGGGAAAACTTCCGCACTAATTGATTTATTATTACTATCCCCGTAAATTCCCCAATAAGAAGTACCAGAAAAATTAGTAGAATTATATATATAATTTTGGACGGTAGTTGAATCTATATAGTCTGTAGTAGTATAACCATAGTATTCAGTATTATTACGGGTATACTTTAATACGGTTTGTTTTAATACTGGATCGTAAGCACTAAGCTACTTTCTTACATAACGCAGACCTCTATATTGCGCGACGCTAGGCGTCTCAGTTGCAAAGTTAGGTCTATCATTATTCCAAGTAACATTAGAAACATATAAATCATATGTTCTAGTATTATTACAATTTATAGTAATTCCATCTTCTAATAAATCCGGTATAGCAGTGCCAGTATCCTTATTTACATATATAAACTAGAAATAATTCTTTTCTTGATTTGCGTAAGGGGTATAATATGCGTATATACGATACCCCTCATCTATTGTATCAAAGTCACTATCGTCATTTAATAATTTAGCATTTGTTATTGGACGAGTTAATACTAACGAGTATAAAGCTTCTTCATTAGTCTATTTAATTATTTCCTAATCTTCATCACTAAGTTGCCAATCAGAACCGCGCAAAACCTCTTCTCCAAGCTCCTGCACAGTTCCCATATTATTTTCTAAATCTGTATCTAATTCAATATTAAAACCAGTCTTACCTAATTCATTCGCTGCGAGTCCGGTACAAGTATAAGAATATTTGTAATCCCTACCTTTTTCGTCGTCCTTCTTTACAATAAAATCATACCACTAATCTTCGTAAAAAAGTTTGACTTTTCTTTCATCAATTACAAAATCAATTAAAGGATTTCGAACTATTTCCCCACTTTCAATATCTTCATACTAATAATACATATCAAAAGTAAGAGTTTCGGTACCATTAATATTCTTTTTAAATACGGGATTTACTACTCGCGCCGGAGAAGTCATAACATCGGACCCAATTATCGCAAGACGTTCTTCATCATAATATTGATAATCTACACTAGATAAATCATCTAAATTGGAAGTAGGCGAAGTCTTTCCAGATTCCGGAGTACCTACATACATTAGTAAATCTTTCCAAATACTTATTTCATAAGGTTTTTTAATTATACTCATATTTATTTACCTCGTATTAGAAGTAAAGATAATCATATTCTAAAGTGGGGGTTCCACCATTATAATCATTTAATGTAAAATACCAAATTTTATTCCCCTAATTAACTGGAATACGGAACCAATGACCATCTCCAATCTTTTCATTATATAAATTTCCAGTACGAGTAACAGTTGTACCATCTATGTTTAAACCTTCTACTAAATTAGTCTTAGAATTAAATAATAAATGCGTGTCACTGCCTTTTACTGGTACAGAAGATGGTTTAGCATTAAAATTTAAGGTATGACTTTCTAAATCTTGATCATTACTAACTTTAATTCCGCTAAATTTTGCTCCAATCGGTATTATTAATTTAAAATCTGCTTCTACGTCACCGGGATTATAAAGCATAAATCTATGTAAATTAGAATTATAACTGTCATAATTTCCTTTTGTAGACAATAATCCTGCACTTAAATTCCACTCTTCTTTATTATTATACCAATAATAAGGAGAGCGAATAATATTATGAAAATTAAGATAAGCCACGTCATTCGGCGAAGTTGTAGGATAAGTTTCACCTTCTGGAAAATTAGTTTTTGCTAACATTATTCTTATGGCACAATTGCTTTTATACCCAGAACGACGCTCACTAGTTTTAAAACTCTAATTACTGCTTTTCCATCCTAAATTACTTATCCATTCCCAATCATCTTGTCCTTCACGCTTTCCATACTGCGCGACATTATAATAAGGTAAATTAGTTTTTACCACATAAGTATTATCCCAAGTTGCTCCGTCAATTCCCTATGTACTTATAATATACACGCTATCCACAAAGCTCCCAGGCTAATTACCGTGACTATCTACTATACTTATAACAGCCTTATTCACAAAATCATTACTTTTATGAGTAATAACACTATATTTATCTAAATATTTATAATCGTTTAAACAATGCGCGAATGGGTCGTAACAAATAAAGTTAATCGTCCCCTCTCCTTTATAAATTCTCGGACTGCCAAAACAAATATAATTATATTGCGGCGTACCAGTAACTTTTGCATAGTATACTTTATATGGCTCTTCATCAAAGACTAATGGATGCGACTACTTATCCCCAAATAGAGCGCGCGCACGTCTAAACTAATCTTCTGTCACACTATCAAACGCTATATTAAGCGTTATAGATCTTTGTGTATAATAGCTTCCAAAAAAATAAGTGCCATCACTACCTGGAACCTAAACGGCTTTGTCTTGGATTGTAGGAAGTAATGCATCTGCATATCTATCAGACGAACTTACGTGCACAATCCCTAATTCGGTAGAATGGACACCATTATAATAAAAAGATATAAAATCACCTTTAATAGGCATATGTCATTCCTCCTTTAATCGCTTTATATCTATTTTGCCGCTTTAACTCTATAAATAAAGTAGGGTTTTTTAGACCCTACTCTATTTATTTCGTTATTTAAATTTATCGAAGTCGAGAAAGAGTATTTACATTGCGATAAGCGCCGTCTTGCGCGAGACGAGCCTTAATACGGTCGATAGCTTTATCTACATCGTAGTCACTAGACATCTAGTCTACATTAACTATGATTTCATAGTAACTATCTCCTCCCGCGAGAGAAAGACTGCCATTTTTACGCATATCAGCAAGAGTATCTTTAAGTTCGATAAAGTTTTGTGTGTCACGAGAATTGAGGACAAGCTCCGGATTAGAACGAGTGCCATCAAGCCACGCAGGGCCGGTGAAATCTGCAAGGCCACCGGTAGCAAAATGCCCCTTCTTTTTTATATAATAACCAATATCTTCCCAATCCTCAACTGGTAGATCGGAGCTAAAACCAGAAACATCTTCGCCTTTTAAAGACTCCCACTCACTTTCATGCGTATCGGTTTCAGCTGGTTTAATTGGTGTGAAACTTCTAGTATTTTCAGCAGAAGTTCTTTCAGAACGATTATCATCAGCTGGATCTCCGGTATAAGTTCCTTGATGTCCAATATCGCTCCAATTTTTAAGATAACCGCATACTTTACACTATTCACCTCTAGCCATAGTAGTACTGATAGTCATAAAATCATGATTACCTTCATCATATTTACTACCATCAGTATATTCATGCCAATGCTAAGTTTCGTTAGTGTGCCAGCCTTTTCCATCAGGAACTTTATTATTCCCTTTACTACCATTTTCACTTGTAGCAGCAGGTTTAGTAGTAGTAGTTATAGGCTTTTGCGCGGCTTTATATTCTCCATTTGTTTCAAAAGTCTAATAAGCCCCACTATAATCCTAAAATACATTCTTATATGTAGTAGTACTTCCATCATCATTCTTTACAACTACATTGCCATTCTTATCTACCGTACCAGTTAAAACCTATTCATTCCCATTAGTAAAAGTAATTTTAGTACCCTCTTTAGTACCAATGTCTTCAAGCTAACGAGTTATTGCAAGATAACTAACTGCTGATTTTACATCTTTTTGTAAGTCAGCTAACCATTGCATTTTACCTTCTGCAGAAAGACCATCCCAATTTTCTGACTTCTTTAATATTGTTGCTAAACTAGAATTATTAACTAAACTTCCATCAGGTCCTATTCCTTCATTAATTAGTGCATATACCTGATTCCAAAATTCGCCATTCTTTTCTTGCCAATCAAGCGAATGTTGCATTAACTCTATCTATTGCGCGCGCTATTCTTGTGCTTCATCATTTTGACGCTGAAGTTCACTAATCTTCTAATCAATTAATGTATCAGTATAGCTTTCGCGCTCATCAGCCAATTCTTTCTATAATTTTGCAATTTCTACTTGATTCGCGTTAGAAGAATCTTGTTGCAAATAAGCTAGACGTTTTTCTTTATCGGTTAATTCTTCTTCTGTTTTTGCATTACTTCGTTCTTGGCGCTGTAACTCAAGAGTTTCACTTATTGAATCAAATAACTTTTGATTTGTATCATTTATAGAATCATTTACATCTTGAAGCTCATCTATTTTATCTTGAATCTATTTAATTAAAGCATCACGGACTCTATCTTCAAGGCTTGTGTATTCTTCTTTCCCACGCTCTTTTATTTCTTGTACTGCGTCTTCAATTTCTTCAAGAGCCTAAATCTATTCATCATATTTAGACTAGAAATCTTCAAGTTTTTTAACATATTCTTTAATAAGGTTTCCTTCTTCTGAATCTTTTACCTTATTAATTGCTTCCCAATCAATTTCAATAGTTAAATCTTCATTATTCCACTTAGCATATTTAGCAACATCTTTATATTCTTCATCTTGCATTGTTTCGAATAATTGTTGCTTACGCTTATCAGCTAAATCAGCAGTTAATTTACGACGCTCTTCTAAAAGACCTAACTATTTTTTAAGATTTTCATAAATATCCGCGCCAGAAGAACCTTCAGCTTTTAGAAGTTGGTTATAGTCGGATTCAAGAAGATTACGTATGCGGATAAGTTCATTAATGTCTTCGACTTGATTATAATATTTATCGAAGTCATTCTTAAACTCTTTTCCGCCTCCGCCTCCACCACCGCCGCCTTTACGACTAGATGGGTTTATAGTTGAACCGGCGCCACCTTTATAAGTTGGAGCTTTTATACCAGCAGCTTTTCCAGCTTTACTACCACCAATAATAGGAACTTGAACCTAAGTGTCGTCAGATAACTACATATCTGATTCTACTTTTGTCATTCCACCTTGTGGTGAACTAATATAAGCAGTCTAGTGTGCAGCTTTTGCCGCGCCTAAAGACATTGTCTAATATTCAACATTTGGTTCATAACCTATTGTTTCTAATGCCTAACTTACCTAATCTGCTGTCATTACACCAGCATCAAGTAAACCCTAGAATACATCGGCTACATTAGTATCTAATTCCGCGCCAATCTATATATTATCTAAATCTAAATTATCAATCCAATTATTTAACTACTATCCAGCAGCGCCAAGAGAATCTATATTTATAATATCTTTCGCGGCACTTTTTCTTAAAGAATTTATTGCGTTAACATCACCTTTAGCAGCTTCTTTAAATAATTTTAAAGTATCAGTGGCAGTTAAAAATTCTTCAGAAAATTTTGTAGTAGTCCCGGTAATTTTCTATAAAGTTTCTCTTAATCCAGTTATTGTATCTGTATATTCCTAAGTGCCTCTAATTTTTTCATCTTCCTATGCAGCATTTAAAACTTTTTCCCAAGCATCGTAGCTACTTGCTAACTGCTGTATGCCTTGATTCATAAGCATATTGTCATATGCTATAGCATAAGCCATAGCCTATTCTATCTTATAAGTTTCGTTTAATTGCTATGCATATTCAGTTAAATCATTTATATCTAATCCGGCATTTTGTGCGTCCTATAGCGTAGTTGCTTTCTGCTGTTCAGTAGAAGCACCGGCCATACGAACCTAATCATTATTTAAACCAGCATATTTCCTTGCTTCAGTTGCGGCTTCAAGTTGTTGACTAATATAAGGTTCCTATTCTACAAACTATTCTATAGTTTCAAACTACTCATCAGATAAATCCTCAGTACTTTCTACACCAAAAATTGTTTTTAAAGCAGCTCTATAAGCATCAGAACCATCCTATGAAGCTAGTATTTTTTGAGCCTATAACTGTTCATATCCAGTTGTTACAGCAGCCTATTGCGCAATCTATTCTAAAACTTTTTTATTACCAGTATAAGTATATCCACCAGTTTCTGCGTTATACACAAACTAATCTGCTAATTCTTTCTAGGCATTTACTAAATAATCTCTTTGCTCTTTAGTATAAGCTGCATCAGTTTTATTTTTAATTTCATTTTTTAACTATAGGCCATACTAAGTTAACTATTTAATTTCATCAGCAGTTATAACTTTAGCAAGTTTATAAATTTGTTTAAAAGTATTAAATAATTCTTCTAATTCTCCGCTAGCATTACTTAAAGCAAGCCCCTAATCTTTTAAAGCCTTTTGAAAATCTTCTATATTATTAATATTAGACCAATCTAATTTTCCAATTATATCTAAAAATTCTGGAAATTTATTTACTTCCTCAACATCTTTAAAAATATCTTCGTTATTCCAAGATAATAGCTAACTTAATAAAGAATTAGCTCTTTCATTACCACGCTGCTATCTAATTTCCTATGTATAACTAAGCAATTTAGAATAAGTATCAGAAGTTAATTGATTTTCTTCGCTACTTAAAGTCTCAAATATTCTATCTAAAACGGCCTGCTAACCTTTTAGCTCACTAGCATTTGATTCAAAAAGCGGAGGCAAATAAGTAGATATTAAAGCATCTTTATCAATTTGTTCAATATTAACTAATTCATTAGTATTAAAATTATAAAGTTCATCAATCCCAAAATAGTCTAATATACCTTTAATCTATTCTTCATATAAATTATCAAAATCCTAAAGAAAAAATTTCTTCATATCATTAGATAAATATTCTTTTGAAGGAAATGCTTCTCTAATAATATTAAAAGATTCTTTTATACCTAGCGCAGCAGTAATAGCATTGGAAAATTCTGTTATTTCATTTAGAAGAGACTTCTAATATACTTCTGCAACGTCAGTAGGATTAAGTTTTTCTATACTAAAACCCTACCCTGTTTTAACAAAATCACTTTCTTTATATCCAGCCTATAAAAGTTTATTTCTTTCTTCTTCTGTATAAGTTTGCTATCCTTTACGTATTGAATCTATAAAAGATAACTCGTCTGAAAAACTCTCAATTAAATTATTTATAGTTTTTGGTTTAGTAAAATATCTTCTTATAGCTTCGAAGTCTCCATCAAAACTTTTACCGACTACTCTCGCCAACTATTCTTGAGTTATAATAACACCAGATTCTATATCAGATACAATTTTATTAAAATCTTCTTCTTTTGCAGAACCTTCACTTGATAAATTATCATATACATTTTTAATAAAAGATGCAACCTCTATGGCAGCTTCTTTTCCATAATTATTTTTTGCATCTCGAATTATAGACTCTACTTGACTAACTGTACTAGCGGTAATTGTATCATCAAAATTTAAATCACTACCCAATTCTTCTTGAAGCCTATTAAAACTATCAAATAAATCTACATAATATTTAGAAATCTAATATTCAATATCACCCTAAACAGAATTATCAAGCTTATTTTTATATTCACCTAAAGTTAATCGACCCTAAGTAAAAGAATTTTTATTCTCTTTAAAATATTCTAAATATTCAGTTGTTATTTCATCTGTAAGTTTTATAATCGCGGCGTATGTTTCAATTTCAGAATCAGTAGGTTTCTTACCAGTACCTTCTGCTTCAAGTATATTATTATATTTAGTTCTATAAAATTCTAAATCTTCTGAATTTAATTTATCTCTTCTAAATGTTCTAGCTTTTTCTTTAGCTTTATCATATATAAATTTTCTAAAGGTACCACCATACAATTCCGTTGGTAATATTTCATCAAGCTAATCCATTAAAAACTATGTTACAAAAGAATTAAGCGCAGTCTATTGTTCCTATTTCACGCCAGAAAGCTATTTATAATAGGATAGACCAGATAAAAAATCATTGAAAGAACCAACAGGTAAATGCTCAAATTCTTTTTCACTAATAAAATATTTTAACCATTCATAATCCTTAATTAAATCTTCGTAAGAAGAAGGTGCTGCATTTTCTAAAAAATGATTTATTATTCCATTTATAGATTCCTAAGATACTTTAGAATAATTACCCGAACGTAATAAAGGATCTAAATAATTATAATTACTAAGACCAGTCCATATGGCGTCAGTCTATAAACCATTATAATATGGACTATTTTCTTGTATTTTATTAATTTTTTCTAATAAATTATTATACTATAAAGCAGCATCTAATTGCTTTTTTTCATTAATTTTATTTTTCTTTTCTTGCTAAATTCTTTCTACTGCTTTTGTATCAATAGTCCACTCTCCATTATCCCCTATCTCAACTGCTTCTAAGAATTCTGGGAAATTCTAAACAAGAGTCTATATTTCAGTATTTAATTCTTTTACAGCATCTTTCCAAGCAAGAGTTCCCTCCGTGAGTTTATTTAAACTATCCTATTTTTCAATAATAGAACCAAGAGAATCATCTACTTGCTTATATCCATTTTCTAAATCTTTAATATGCGTCTGATTTTCTGTAATACTTTCATTAATACGCTTCTATCTTTCTTCTGCATTTTCAGTTAATGCGTCAACAACTTTAACTATCCCAACTATCGCACCAACTGCAGCTCCTATAGCCAATCCCCAACCGCTTGTAAGAAAACTCAAACCACCTACCGCAGAACCAACTGACTATAATAATTTCATCGTCATAGCCATAGTAGTAAATCCAGTAGATAAGGCTTCTACAGAAGCAACTGCCTCTTGACTAGCTTTTCCAGTATTTCTCATAAGCGAAGCTATTGCCGCAAGCCCAGCTCCAGCTATCAACGCTGCATTACCAAGAGCCTTATAATTTACAGTAGCTTTCTAAATTTGCTCAGGATCAGTCATTGCAGTTCTTATAGTAGAATTAGAAAAACCTTTCTCTTCTTCTTTCTTCGCAAACTCATCCGCAGTTTGTTGTTTCTATTTATTTAAATTGTCTATTTCTTTTTGATTAAATTTTAAAGCTCTTTCTCTTTCTTCTTCATTAATTTTAGAATTATTCCTTATTTTTTCTTGATAACCTTCTCTTTCTTTTATCTAATCATTAATTTTATTTATTTCTGTCTAATATTCCTTAGCATCTGCCTTTAACTATTCAAGCTAATCTTTAGGAAGATATTGGCCACCTACATTAGGGCCCTATCCCCAAAGCTAAAAATTCCTCTTAAGAGAATTACTTATAGTACTTCCAAGCGCCGCTCCCAATTCTGGAGTCGTTTTAGCAGTTTTAAGAGAAGTAACTATACCTCCCACAAGAGTCTTACTAACTCTTGTACTAATTTCTTTCCCGCCAAGTAAATAACTAAAAAGTCCACCTTTTCCAAAGGCTCCACGACCAGCCCTAAAAACTCCCATTCCAATGGAAAGAGTCGCTAAAGCTTTAGTTAATCCACTACTTCCAGAAAGCGCATCAATTATTTTATTTATAACATTTAAAATATCAGTTCCAAAATCAACAATACCTTTAATAGCATCACTATTAGCCAATCCCATCAACAAAGTATCCCAACTATTTTTAAGTTGCTCTGTTTTGGCAGCTAATGAATCTAAAGTCTTTTCAAATTGTTCTTGGCCAGAACCCGCGCTATTATAAGCCATTTCAGTAAGTTCTACTGTACGCTCATAATTCTGCATTAAAGCCAAGAAACGAGATTGCTAACGACTACCTGCGGCCTAAGTAGCAATATACCTTTGTTGTACGGTACTTAAATTATTCCATTTACTACCTAACTCTTTAAATATTTCATCAAGTCCTTTAGCTCCAGTAAAGAACTCATTCATATTAATACCAGCAGTTCTTAAAGCTTTAGAAATTTTATTTACATCTATCTCTTGACCTTCTTCGTCAGTACCAGTTAACTAATTCTTAGTATATAAAGACTTAACTTCAGTAAATCTAGCTATAACTGTTTTTAACGCAGTACCAGCAGTCTCGGCACCTTCACGAGTAGATTCTATAATCGTCGCTAAGAACGCCGCAGTATTTTCAAAAGACATATTAGCACTATTAGCAAGCGCCGCAGTCTTTGTCATAGCAGTTGAAATTTCTTGTGTATTAGAAGCTGTATTCTGTGCTAATTTTGAATATACATCATTAATACGCTATGCACTTTTTTCATCTATAGCCATATTAAAACCACGAAGCGCGGCAGTCATTGAATTCGTAGCTTCTTCAGCCCCAATTCCAGCAACGCGTGCCATCTTCATAGTCTCTACGCCAAGATCCATAGCTGTATTCATATCAAGACCCTGTTGTACATATAAGGTCTGCGCATTATATACATCCTTTATAGCAGTTCCTAATTTACTAGCTTCTTTGCTATATTTAGGTAATGTTTTCCACATATCACTAACTGTATATGTAGAAACTACTGCCGTCTATGTCATTGCAGCATCAAGTTCTTTAGTAGTAGTTACCGCAGAACGTATCGCCCGCCGCATTAAGTTAAATCCACCAGCAAGAGAAAAGAAATATTTAAGTCTCCAAGTCAAATGCTCAAAGTCATCTGACATTTCTTTTGCTCTTGACATTTCATCAAAAACTGGACCTACTTTTCCCTTTAGGTCACCAGCACTATCATTTAAATCTTCAAGGCTTATTCCTAAACCCTATAACTATTTTGCTGCTTCAGCAAACTAACCAGAAGAAAAATTTTTAGCAGCTTCATATAATTTTTTAAAATTATCTTCACTATATTCAAGTTTATCAAAAGATTCGTCTTTAGTAATATCTTTAAAAGAACCTTTTAATTCATTAAAACTTTTCTATAATTTTTCCTTACCTTCTTTAGTTGATCTATCTATTGCATCTAAAGATTTTTTAAGCTTACCTTCAGCCGCTTCTAAATCTGCAATTTCTTTATCAATTGTTTTAGTAGGGTCGTAGTCTTTGTCTTTTTCTAAATCTGATGTTTTTTTCTTCTTCTCCGCTATTTGCTCTCTAACATTATTAAGCTATTCACTTATTTTCTTATAATCTTCAACAGCAGTTTTATATTTATTTAATTCTTTTTCAACATCATCATCTTGAGCTACTTTTAAAACAGGCTTGGCGTTTTCTAACGCAGCCTATCTATTGACCTATAACTATTTATACTAATTTCTTAAAGCTTCAAAATCATAATTCTATCTATCTTCTTTTTTTACTTTACTTTTTGTTAAAATTCCATTTTTATCCAAAAGGTCTTTATAATCATTTTTAAATTTTAAAAGCGCCTAATCTGCTTCAACTAAATTTTTTAAAAGATCATTTTTACTAAACTTGTTAATGGTTCCTCTTGGACTTGCAATATCCCTATTAAGTGAATCACGAGTATTTTCTAATGCTTTTCTTTCAGCATTTAATTTATTAATCTAATCATCTAATCCTTTCTATCTTGAAGGCTCTTTATCAACAACGGCCTATCTTTCTAATTTTTTAAGCTCTATCTCTCGCTATTTACTAGTTCTATCAGCCTAATAAGCCAAACGGTCTGAATTTCTTCTACTTTCTGCTTCATTATATTTTTTTTCTAATTTATCAAATTCTTTTATATAATCTTTTAAATTCTATACAGGTTTAGTAAAATCGCCGAAAACTTTACTTAAATCTTTACCCTATAACTCTTTAAAACTTAAACCTAATTCAGAGGTTAAATTAGTTACTTTTTTAATAGATCTTTCAACATCACGCAATTCCGCATCTGTTTTAATTGGCTAACTAGCTTTACTTTCTAATTCTAATAATGCATTACTTAATTTCCCTAATTTTCTCTCATAGCTAGAAGTTATCCCTTTGTCTAAATTGGAGCTGTTTAATAACTATGAAACTTCTTTCATAGCTTCTTTTACTTTTGATATATTCGCTCCAATATTAATAGTATAACTAACTGTTCCACCATTCATTTCCTTTTACCTCACTAAATAAAAAAATCGACATTAACTCTAAAGTTAATGCCGACTTAATTTTACATATTACTATCTATATCATCGTTAAGGAAGTACATCTCTATAACTCTAGAATTCATTCGACTATCCTCGGGGATAATCTTTCCTTGAATTCTTCCCACCACGGGATTCGCCTTCTCTCCTAAACTCATAGATAAGTCAGACATTAACTTTAACTTTGGAATAACTATTATTCCCGTATGTGTTTGACCTGTTACGTCATCCTTAATCTTTGTTCTTCCTTCGAGTCGTAAATATCCTTTTATAAGACGCTAACCGATATTTACAACGCTTCCGCCATTTTCATATTCATAATTATAATCTAAAAGTAAATCTGTATATGGAAGTCTAAGCTAATATTTTTTATCTTCTAATTTTATCGGATAAACTCGTTCGCCAGTAGCTAAATTATAAAAGAAAAATTTTCCAACTGGCGCCTATGAAGAATAAAAATATCCATTTTCATCTACTTCTACTTCTTCTCTAATAGGAACTAATATTTTTTCGCCTTCCTAAATATTAATTAACTTAGAATTACTCAAAAGCGCAAACTACGTTTTAGAAAAAATACCTCTTTCCATTACAAAATTAACTTCTTTCGTAGTTTCCCACCATACATGCGCGCGGTCATCAAGACCACCATGCGCAGTTACATAGCTTTTAATCTCTTGAAAGTTTGAAATTTGTATATTATCAAAGAAACAAATAGTTTCTCCTTCTTCTATTTGTCTACCACCAATCTCTATAGGATAAGTAGCTTTTAGACTTACATCGTATAATTCTTTAATCCCAAATTCATTTAAAGCCATAACTCTATAACTCCTTAAAAATAAAAGGTGGAAGAATTCCTTCCTCCACCTTTTAATTAATTATTTAACTTAAATTACTGGGGTGCAGTTAAATCGTACTGTACGAGCTTCATCATATCGCCATCTTCAGGACGGAGAACAGTAAGGTTCATATTAAATACGGAAGGATCACCCTCAGCTTCCAAAGTAATTGTATTCTCAGAGGTCATCTTAGCCTTAGGAATAATGAACTGGAAGAACTGGTCACGACCGTCAATATCAGAACGGGCATAAGTGTCACCCTGTACATAATAAGTACCAGGGAACGTATCACCAGAAATAGTTACCTGCTTGGCAGTACTAGCTACCCAATATGTGAACATAAGTTTATGTCCATCAAGAGCAACTCCACCAGTAGTAGGACTAGTTAAACCAGTAGTATATAATGCCGTTAAATCCTCTAAGGAAAATGCAGAATCAAGAACTGTTCCATCTTCATCATACAATTTAGAAGTAACGCTATTTGGACCAGTGAAAGAAACCTAGTTAGTTAACGCAATCTCGCCGGTAGGCGCCGTAGAACCACCAAAATAAAGTTTTACACGCTTACTACCTTCATTAGCATCATAAATATCAGCAGTAAAATAATCATTAACAGACTTAACTTTTCCACTAGAAGCGGCTCCCATACGAATGGTAGCAGTCTTCTGAACAAATAAAGAACCCTGAGATACGGTACCATTACCAAACATGATGGCCATGGACTTAGCAGAGAACAAAGCATCCTCGATAGAAACCGTGATTTCCTTACCATAGTCCCAAGTAACAAGCTTCGGATTACCCTTACCACCACGAGCGTCAACAGATTCCGCGGTCTGCTCAATAGTAGAAACCTTTAATGTATCAAGGTACAAAACAGGCTTATCCGGTTTACCAGTTGTGGCATCAATAGTATAAAATGTTACATCTGCTACCTCTTTAATGCCATACCTATCTAAAATACTAGCCATGTATTATAGCCTCCTATTTTATTTATCATTTTTATTCATCCAATACTATACTTTAATTTTTTTGCTATCCGCGCCCGCGAGTAAACTTCGAATATCAATATCATATTTTTCTTTCTATTGATATTTCTCAACTAACTTTTTAGACGCTGCATAGCTTATCTCTCCGATATTAAGTGGATTTAAACCAATACCCATACAACAAATTGAGATTAAAGTTTCTTCAAAAGTAATTCCAATCCCTTTCTTAGCTTTAACTCTATCTCTATAACGCGCTTTTGCCTTCATTTCTTTAATACGTGGACTCTCATTTGGATTAGGAGCATCTAGTTCTTTATCTCCTAATGAACGCCGTATCGCATTTTGAAACTCAAAAAAATTATCTCGATTAATAATTCTCAATTCATTCATCATATTTTCAATACTAGAAATCTTTAAAAATTCTGTTTCTAAATTTCCAATAACAATACTACCCGCCGTGTACTATAAACTAACTGGTTCACGCAGATATAACTCAAAACTATCTAAAACTTTCTTCTCAAAATCTTTATTATATTGTGAATTACCCATTATATATGTAAACGGGTCTGGTGGTTTAATAGATTTTCCTTCATTATCCACTTTATCAATAAAATAATCTTCTAATTCTTCCTATGAGATAGTAAGAATATTAATTAATTGTTTTGTTTCTTCTCTTAAAACCTAATTGACTGTAGGCGGATAAATAGTACATAATTCTTTAAATTTTTGTGGTATACATAAAAATGGCTCAATCATAAGAAGTTAAGTAGAAATACTACTCATATACACTAATTTCTTCTGTTAAGAAGTTCAAATCAAAATCTCCGCCATATAACTTACCCAGTCCATTTATGGTCTTCTCATTTAAAGATTCCTATATTTCTCCTAAAATAGCAAACGGGCGCAACTACACATCTTTAATTATCCACTCTGTAAGCGGTACAAACACTTCAATATTAATACTTACATCTTTAAATTCATTATTCTTACTATTCTCTCGCCCGCGCGTAATACGCATAGTAACTATAGAATGAGAGGTTTCTTTTGGACCAATTCGTGGTGTTATTTTAACTAACTTTTCAAAAACTTCATTCTATATCTATTCATCTGTTAAATCCGGCTAACTTAATGGGTCTTTATCAGTATAATACAATAGTTTAAGTAAGGTCTAATTCGCCAAAAGCCGTTTCATAATCTTTTGCGCGTTCTCGCCTAAATCTCTACAATTCCTAACTCCCATTAACTCTCACCGCCTTTATTCAACCAATAAAAGTCGTCCGGATTATCACCCTATTCTTGTTCTGGTTTAGGAGAATGGTCATATACGTAAATTGGGTCAATACTTACAAATTCAACCCCAGGTGTAGACTATCTATCATAACCTGTAACTCTATATGCCTCTATTAATTCTCCTTCTCCAATCTCAAAATAGTCATCTCTATGTAAATCTTTATTAAGTGGAATAACCATAAAACTAAGTTTTAAGTTTTCAGAGTATATAGTATCCATACGACTACGAGAACGAATTTCATCTTTCAACATATTATCTTCTTGACCATAAAAATAAGCCAAAGTTGAAAAAGTCTACCCTTCTCTCTACCACGTAATCGTATGAGTCATCTTTAACATAACATAACGATTATATCCACTAGCTTTGATATTTTCAAGCCAATAGACCATCCAAGGAATTAACTCTAAATCTTTATTTGGAAGATAAAGAATTGTTCCAGCAGGAATATTTAAGCTAACTCTAGTTAATAGATAAGCACGAGTTTCAGTTTCATCCTATTTATATCTCTCTAAAAGTCCAGGATATTCTTCATCATCATACTCAAAGTCTATCCTATAAACACTTTTCATTAATAAATGTTCGAACTATCTCTCTCGCTGAGTCTAAATTCGGGACTAATAATTTAAACCATATCTATTTAACCTTTTCAAATATATATCTTCAAAGTAGCTCATTTACTTTGAAAGTAATCCCATACATTCAAATATGGTCTTACGAAAATACTCATAATCTAAATAACGCAGAGAATTAGTTTTATTTACTAGTTCTACCCAGTTAATACTGCGCTCTTCCTCTGGAAAACCATAAAGTTCAATAATAATAGAGTCAAGAAATTTTTCCCAATCCCTACCTTTCTCTTTTTCACAAAGCAAACCAAAATACTTATTCTTCAACTTATTAAAATAAGCTTCTGTTAAAATTTCACTATTACTATTCATATTTACTCTCCCGCGAGAGAAGTAAAATCAAACGGTTTACCGTCATAAGACCTATAATACACTCTTTCTAATTTAAGCGCATTATATTTCTCCGCTTCCAGCATAGACTTAAATTTTGCTAATAAGTTTGCTTGTGAAAAATCTCGCTCTTCATAAAGCGGCTTTACGTTTTCCCAAGTAAGAATAGTCCTATTTAACCACTCACATTTCATATAAGTAGCTAATATCTAAATCTCTATGTTACTTAAATCTTCCTCAAAACCGAAGTCCCCACGGTTAAGAGAAGTTCTAGGGAATTTAAACCAAGGAATTGCGCCCTCTAAAAGCGCGCGCAAATCCTAATTCACTTCATCCTCGGTCCAAAAACCCCATTCATCATCCAATATCTTTGCCAAAAAGGCATCATATACAGTTTGATAAGAGGTCATATATTAAACCTCCATTATTTCTTTTCGGCCTTTGCAGCCTCTTCATCCTTCTGGTTTTCTTCAAGAACCTTATAAATATTAATCATCGCGCGGTCTTGAATATAGTTTTTCTTGTCAACACTAGGTGTCAATTTATTCTCAATCGCATACTGCGCCAACAATACAATCTAATCATTAGATACCTTATCTAAGCCTTCCTTAAAATCATGGAATGGCATTACAGTAAGATACCGCTTCATCTGCGCCTCATTAAGAATAATAATATTTACGGGTTCTTCCGCGTCTTCCGGTTCAAGACCATATTCTTTCTTAACTTCCATGTCTTCAGTATAAAGAATACCCTCCTCAAACATATTGCGCGAACCAGTATCATACATCATCGCATCAAAAATATCATGCGATACACTAAACTTATCTCCCTTCTTCAGCCATGTATGCGTAAAGTGAATATCAGGTAACGTAATACCAACACGAGCATTAATAGTATTAACAATAACAACTTTTCCTTCCATAATAGAATTCTCCTTTTAACTCCTTAGAATTTTAAAATAGGGGAG
>JAEEGL011897426.1_pt1 | contig 20213 bp, 20 predicted proteins | sample 9134231 | NCBI WGS metagenome assembly JAEEGL01 (sample SAMN16246548, study PRJNA631951) | gut metagenome | biome: gut microbiome; feature: rumen; material: fiber-attached | host: Bos | place: Iran: Karaj | collected 2018-10
ATCCTGCCGGAAGGCTACGATGTTTCAACAATGACAATCACTCAGACAGGCCGTGTAAGCGTTAAGGTAAACGGCGGCAATGACCCGGTAGAAGTTGGTCAGCTTGAACTTTACCGCTTCCCGAATGCAGTCGGCCTTAAAGCTGAAGGCGATAATCTTTTTAAGGTAAGCAATGCAAGCGGTCAGGCAATTCCGGGCCGTCCTGGTTCAGAAGGCTTTGGTGATGTACGCCACAAGTTCCTTGAAATGTCTAACGTTTCGGTTGTAAACGAAATGGTTCAGATGATTGTTGCTCAGCGCGCTTACGAGTTCAACTCAAAGGCAGTGCAGACAAGCGATACAATGCTGAGCACAGCTGTGAACTTGAAGAGATAACTTTAATGTCAACTTTGCATGGCAAAGTTGAATAGCAGCATAGTGGAAGTTTACACTTTTGCGGTAGATTTTTATGCTGCGTAGGGGAAAGCCTTCCCCTGCGCCCGCACTTCGTAGCGGGCTACCCCTTCGCCTAGGGGCTTACGCAGCCCCTAAAACCCTGCGGTTATGGAGTTTAAAAATGAATGTAGGTTTGGTTCAAAATACATATAGCGGTCTTACAAACGGTAAGGGGGCCTTGCAGTCGGCTCAGCAGAATGCAGATGCAGGAAAATTTGCGGCTCTGGTAGAAAAGTTTAAGGCTCAGAATGAAGAAAAGTCAGAAGCTACAATTTCTTCAAGCCAGACAGTTGCACGTGGACGTTTGAACGGCGACTGGACTTCAGGCTTTGCAGGAAGCTTTAGTCAGACCGCTGCTAAACCTACCGGTGCTGCTGTAAATCAAGCTAATCCACATGTTCAGGCTAAAACAATAGATAAAACAAGCGAGCTTTATGAAAAGTCGCTTGAACTTGAAAATTACTTTGTAAAACAGATGCTTTCAGAAATGAGAAAAACTGTTCATAAAACAAACGAAGGCGATTTTGCCTCAAAAATGTACGAAGATATGCTTTATGACGAGTATTCTACTGCAATGACAAAATCAGCAGGCTTTGGTCTTGCAGATCAGATTTATTTATCTTTAGTTTAATCAGTGCTTAATGGGGAAGTATCAATCCCCTTTAACATAATTCCTAAACTTTTTACATCGGTAACCCTCTTACCGTTGGCAAGAGGGTTTTTTGTATATATAAATAACGACTCAGAAATTACTTGTCATTAAAAACATCTAAACTTTCCAGTGGTTTTCCATCCCATGTAAAAAAGGCGTATTTCCAGTCACCTCGGCGCTCTCCGCCCCAGGCAAAAATTCCAGCTCCACCGACATCGTAGATTTCCTGCATAAGATGCTTATAAATCTTTTTCTGGTTTTCTACACTTCCCACAATCTGTGTTTTTCCGTTTACGGTCTCTGTTTCAAGGTTAGAATAAATTCTTCCTGTGCGTGGATTAATCAGATGCTCTGCAGCCATTTGAAGATCAAAATTGTATGTTCCTTTTTCGCTGTCAAAATGGGTAGAACTTTCCACAACCATAACAGGCTTGTTAATGGCACTTCTCAAAGTTTTTATATTATTTCTTAAATCAGAAACAGAACCGTGGTTTTGCTCCCATGGGTAATAAGAAAGTCCCATAATATCGTAATCAATATCATGTTCTTTTATCTGATTAAAGCCATATACTGCATGTTCATTTGTAATATGCAGAATAATTTTAATATTACTGTCAAAATCACGAACCGCCTTACATCCAGCTTTTAAGTAGGTAGCAAAGTTATTGGTTCCCATTTTTCCTGCAATAGAATCATATGCAGGTGTAGTTCCAGAGGAAGTATTGTACTCTTTATGCAGTAAAATTCCGCTGTCTATTTCGTTACCCACCTGAACATAGGAAGGTGTTATTCCTTCATTCTTTAAGGCAGTTAAAACTTCTGTTGTGTATGATTTAATGTGTTCTGCCATGTCAGAAACAGTTGTACTGCTCAGCCACTCTGATGGAATTAACTGTTTTCCAGGATCTGTCCAGTAGTCAGAGTAGTGAAAGTCCAGAAGAATCTTTAAGCCTGCTTCAGTTGCTTTTTTTGCCATTCGAACGGCTCTTTCTGTAGTGTTATCGCCGGATTGCCATGCAGCACTTTCTGGATTTGGACTTGTTGCCCAATATGCATCTGTTACTTTAGCATTTTCCGGAGAAACCCATACACGGATTCGCACTGTGTTAATTCCATGATTTGCTAGAATTTCATAAATTGATTTTTTACTTCCATCTGTGTCGTACCATTGTGGATCTGCCCCATTTTTTGGGGCGTATTCATTTTCCCAGTAGTCTGCAGAACTTACATCAAAACCACGTACAAAATCACTGCCAAGAACGGCATTTAAGAATTCTTCATCATTAGAAGCTGAAGAATTAGAATTGCTTGCACAAGATACTGCTGAAAAAAGAATTAATGAGCAGATAGCAAGTGTATTAAAAAAATGTTTAATTTTCATATGCTTGATTCCTTAAGAAGTTTATAAAAAGGATTTATTCAATCTGCTAAAGTTAAGCAGTTTTGAATAAATCCATTTTTTAATTGATATGGGGTAAATTATTTAGTTAATAACAACTATTGTATTAGCTGTAAGTCCTGGGTTTGCCTTAATCCAGATACCGCTTTTTTTTGCATCTTCAATTAAAGCTTTTGTAGCAGTTGCTTTATAGTTATAGCCATCAAAAGTTGGATTATCTTCCCATTCAAGCAGTAACCAATCAGGATTTTCAATTCCAGCCCACCACTGATCAGCTACCGAGCCTTCAAGTTTTACGTAAACTGCCATTGTGTTAATTTTGTATTTTGCAAATTCTTCAGCTTTAATTGCCTGAAGTGCTGTATTACCTGTAAAGGTAACTGCATTTCCATTAATTTCAGCATGTTCTTCAATAAGATTAATTTCATCTCCAGAACCGTTACTACAAGATGCAAATGACAAAACAAATGCAAATCCCAATACCATAAAAATTGATTTCATGAATTTTTTCATAAAATTCCTCCAAAAAAATTGTTTTACTAATCAAGAATCTCTCTCTTAATGTTTTAACTTTTTTTTTGAGTAAGCTTAGAAAGGAAGGATAAGCAAGGTAAGTATAAAGCGTGGTGTTATAAGCAATAAGCTTTGTGATTACGAAAAGAGTTTAGCATAAAAATATATCTTATGCAATATAATTCAATATAATATTTTGTTATTTGAATAAATAATAACCAAATTTTTATAGTTTAATACAAGAAAATGATACTTTTTATAAAGTTTTTAAAAATATGTTTTCAGAATAATGCCCTGGTCATAATTTCCAAAACCTTTTCCAAAAATATTCATTCCACCCACATATTGAGCATCTTCTTTTACACCAATTCTTACACGTATAGAGTGGTGTTCCTTTAAGTGAATGTCATCCAGTTTTACATCAGAAACTTTTATGCCGTCAATAAAACTTCCCTGATTATCTATAGAAAAATGTTTTAGAAGCCCGTAAGCACTTCCTTCTGGTTTCCACCATTCCGGAGTATATTTTCCCTGTTTGTCTCCATAGTCCCCTGGGCAGGTCCAGGTAAGAATTTCTGTTTTGTTTATCCATATAGTAATATCACTTGGCCACACAGGATTTGTACCCGGAGTTTCAGAGGAAAGTTCCATGCTTAGCTCAAGTTTTGTAACTTCCCGTGGATCAGAAAGGGAATTATTAGGAAATTTATATTCAAAAGAGCCTGAGGTACACCATAAAAGTCCGGCCTTCATGCGTTCTGGATTTAAAAATGAATCAGGTAAATCCAGCATTCCAATAATTTTTTGAGGTGAACAAAGACCGCATGGCGCTGTTACAGAATAATCGGTAAAAAGCCCGATTGGCATTTCTATTTCTACAAAATTTTTCTTAGCGTTTTCAGGTTCAGGGAACTTTACAAGAATTTCATTAAAAGCAGGAGAGCAGATTTTTTGATTACCTTTTTTTGCCTTTGCAGATTCTGTTATTAAAAGTCCTGCGTCTTCCAGTATGGAAACATTTGTTGCAACTGTAGACTGTGGCAGCTTCATTGTTTCTGCAATTTCGTTAATATTCAGTTTTTTCTTTCTAAGAAGTTCAAGCATCTGAATGCGTGGTTCACTTGCCAGTGCCTTAAGTACATTCAAATCTTTTAATGGATTTATAATAAGTGTTCTTTCTGCTTCTGTTACGCTTTCCATAGTAGAATAATAATGCCATTAATCTTAATAATCAAGAAAAATCGTTATAAAAAACTGGCAATAAATCAATAATAGTTGATAATATAATAATTATGAAAAAAACTATTACATCAATTTTTATATCTTTGTTTTGTATCTTGCAGTTTTATGCACAGTCTTTGGAAGATTTTGTTTATTCAAAATATCTTGGAACTGACAATCCTGTTCAGGGGCAGTGGGGGACTTTAAACTGTCATGACCCTAAAATTTTTCAGGATGATGACGGAACTTTTTATGTTTATTCCACAGATGCTTCTATTGGCGACAGAGGCAGAAATGGTCTTCAAATCCGTAAATCTAAAGATCTGGTTAACTGGGAATGTCTTAGTGACTCTGCTTTACAGGATAACTGGGATAAACCTTGGCTTGAATGGGTAGGCTTTGAAGATGAAGAGGAGGCTTCTTCCTGGGCTCCTTCAGTTATAAAACAAAACGGGCTTTATTACATGCTTCATGGAATAATTACAGACCGTATTAATAAAAATTATCCTTCTTCAGAAATTACTCTTGCTATTGCTGATAATCCCGAAGGTCCTTTTTATCCGGCCTCAGTTGCTGCAAAAAAGAATAAAAATATTGCACGGGTTTTAAAAAAACTTGGAGTAAAATATAAAAGTTCTGGTATTGTGCGCTATTCCATGCAGGAAGACTTTAATGAAGAATTTAATTCAAAAAGCGAAAATTTTCGTGCCTGCTACAATAACGGACTTTACAACACCCAGACTGGTGAAGAATTTGATTTTATCAGCTGGTTGTGCGGTTTTTGCTGCATTGATCCTGAATTTGTTATGGATGTGGAAAGTGGAAACCTTATGGAATATGAGATAAAAGGCCAAAATTGTTATGCTTTAAGTTATGGTTCCTGGAAAGGTGGCATTGCACTTATTTATTTAGATAAAAATTCCTTAAAACCTGTAAATCCTGTTGATGGAAAAATTATTGATTTCACTGCAGATTCTGTTCCTAATGCTTTTGGAACTGCTGTTGCAGGCGGATATGGAGCTGCATACGAAGGCTCACAGATAATTTTTAATTCAAAAACGGGTTATTACTATCTTTTTGTTTCTATGGGAAATCTTGAGCATGATTACAGAGTTGGTGTAGGGCGAAGTAAAAATCTTTGTGGTCCTTACTTTGATGCCAGTGGAAAATCTATGCTCTTAGATGGAATTACATCTTCATCGTATCATACAATCGGTTCAAAAATAAAAGGTGCTTTTCAAGCTGGTGAATTACAGAGAGCTTTCAGATGTCAGGGGGGGCAGAGTATTTTACGGGCTAAGGATGGAAAAATTTTATTTGCCTGTCATTCCCGGACAAATTTTTTGCCTGGGTGGTATTTTTATCTCCAGATTAATCAGATGTTTTTTAATCAAGAAGAGTGGCCTGTTCTGGATCAGAATGAATACTTTCCTCTAAATGATGATGATAAAATAAATGATTTTACTCTGGATAAAATTGCCGGAACTTATGAAGTTGTACTTACTGTAAGAGATAATAAAACAGGGGATTTTAAGGCTTTTTCTTATGATAAGCCTGTAGAAGCAAATCTTGCCGATGCAATTCCTACAGTATCAAAAATAATTGATATAAATAGTGAAGGTTTTATTTCTGGCGCATATTCAGGACGGCTTGAATTAAACGGAAAAGATGAAAATGGAAACCAGTTTATAACTGTTTTTCTAACTCAGCCGGGAACTTCTGAATCAGTTGGAGTTTTCAAAGGTTTTGTATTAAATTCGTATAATTGGAATAAAAAGGACTTAAAAAACGCAAAAACAATAACAATTTCCTTACTGGATTCAGAAAAATCAGGAGAATATTTATTCGGAAACCGCCTCTAAAGTTTTATATCAATAATATTCGTTATTAAACATAATATTTTGTTAAATATCAAAAAATATTGTTGACAACGAAAAAAGTTGGTATAGAATGAAAATATATAAAAAAGATATGTTTTTAGGAGGACGTATTATGAAAAAAACGTTGGCAGCCCTTGCTGCTGCCCTGGTTTTCGCGGGAGCTGCGGTTGCAGATGAAATCACTCTTATGATTTTTGCTCAGCCACAGGAAAAAGCTATTTTGGATCAGGTTATAAACCGATTCGAAAAAACACACTCAGGAACTAAGGTAAACTTTATTACATCAACACAGGCTGAATATTCTCAGAAGCTTCAGGCTCAGCTGGCTGCAAATCAGCTTCCTGACGTTTTCTATCTTGGACCAGAAAGCGTACGAATGTATGTTGACAACGGAAAGGTTTTAGATCTTTCAAAATATGTAAAAGATGTACAGGGTGTAGATTTTAATGATCTTTACGAAGGTGCAGTAGACTGCTACCGCTACGACGGAAAAATCCTTGGAAAGGGTAAAGCAATCTGGGCATTGCCAAAAGATTTTGGACCTTTTGCGCTTGCATATAATAAAACTATGTTTGAGAAAGAAGGTGTTCCTCTTCCAGATAAGGACGTGCCATACACCTGGAAAGAATGGATGGATGTAAACGAGAAATTTACTAAAGATGTAAACGGCGACGGTCAGGATGATCAGTTTGGTACTGGTTTGAATGTTCGCTGGTCTTTCATCCAGTTTGTATGGGGTAACGGTGCAGACTTCCTTGATGCAACAAAAACTAAAGTTGATATTACAAATCCAAAATTTGTAGAAGCTCTTCAGTTCTTTGCAGATATGACTTTGGGAGGAACAAAAATTGGTGGAAAAACTTACAAGCCTGTAACTCCATCTGCTTCTCAGGCTCAGTCACTCGATACATATCAGCGCTGGCTTAAGGGCGAACTTGCATTCTTCCCTGCAGGTCCTTGGGATCTTTCTGCATTTAATAAAACCCTTGAATTTGAATACGATCTTATTCCATGGCCAGTTCACACAAACAAAAAACTTACAGGAACATGGCGCGGTGGTGTTGGTTATGCTGTAGCTGCTAATTCAAAAAATCCAAAAGCTGCTGCTGAACTTGCCCTCTATCTTTCTGCAGATAAAGAAGCAAATGAAATGTACTGTGATCAGGATCTTCAGGTTCCAAACCTTAAATCAATGGCAGACCGCTATGTTGCAAAAGGAAAACCTGCAAACCGCCAGGAATATCTGAATATTATTGCAAAAACAGGTCGTGCATGGCCACAGGACTTTACTTACACATCTGACTGGTTTGAAGAATTCTTTATTGGTATTCAGAAAGTTCTTGATGGAAAAATGACTGCTAAAGAATACTGCGAACTTGAACAGCCAAAGATGCAGAAAAAACTTGATAAAGGCCTTGCAAGAGAACGCAAAGCTAAAAAATAATCTTGTTCTGGCTTTTTGAAAGTCGTTTAGCGCCGTTTTTATAAATATTTTGATTTTTAGAAACGGCGCTTTTTTATGCTGAAAAATACAATTAAACAAAACAGGAATAAAAAATGGCTAAAACTGAACTTAATAAAACGGTTTTAAACACCAGAACAAAATGGAATGATGAAGCAAGGGCAGGACTTCTTTTTGTATTGCCACCTGTAATCGGATTTTTGCTTTTTACCGCTGTTCCATTTTTCTTTTCTATTTATGCCAGTTTTACAAGCTGGGATTCTATGACAGATTTAACTTCTCTGTTTTCTATGGATGAAATAGACAGAGAATATTTTTATGTTGGATTTGAAAATTACAAGGAATTGTTTACAGACGGCGACTTCTGGCGCGCACTGTGGAACACCTTTTTTTATATGATTGGTATTCCAATCGGAATGATATGGGCTTTTGCACTGGCAGTTTCTTTTAATAAATCGCTTCCCGGGGTAAAAGCCTTTAGAGTTATTTATTATATCCCTGTAGTAAGTTCCATTGTTGCTGTTTCGCTTTTGTGGAAATGGCTTTATAACGGTGACTTTGGTTTATTAAATCAGTTTATCCGTTCTGTTTTTGGGGTAAAAGGTCCAAACTGGCTTGAAGATCCTCATACTGTAAAGCCTGCAATTATGCTTATGGCCATCTGGCGAGGAGTGGGTGGAACTGCTTTACTTTATCTTGGCGGCTTACAGAATCTTCCAAAATCATATTTTGAAGCTGCCCTTATAGATGGAGCCAGTAAGTTTACAATTTTCAGAAAGATTACCTGGCCACTTGTAAAACCAATTTCTTTCTTTATTGTGGTAACAGGAATTATTGGTGGGGCACAGATGATTGTTGAGCCTCAGATTATGGCTCCTAACGGTGGTACCGATTACAGTGCCGGTACAATTGTATTCTACATCTGGCAGCATGCTTTTGGTGCGGCTGATGCTAAGGGCTTTGCCTGTGCTGCAGCCTGGGTTCTTGCAATTATCATCTTTATCATAACTGCCGTTCAGTTCAGATTTGGACCGACTAGTGATAACTATCTTGAATAGGGGGAATTATGACAACGCCTGAAGTAAAAACTGAAAATAAATATCACGGATTAAACAAAACAGAATTAAGATATATTGATGCTTTTGGAACCTATGCCTTTCTGGTGTTTGGTGCCTTTTTAATGATTATTCCTCTGATCTGGATGCTGTTTTCGGCCTTAAAAACACCTGCTCAGTTTCTTACAACTCAGCTTTCTCTTGCTATGCCGGAGCATCCGCAGTGGAAAAATTTTACCCAGCGTGTATGGCAGATGAATCCAAAACTTCAGATAGGTATTCTGAACTCCATAATCATATCTTTTTCTACTATCATTGTAGGTTCCTTTGTTTCTTCTCTTGCAGCTTTTGCCTATTCAAAGCTACATTTTCCTGGAAAAGATAAACTCTTTCTTGCCGAACTTGCCACAATGATGATTCCATTTGCAGTTATTATGATTCCTCAATTCATTATGTATGCAAGAATCGGCTGGCTGAATACCTGGTACCCGCTTATGATTCCCGGAATGCTTGGTAATGTAAGTATGATTTTCTTTTTGCGTCAGTATATGAGCGGTATTCCAACTTCTATAGTAGAAAGTGCACGCATTGACGGTGCAGGATTTTTCCGCATTTACTGGCAGATTATCATGCCAAATGCAAAGCCTGCAGTTGCTGCCCAGGCAATTTTATGGTTCATGGGAGCCTGGAATGATTTTTTTGCACCAAGTATTTATTTGAACGAACCAAAAAAACTTACAGTTCAGGTTATGATCAGTCAGCTTAATGCAATGTATGCAATTCAGACAGATTATCCTCTGCTTTTAACAGCATCGCTTATAGCTCTTCTTCCTGTGCTGATTATTTTTATGGTTTTCCAGAAGCAGATTATTGCCTCTGTTGCCATGACAGGTTTGAAATAGTTTCTGGCTCAAAGAGGAAAGTTATGGCTTTGCTTAATGTAAAAGGCGCAGTTTACGTTCATGATCCTGAGATTGTAAAAGAAAACGGTGTTTATTATCGTTTTTGTACAGGAAATGGAATTCCTGTTGCAAAATCACGGGATTTATTCAATTGGGAAGAATGTGAACCTGTATTTAAAACTAATCCCTTGTGGACTTCAAAGGCAATTCCAGGTTCTAACAGCCTCTGGGCGCCAGATATTACCTGGCACAATGGCGACAGTAAAGATGAAGAAGGGGAATGGCGTTTATATTACAGCGTAAGTACCTTTGGAAGTCAAAAAAGTGCCATAGGCCTTTGTGTAAATAAAACCCTGGATTCTTCATCGCCAGATTTCTGCTGGAAAGATTTAGGCTGCGTAATTCAGTCTGATAATACCTGTAATTACAATGCCATTGATCCAGCTGTCTTTTCTGACAAAACCGGAAATGATTTTCTATTATTTGGTTCATTCTGGGGTGGACTTATGGCAGTGCCATTAACGCCGCAGGGATTTGTTGTAAAAGATGCAGCGGTAAAAAATATTGCCACTCGTCATATGGAACCAAATGCTGTGGAAGGCGGTTATATTTTTTATCATCAGAATTATTACTATCTTTTTGCCTCTTATGATTTTTGCTGTCGGGGAACTGCAAGCAGCTATCATATTGTTTGTGGCCGTTCAGAAAATCCTCTTGGCCCATACACCGATATGTTTGGAAAATCCTTTCTGGATGGCGGAGGAGATACTTTAAGGGATAGTTTTAGTTTTGAACGCTGGGCCGGGCCAGGGCATAATTCATTTTTTAAGGATGATGACGGTAAGATTTACCTTGTATACCACGCTTATGACAGAACTGATGATGGAAAATCAGTTTTGCAGATTGAAGAAATGAATTTTGAAGAAGGATTTCCAGTTTTAAAGGACTAAAATATGAATTATATAGATTTAACTGAACAAGATGAAAAAAAGCCTTTGATTCTTCAGCGGGCTGATCCGCATATTTATTATCATAAAGACGGCTATTATTATTTTACAGCCTCAACACCAGAATACGATCGTATTGAATTGCGTAGAGCCTGGTCTATTAAGGCTCTTTCGGATGCTCAGCCGGTGGTAATCTGGAGAAAACACGCTACCGGTCCTATGAGCTGGCATATCTGGGCCCCGGAACTTCATTTTATAAATGGCAGATGGTACATATATTTTGCAGCAGGCAGAAGTGAAGATCCCTGGTGGATTCGTTCCTGGGTTCTTGAAAATTCCAGCCCGGATCCATTTTGCGGACAATGGGAAGAAAAAGGTCAGCTTGTTTCTGAATGGGATTCTTTTATGCTTGATATGACGGTTTTTGAGCATAATAAAAAGCTATATGCAATATGGGCACAAAAACGCAGAGAAAAAACTGAAAATTCTGCTTTATATATTTCCGAAATGGAAAATCCATATACTTTAAAAATGCCTCAGACTTTACTTACAGTTCCTGAATTTTCATGGGAGTGTAAAGGTTTTAGGGTAAATGAAGGAGCTGCTGTCCTTAAGCGAAATGGAAAGATTTTTGTAACTTACAGTGCCAGTGCTACCGATGCCAGTTATTGTATGGGACTTTTAAGTGCAGATGAAAATTCCAATCTTCTGGATCCAGCTTCCTGGAAAAAGAATGCTAATCCCGTTTTTGTAACTGATGAAAAAACTGGCATTTTTGGACCAGGTCATAACAGCTTTACCACCAGCAGAGACGGTAAAACTGACTATTTGATTTACCATGCAAGACCATATGCAGATGTGGATTTAGATTTTGCTCTTTATGATCCAAACCGGCATACGTGGGTAAAAAAGATAGTTTATGATAAATCTGGATTCCCGATTTTTCAATAGATCATATAATATAAAATCATAACAAGGGGAAAATATGAAAACAAAGGTTATAATCAGTAAGGATTTTAAAATTGGAGAGGTAGACAAAAATCTTTTCAGTTCTTTTGTAGAGCATCTTGGTCGTGCGGTATATACCGGAATTTATGAACCAGGACATGCTTTGGCAGACGAGCAGGGCTTCCGTAAAGATGTAATAGATCTTGTTCGTGACCTGAATGTTTCTCTGGTGCGATATCCTGGCGGAAACTTTCTTAGCGGATACAACTGGAAGGATGGCATTGGTCCAAAAGAAAGTCGTCCGCGCAGACTGGACCGTGCATGGCATACAATAGAATCTAATCAGATTGGAATTGATGAATTTTTTGACTGGACAAAAAAAAGCGGCACAGAAGTTATGGGCGCTGTAAATATGGGAACCGGTACTCCTCAGGATGCCGGAGACCTTGTTGAATATTGTAATTTTGATTCTGGCACTTACTGGAGTGATTTACGCCGTAAAAATGGTCATGAAAAACCTTATGGAATTAAAACCTGGTGTGTAGGTAATGAGATGGATGGTCCATGGCAGATTTGTCATCTTACTGCCGAAGAATATGGCAGAAAGGCTTTGGAAACAATCAAAATTATGAAGTGGACTGACGAAAGCATAAAAACTGTAGTTTGCGGTAGTGCTTCCAGCGGAATGCCAACATATCCTGAATGGGACAGAATTGTGCTGGAGCATACTTATGATGCTGCAGATTACATTAGTATTCACCGTTATTTTGAAAACTTTGGTGATGATGATGATTTTCTTGCAAGTTTTTATGATATGGACCAGTTTATAAAAACCTGTACGGCAACCTGTGATTATGTATAAGCCCTTAAGAGATCAAATAAAACAATGGCTCTTTCTTTTGATGAGTGGAATATCTGGTATCAGCAGAATCAAAAGCCTCATCCATGGATGGAAGCGCCTCGTATTCTGGAAGATCATTATTCTTTACTTGATGCTCTTGCCTTTGGTGGTATGGCAATTACTCTTTTAAATCACGCAGACCGTGTAAAAATTGCCTGTCTTGCCCAGCTTGTAAATGTAATTGCTCCAATTTTTACAGAACCTGGAAAAGGCGCTTATAAACAGGCTATTTACTATCCGTTTCGCGATATTTCTCTTTACGGACGTGGAACAGCCTTGCAGCCGGTTGCCAATACTGAAAATAAAATCACAAAAAAATATGGAGAAGTTCCATCTGTAATTTTTGCATCTGTTTTAAGTGAAGATGAAACAGAAGTAACTGTTTTTGCCTTAAACACAGACAAAAATAATTCAAGCATTACCACAATTGATTTGAGTGGTGTTGGAAAAACACAGATGACCTTCCGTACAGAACTATGCGGAAATAATCTTAGCGCCACAAACACTCTGGAAAATCCTTCTGCAGTAGAGCCAAAATCAGCAGAACTTGTTCAGGGCGAAGGAAGCGTTTACGAAGTTGAATTGAAAAAAGCCAGCTGGAACGTTTTACGCTTTAAAATTGCCTAGAATAGTGTAAAAACTCTTGCAAAAAGCTATAATGGACTTATGTCTAATTCAGAACTTTCTTTACCTGAAAATCTTTCGGGTGTTCATATTCATTTTGTTGGTATAAAAGGAACTGGAATGGCAGCACTTGTTGAAATTCTTTTTCATAAAGGTGCTGTTATTACTGGAAGCGATGTAAGCGAGCGTTTTTATACTGATGAAATTATTGAAAAACTGGGGCTTAAAGCTCTTCCTTTTGGTGCGGAAAACATTACGGATGATGTTCAGTATGTAATTTATTCGTCTGCATATAAAACTGATAAAAATCCTGATTTAATAGAAGCTGTTAGCCGTGGTATTCCATGCCTTTTATATACCCAGGCTTTAGGCTCGTATTCAAGCCGTGCATATTCCTGCGGAATTTGCGGTGTTCACGGAAAAACTTCTACTACAGGTCTTACCGGAACAATTTTAAAAGAAATTGATTTACCTTCGCAGATTCTTGCAGGTTCCATTATTAATTCTTTTGGAAATACCTGTACTTATACTTCGCCTCTGGTAAAGGATGCTGGTGCGGGGGCAGGTGGCACTGAATCTTTGGGCGGTAATATCTTTGTTGCCGAAACCTGTGAATATCAGCGTCATTTTATGTCGTTTTGTCCGCAGAAAATCATTCTTACAAGCGTTGAACCAGACCATCAGGATTATTATCCAACCTATGAAGATATCCGTTCTGCCTTTGTTGATTATATCTGTAAACTGCCAGAAGGCGGAGATGTAATTTACTGTGCAGATGATAAAGGTGCTTGCGATGCTGTTCAGATTGCATTTAAAAAACGCCCGGATTTAAGCCTTATTCCTTACGGAGAATCTGCAAATGGGGATTTTAAGCTTACTTTTAATGGTGTAAGCAATGAAAAAAATCAATTTACTCTTTCTATTTTTGATGATTCTCTTGCAATTGCTATGCCTGGCCGCCATGAAGTAATGGATGCTGCCGCTGCAGTTGCACTTGTCTGCCAGCTTTTAAAAACTTTTGGTAAAAATCCTCAGAATTACCTAGAAAATATTAAAAGAGGTCTACTAAAGTTTACAGGTGGTAAGCGAAGAAGCGAAATTATTGGTCGTTTTACTACAAAATCAGGAAATGATGTAATTGTAATTGATGATTATGGCCATCATCCTACAGCTGTAAAAACAACTCTTGCTGGATTCAGGGAATTTTATAAGGGACGCAAAATCATTGTAGATTTTATGAGTCATACTTATTCTCGAACTCAGGCTCTCTTAAAAGAATTTGCTGCCTGTTTTGACAGCGCTGATGAAGTTATTCTTCATAAAATTTATGCTTCTGCCCGGGAAAATATTGCAGATTTTAATATTACCGGTAAAACTCTTTATGAAGCGGCTAAGAAAAATCATTCAAATGTTCATTATTTTGAAGAAATATTAGATGCAAAAGATTTTGTTATCTCTGAACTTGAAAAGCCTTGTGAAAAAGATTTTCCTGATGGTTATGTGTTTGTAACTATGGGAGCTGGAGATAACTGGCGTCTTGGAAAAGCAATATTAAATTAAAACAGGGCGTTGCGGGGGAGTTTTTCCCATCTGGAGGTTTAAAAATGGTAAGTATGACAGGTTATGGCTACGAAGAAGTTTCAACAGAACAGGCTGTAGTCAGTGTAGAAATAAAATCGGTAAATTCTCGTTTTCTGGATTTGACAATTAATCTTCCGCCTTATTTGAATCAACTGGAAAGTTTTTTTCGTGCCAGAATTACAGAAAAAGTAGTGCGTGGAAAGGTTGATGTTTTTATTCGGGTAAAAGAGCTTGAAAGTGATGCAGAAATTTCTGCGGATGTAGGGGCTGCAAAATCTTATCTGGCCGCAATCAAAAAAGTGGCCGAGGCAACGGGATATTCGTCAGATATTCCTCTTTCTCTTCTGATTGCTCAGCCTGGAGTTTTAAATTCTAACAAAAGTTATGATGTGGAAAAGTATAAGGCAATGATTCTGCCGGTTTTTGAGGCATCACTAAAAAAGTTTTCTTCTGATACTGAGCGTGAAGGCGAAAACCTTAAAAAGGATCTTTTGGAAAAACTTACAGCCCTGGAAAAATGTGCAGTTTTCTTTAAAGAATGGCAGCCTAAAATGGAAGAATACTTTAAAGAAACTATCACCAAAAAATTTAATGAGCTTTTGGGAGAGCAGGCTGATCAGAATCGTATTATGACAGAAACTGCTGCCATGCTTGTAAAATACACTATTAACGAAGAAATTGTACGGCTTCACAGTCATCTTTCTGCAATGAAGGCAGAAATAAACAATAATCCTTATCCTGGTAAAAAGCTTGATTTTTTGTGTCAGGAAGCTAACCGCGAAATTAATACTATAGGTAGTAAAAATCAGTTTGCCCAGGTGGGAGCTATGGTTGTAACTGCCAAAGATTCACTGGAAAATATAAGAGAACAGAGTAAGAATGTGGCTTAAAAGCTCTTGGGGACAGAATTTGATTTATGCAACTTTTTGTCCCCGGCTTTGTCTAATCTTACAGAGAGGTTTTGTTATGTTAAATCATATTTCGCCTGCAGCTCAGGTAATTGTCTGTATTATTCCAATTGTTGCACTGGTGCTGGCTTTTGTTCTTATATTTTTTGCAATTTTATGGCATCACCGTGAAGTTAAACTTCAGATTAAAAATCAGAATTATGCCCCCTTTGAATTTAACTGGAAAGCTTTTACATTTTTAAGCGGACTTTCGCTTATTGCTGTAGGAATTGTTCTTACTGGAATGTTTTATGCCATGAAAGGCCTTACCTGGGGGCTTTTGGGTGGTTTAATTCCTCTTTCTCTTGGCATTGTTTTTGTTATTTTTTATGAATTCCTGAAGAATGAAAAATAAAATAGCGCAGACCGAGAGTTTTATTCGTCTTCAAAAAGATAAAGCTCTGGTCCGCCAGTCTTTGAGCGGAAATGCAGAAGCCTTTTCTCAGCTTGTAGCGCTAAATAAAAAGCGGGTAGAAGCCGTGGGTAGAAGGTTTTTTAATGATATTCCCGATATCGAAGATTTTGTTCAGGACGTTTTTATAAAAACTTACAAAAATCTGGATTCATTTAAAGGTAAAAGTCTTTTTTCTACCTGGATTACAAGAATTGCCTTTACCACAGCCATTAATTTAAAAAAATCATTTAAATCCCTTGAATCTGTTGATGACAAGGAAGATTTTATTCCTTCTTATTACGATACTCCAGAAAATGAACAGATAAAACGCCTTACAAAAGAGGCAATTAATGAAGCCGTTCTGGATTTACCAGAAAATTATGCCGTATGTATAAAAATGTTTTTTTATCTTGATATGAATCAGGAAGAAATTTCTGAAATGACAGGAATTCCTATAAATACCGTAAAATCTAATATTTTCAGGGCAAAAAAGATATTAAGCCAAAAGCTTGGAGGTTTATTATGAAAGCAAAATGCCGTCACATTATGGAAAAATTTTACAACGTTGATAAAAATCGACTGTTACCTGTTAACATTTCTCTACATCTTATGACTTGTGCTGAATGCAGAAAACGAGTACGTATGCTTACTAAGGCAGAAAAACTTGTATGTGCAGATTTAAAACAAAAAATTGACGTTGACTCGGAAGAAATAACACGCATTGTTAATAATGCAATGAAGCAGCAGAAGGATTTTATAAAAGTTTCCTTCAGAAGCTGGGGCTTTAGTGGTGCCGCAATTCTATTTTTCTGTGTCTTTTTGAGTATTGTTTCTCAGGATACTGCACCTTTAATTCAGTTTGCCGTTAATACTTTTACAGGACTGTCGCTTTCATTTTATATAATGTCTTTTATTGCTTCAAATCTGGATATTTTTGTAAAGAAAACCCATAAATTTTCCAATCCCGATTTATTAAGCATGTAAAATCCGTTAAAATCTTTTTATAGGAATTAAAATATGTCATATAAGATTACAAACGAACTTAGAATCGCTATCAGCGGAAAATCAGGCTGTGGAAATACTACTGTTTCTACTTTGCTTTCTCAAAAACTTAATATAAAACTTATTAATTATACCTTCCGTCAGCTGGCTGCAGAAAAAGGTTTAACACTTGCGCAGGTAATTGAAAATGCCAAAACTGATGACAGTTACGATGAGTATGTAGATAATCACCAGGTTGAACTTGCACGAGCTGAAAACTGTGTTTTGGGAAGTCGGCTTGCTATCTGGATGCTCAAAGAAGCTGATTTTAAGGTTTATCTTTTTGCAAGTGATGAAGTTCGTGCTAACCGCGTATTCGAGCGTGAAGGCGGAGACTTAGAAGAAATTAAGCGTTTTACTTCAATGCGCGACAGCGAAGACAGCCGCCGTTACAAAAAACTTTACAACATCGATAATAATGAATACGGTTTTGTAGACCTTTTTATTGATACTTCAAAGTATAACCCGGAGCAGATTGTTGAATTGATTCTTTCTGAACTCAAGAAAAGAAATCTGATTTCTGAATAGGTTCTGGCTGGCATTTTTATGGAACTTTATTTAATCCGTCACGGACTTACGGTGTGGAATGCCGCGGGAAAACTCCAGGGCAATACAGATATTGAATTAAACGAACAGGGGCGCGAGGCAGCTGGTCAGCTTGGAATTCAGCTTGATAATACCAGCTTTGATGTAATTTATTCTTCTCCGCTTATCCGTGCCTACGAAACAGCCTGCCTTATCCGAGGGCATCGAAATATTCCGATTGTGCGTGACAAGCGTTTGCGTGAGCTTTCTTTTGGCGAAAAAGAAGGTGTGTGTTATACCGAATGGAATTGCCCCGAAAGTCCATACCGCTATTTTTTTACAGAACCAGATAAATATAATCCTCCTCCAAAGGGCGAATCTTTAGAAGAGCTTTTAGCGCGAACAAAAGATTTTATTCAGTCGGTTATAGAAAAAGACTGGCAGAACAAAAAACGTGTAATGATTGTAGCGCACGGTGCTTTGAACAAAGGCCTTATGTGCTATTTGGAAGGCAACGATAAGGCACACTTCTGGGGAAAAGGCCTCCAGAAAAACTGCCAGGCATCGGTTTTTAGCTATGATGGAAAGAGCTGGAAAAAATTGACCGACGATTGACGGATGGCTGATGGCATTGACGCGGAGGCGGATGCATTTACATACCGCTTCTAAATCAGTTCATCAAGATTATTGTGCCCCGAATAAGAAGATTCTGAGCCCTGCTGTAAATTTTCATTCCAGATGATAAAGTTGTTCTTGCCGTTTTTCTTTACGTTGTAGAGGGCGTTATCTGCCCGGTCAAAAAGTTCTGTGTAGGTTGTGCCGTGTTCGGGGAACATAGAAATGCCAATGCTGGCAGAAATTTCTACATATTTATCATCATTAAAATAGGCTTCATTTAAGATTTCATTAAGATCAGAAGTCTTTTCATTCAGGTGCATAATGCATTCAGAAAGCGGCATATTATTTTCAAAAATTATAAAGGCACAGAATTCATCGCCGCCAATGCGTCCAAGTATATCTTTGATAGAAAAAATCAGCGAAATCTTTTTTGCAACATCTATGATTACGGCGTCTCCCATAGAGTGGCCCAATGTGTCGTTAATCATTTTAAAATTATCAAGGTCGATTATTAAAAGCGCACAAATCTGATTTGTATTTTTAGAAATCTGCTGTTCAACCTTGCGCTCAAAACTTCCCTTGTTCAAAAGGCCGGAAAGAGAGTCAAACTCTGCCTTATGCAAAAGTTCCTGTTCCTTAAGTACCTGTTTGTTTACGTTTGTAAAAGTTGTCATACAGCGCACAGGTTTATGCTGATCATCAAAAATAGGAAGATTATTTACCCTAAACCAGTAATATTCGCCGTCTGTACACATAAGGCGGAACTCTGCAGTGTATTCACTAATCTGTTTGAAGGCTGATTTTTTTAATTCAGAAATGACGTGCTTGTCATCATGATGGATTTTTGTAGTAAGTTTTGCAAACTGCTGGAAATCACTTTGGGTAACTTCTTTTCCAAAAACAAAGACTGTGTCGCCGCTGTAAGAAATATTTCTGGTAACTAAATCGATGTCCAGAACAATTGATTTACTGTTGTCGTAGATTTTTGTAAGACCTGCATTTCTGTTTGTAACAATTTCTGTTTTGCGCTCGGCTATAAGAATCAAAATTATACTCATCACCAGAAGCAGCGACATTATGCTTGCAAGAAAAGCCGTAAGTTTATGCGTAGAAGACATCTGAGTGTCTATTATATCTGTATGGATAATTGTAAGCAGATACCAGCCGTTCATATTTAGAGGCGTATAAGAACAAAAACGGCGTTTAGAATGATAGAAGAAGTCCATAACTCCATTTTTCTGATTTCGTAAATCTTCTGAGTATTTTAAAAAGGCTTCTTCTTTACAGCACTTGTTTTTAATCAAAAAAATGTTGAAGTTGTTTCCGTAGCTGGATTTATTTTCTCCATTAGAAAAGATGATATGGCCGTTGCCTTCAATAATCATAAAGGAGCCTTTAGAATCTTTAAAATAAGTTTCAAGCGTATTATTCAGTTTTAAAAGATTCAAAATGCCGCATACCATTCCGCTAATCTGTCCGTCTTTTATAACTGGTACAGACAAAAGAAAAGATGGAATACGGCGGGAATTTTGTTCTACAGTTTTAGAAATATTTTTTGTTGAAGAAAACATTGTGCGCCTGAAGTAATCGGTTTTTGCAATATTTCCAAAACTTTTTCCTTCGTTTCCAAAGGTATTCCCATCTGTGTCTGCAAAATAAAGGGTAGAAAAGTCTGACTGATTAGAAAAATGCTGAATAAGGCTTGTAGTAGATTTTTGATTTGTTGTGTCGATGTAGGAAAATCCATCAGCAATAGATTCCAGAAGGCCGAAGTTCTGCTGAATTTTCAGGTCAAAAAGGGCAGTATAAAGCCTTGTTGTTTCTTCCAGAGAATTCCAGGTAATGCTCTTAATGATTTTAGAAAGCGAAACTCTGTACGCAATCATGGAAAAAACAAAAATTATAACAGTAAGCGAAAGTAAAAATACTTGTATAAGTTTACTCTTTTTTAGCTCCAATGCCATTCCATTTTAATTTTACCACCAGAAGAAAATGCCGTAAATAAATTTTTACATCTCCAGTTTTTTGATTTTTTCAAAAGTTTTGCGCGCGTAAGCTTTTATTCTGTCTGGATTTGTTGGGTAAAGAAAATCTACAAGGATTTTTTTTCCTTTATTGTGGTAGGCATCGCGGCCCATAAAGCGGCAAATTTCGTAGACGGCATCGCA
>JAEEGL013666641.1_pt1 | contig 20213 bp, 15 predicted proteins | sample 9134231 | NCBI WGS metagenome assembly JAEEGL01 (sample SAMN16246548, study PRJNA631951) | gut metagenome | biome: gut microbiome; feature: rumen; material: fiber-attached | host: Bos | place: Iran: Karaj | collected 2018-10
CTGGGCTATCGGTACAGGCAAGACAGCTACAGACGAGCAGGCTGAGGAAGTCTGCAAGTTCATCCGTGGCGTAATCGCTGAGCTCTACTGCCCTAAGTGCGCTGAGGCTATCACGATCCAGTACGGCGGTTCCTGCAATGCCAAGAACGCTGCAGGCCTCTTCGCTCAGGCTGACATCAACGGCGGTCTCGTAGGTGGTGCTTCCCTCAAGGCTGAGGATTTCTCCATCATCTGCAACGCATAATTCATGTTTAACAAATTGATCTATAAGAGCCCGTGCTTTTTGAAGCGCGGGCTCTTTTTGTGAAGCGGCATTGGCATGAAATATTTGGATCAATCCGGTTTCCACTCGCTGTGGCTTGAACAGTTGGTCTCACTGACTACCGTCGTGTCGTCTACTTTTATCTCGATATCAGCCATTCTGCATGTACCGTCAAGACGGATACGGATCTCTCTCCAATCCGAATTAACCTTGCCAAATGTTCATTAATCAAAAAGAGGATGCCCTTTTGGACATCCTCACAGTAAGTGGTTAATTCTATTTTAATTCTTCGACAGATACTCGTCGATGCCTTTTGCAGCGGCTTTGCCCGCGCCCATAGCGAGGATTACGGTCGCTGCGCCTGTTACTGCGTCACCGCCTGCGAAAACTCCATCTCTCGATGTCATCTCTGACTCATTTACGATGATGCCGCCGCGCTTGTTTACCTCAAGACCTGCTGTTGTCTTCTTGATCAGGGGGTTAGGTGACGTGCCGAGTGACATGATGACAGCGTCGCAGTCGATGGTAAATTCCGATCCTTCCACAGGGACAGGTGATCTTCTGCCTGACGCGTCTGGTTCGCCGAGTTCCATGCGGATGCATGTGCAGCCCTTTACCCAGCCGTTCTCGTCAGCGAGGATCTCGACCGGATTCGTAAGAAGATCGAAAATGATCCCCTCTTCCTTGGCGTGATGGACTTCTTCCGCACGGGCCGGGAGCTCGGCTTCGGAACGGCGGTATACAACGTGGACCTCAGCTCCGAGGCGCTTTGCTGTACGGGCGGCATCCATTGCGACGTTACCGCCGCCTACGATGACAGCCTTTTTGGCTCTCATTATGGGTGTTCTGGAATCGGGTGAGAATGCGCCCATGAGGTTGGATCTGGTGAGATATTCATTAGCGGAGAACACGCCCAATGCCTGTTCGCCGGGGATGTTCATGAAGCGGGGAAGACCTGCGCCGGAACCGATAAATACTGCTGAGAAGCCCTCTTTTTCGAACAGGTCATCTATGGTAAGTGAACGACCGATGACCGCATCGGTGACGATCTCAACGCCCAACGCCTTAATGTTTTCGACTTCTTTGGCAACTACCTTTTCCTTGGGGAGACGGAACTCAGGAATGCCGTAAACAAGAACGCCGCCTGCCTTGTGCAGAGCTTCGAAGATCGTTACGTCATAACCCATCTTGGCGAGATCGCCCGCGCAGGTAAGACCTGAAGGTCCTGCACCTATAACAGCGACTTTCTTGCCCTTTTTGACCATGTCAGCAGGGAGCTGGGGCTTTAAGCCGATCTCCTTTGCGGTATCCGCAACGAATCTTTCGAGACGCCCGATAGATACGGCTTCACCCTTTATTCCTCTCACGCACTGGGCCTCGCACTGGGTCTCCTGGGGACATACGCGGCCGCATACGGCGGGGAGGGAGGATGATAAGGAGATAACGTTGTATGCTCCTTCCACATCTCCGTCCTTGAGCTTTGCTATGAAGCCCGGGATGTCGATCGAGACAGGGCAGCCCTGTACGCAGCGTGCATTTTTGCAGGTAAGGCAGCGTGAAGCTTCCAATACTGCTTCTTCCTTCGTATAGCCGAGATTTACCTCATCGAAATTCGTGGCGCGGACCTTGGGATCCTGCTCGGCGACCGGCACTTTCTTCAATACATCTATATCCATCAGTCTTATTCTCCTTTATGAACACATTCCGCAGCCGCCGCTGTGCGTATCGCCTTCGGTGAGCCTTAACATGAGCTCGCCTTCCTGGGTCTTATACAGGCGTGAGCGCTGCAGTGCCTGATCGAAATCGACCTCATGACCGTCAAACTCGGGACCGTCGACACAGGCGAACTTCACCTGTCCGCCGACTAAGAGTCTGCAGGCTCCGCACATGCCAGTGCCGTCCACCATGATGGTGTTCATTGATACTACAGTGTGGATACCGAGCTGTTTGGTGAGCTGGCAGGCGAATTTCATCATGATGACAGGTCCTATGACCACGCAGTGATCGTAGCGGATACCCTGATCCCAGAGCTGCTGCAAAGCAACGCAAACGTTTCCGTGGATTCCGTAAGAACCGTCATCGGTTGCAAAATAGAGATTCTTTGTAACGGCTCTCATCTCGTCTTCGAAAATAAGAAGCTCCTTGGTGCGCGCGCCCTGGATGCAGTCGACATCGACGCCGTTATCGTGAAGCCATTTGAGCTGGTTATATACGGGAGCGGTTCCGACACCGCCGGCGATGAACAGGATCTTTTTGGCTTTGAGTTCCTCTATTGGAAGGTCGCAAAGATCGGACGGATTGCCCAAAGGACCTACAACATCAGCGAAGCACTCGCCCTCTTCAAGCCTGCTCATGCGCTCAGTCTCGGCACCGACAGTCTGATATACGATAGTGATGATGCCTTTCTCGCGGTCAAAGTCACAGACGGTGAGCGGGATCCTTTCACCATCAGCGTCGGCGCGCACGATCAGGAACTGACCGGGCATTGCCTTGCCCGCAACGAGCGGCGCGACTATATCCATAAGGAAGACCTTGGGGCCAAGCATCTTCTTTTTAACGATCTCAAACATCTTGTTTGTTCCTCCTGTCTGGAAGTGAATAAGAAAAGCGGTTTGTTTACCTATCTTGCATGGTAGAATACCAAACAGCGGACAGCTAAGCAATATGATTTTTAATTAATTTTTCTTATTGTTTTCTATTTTAAGAAAAATAGGATAAAAATCAATTTGGAGTCTGCGGTAATCGTACGGCGGTACCGTTTTTCGAAAAGATGATAAAATAATCTAAGCTGTATGAAGCAGCAGGAATAAGGTGACAGGGAGGAAGGATATGTACTGGTTTTACGGTTTGGGTGACTACAGCGGATTATTCTATCTTTTTGCCATTGCGCTGATGATATGGAGTTTTATCATTCAGGGCAGACTCAAAAGGCTTGTCAAAAAATACAGCAGCGTCCGGGTGGCAAGCGGCAAGGATGCCAACACCTGTGTCCGCGAGATGCTCAGCGCCAATGAAGTATACGGGGTTACTATCAATCATACCGGTGGGGAAATGACAGATAACTACAACCCTAAAGAAGAGACGATCAATCTGTCTGATACCACTTACGGAAAGGATTCCATTACGGCCGTCGCGGTCGCCGCTCATGAGTGCGGCCACGCATGTCAGGCCCATTCCGGTATGATCATGTATAAGATACGTCAGCTGATAGCTCCTGCTGCCGGCATTACTTCAAAGATCAGTGTCTGGATAACGATCGCCGGAGTATTGATAATGTACGCAGCGGCAAAGAATGACGGATTCAGTGATATCGGTTATTACATCAGCACTATCGGAATAGCCCTGTATTCTTTGGTCTTTTTATTCTATCTTGTCACTCTTCCGATAGAACGTAACGCAAGCCGTAGAGGGCTTAAGGCTATGAAGGAGTTCGGATGGGTGTCAGATAACCAGCTTAAAGCAGCCAAAAAGGTCCTCTGGGCCGCAGGCGACACATATGCCGTCGCGCTAGCAAGCTCCGCGCTTACGCTTCTGAGACTTCTGCTTATGAGAGGACGGAGGAGAAGATGATTCTCTTTTCGCGAAGGAGGGGTCAGGCATGACACAGCTTAAGCCGGAGAGAATGGCTTTTGTCAGTTCCATCAGAGGCGGATACAAGATAGTCGGTTTCTTTTATCCTTCATCAGCTGCCGAGATAAAGGGCATCGTTCAGATATGTCACGGAATGTCTGAATATCTGGCGCGTTTTGAGAAACTGATCGTCAGGCTGAATGAAGCCGGATATCATGTCTGCGGAATGGATATGCCGGGGCACGGCGCGACATACGAACTGAATAAGGAGGCCGGTTATCCCAAGGGGTATTTCGGTGGCCTTAGTAACGGCTGGCAGATACTGCTTACTGATGTCATGGGTTTTCATGAGTATTCGGTAGCCCGTTTCGGAAAAGAAGGACTCAAATACATTATTTACGGTCATTCGATGGGCTCTTTTGTTGTCAGATCGATCTTTTCCACGTCGCGCTACAACAGGCAGTATGACGGATATGTATTCTCATCGACTATGGGCCACAGGAAAGATATAGGCTTCGGCAAGATCCTGACCGGCGCCGTATGTTTGCTGGGAGGCAAGAAAAGAAAGAATGATCTTCTCACCCTTATCTCATTCGGAAGCTACAACAAGCGCATTAAAGATCCGAAGACAAGCCTTGACTGGCTTTCATATGATGATGAAGAGGTAAGAAAATACGCTGAAGATCCGATGTGCGGATTCAGATTTACCGGGGACGGCTTCAGGACATTGTTCGGACTGATCTCATTTATGCAGAGCAAGGAAGCATATGCCAATCTGCCTGACAGACCGTGCCTTTTTACCTACGGGGATGAAGATCCTGTAGGCAGCTACGGCGCAGGTGTCGAAGGAGTCATCGAAAAGATGAAGGCCGCGGGTGCGGACGTGAGATCCAAAAAATACAGCCCGTGCCGTCATGAGATCATTAATGAATCCATGAAGGAAGAATACATTAATGACCTGATAACGTTCTTTGACGGAGTTAAGATCTCAGCCTAAACTGATAATGAGTTCGCTGCTTGAGAATTCTATCGACGTTCCGTAGCTGAGTTTCTCCGGAACGGATTCCGACAGACCTACGACATTGAAGATCCCTGACAGAACGAGATGCTTTGTGCCGCCGAGATTCTTTGTGCGGACGGTGATCTTGTTGCCGGCCACTTCAGCCGTGAAGATGCCGGATCCCTGACCGCCGTCGGCGAAGACCTCGCAGGCTGCGGTCGCGCCGTTTGAAAGTCCGAAGCAGGTGAATGTCAGATTATCGAGTGAACCGATGCCGCTGTTTGTATCGGGCGTCCTTGTCGGAATGATAGAATTGGGGCGCACATAGACGGGAACGTTATTCGGCGATACTTTACGGGTTATGTATCTGGGGCCCTGAACCTTCTCGTGAGTCATGAAATCCGTCCAGATACCGGATGGTATATAGACCCTTATGCTGTCATTGGATGTTGTTACCGGAGCGGCAAGGATAGAGGCTCCGAACATGTATTCAAAATCACATCCCGAAGCAACGGGATCTCCGGAGAATTCAAGCGCCATGGCTCTGATCACCGGTGTTCCGTAATTAACATATTCACAGAGACTCGAATAGATGTAAGGGGCAAGTCCGGTCCTGATGGCCGAGAATGCTTTTATCGAATCAAGGAGTCTTGCGTCCTCAAGGAATCTGAGTGAACCTGTAAATCTTGCGTGCGGGGCATAAGCCGCAAATCCGATCCAGCGGTCGAAAAGCTTCGGATCGGTCAGATCTTTTTCAGGAATATCGATATTTACTCCGCCAAAGCCTGTAAGACCATATGAGATCGAGCTCTTTACGGTGGCAGAGAGGGCTGAGAATTCAGGCACTGCCTTGCAGTAAATGTTGCTGTAAGGGGACTGCTGGTCACCCGAGCAGATCGAATCTGCGATTATGAATGCTCCGAGACGTCCGCGTTCACGTGCCGACAGATCGCTCAAAGCGGAATTAAGGATAGAAGTGTAATTGGACAGGTATCCTTTTTTGCCGGAAGCATTTTCGAACGCTTCGGAGATCGAATGTGTGAAGTTGGATTCGAAAAGGGAGAATCCGTCTCTTGCAAGACCGGTGCACGCATTGATGAACCAGCTTCTCGCATCGGGAACATTAAGGTCGATCAGCGCAATTCCGCCCTGACCAGCATCACATATAACGGCATTTCCGTCAGGGAAGGAGACCAGGCAGCCGGCATCAAGAAGATCCGTATATTCGGTAGTCCTGTCAGATACGAAGGGATTGACCGATATGCCGAGGCTGATCCCCATATCGGACACTGCTCTCGCGAACCCTGCAGGATCCGGGAACCTGGCAGTATCCCAAGTAAAGCCATAGGGTGCATGTGCAGGATGCCATGAGTTGCCGAGCCATAACTCATTTACGGTGACACCGGAGCTGCGGGCCTGTCTCAATGCGTCGGTTATTCCCTGGGCAGTCAATGTGAAATCATCGTTCAGCGCGAGGGCAATGCCGCCGGTTGTATAAGGGAATACTGGGATACGGCCGTTAAGCTGACCGTATATCTCCAGGATCTCCACAAGCGAATCTCCTGCGATGATGCTGTATTCCGTCTCTTCGCCTTCTGTCTCGAAAGTGAGATTTCCGTTGACCGAACCGACATCAAAGGTGACAGGACGGTTTGAGTTTACGAAAATACCGTACTTGGAATCTGACAATATGAAAGGTGTATAAGCCGTATCAGATCTTCCGTCAGTGCTGTTGCACTTTACTATCTGGCCGTTACGGACAATGGAAGAGCCGTTGCCGCCGAAGCCGTAAATTATTTCTCTTGCTCCCAGACTGAAGGATACGCCTGTAGATGATTTTTCTGAAACGGTATAACAGTTTCCTGATCCGGAATCGGTCTTGTAGAAGACCGGAAGACCTGAGGTCTGGCTGCAGATCTCGTTGTTGCAGTATAAGAACTTTACGGCGAAGGTCTTCTTATTGATATGGGCTTCGAGATAACCGCTCTTGAAAACAACGGTATCTCCCGTATCTTCCAGCGTTCCTGATGTGGAGGGCACGAGATTTATCACTGAAGAAGACCTGGCACGGGGTTCGGAACGGTGATTTACCACTTTTACGGTAATGATCTTGTTTCCGGGGGAGAATACCGAGACGGTCATTCTGCCGTTGGATTCCTTAAAGCTTCCCTTACCGCCTGTAAGGGCTTCAGAATATTCTTTGCAGCCGCATTCTATCTTAAGGGTATTATCCTCATAATAAACAGAATCGATCTGATAAGGTTTTCTCGTAAAGATCATATTATCCCTCCTGCCAACAGCACGTTATAAATTGGAAATCAGAATAATTATATCCGACATGAGTGTTTATATTATTTCAAGAATATGACGATTAAGGTTGTTATAATCTATATATGGATATTAATAAAAGCGCACCGTTTACAGAGATCCCGGATCATGTGATGAGCATTCTGGGACCGATTGAATCCTCCGGCTTCCAGGCATATGTGGCCGGCGGGGCAGTGCGCGACATATTGCTCGGGAAAAAGCCTCACGATTATGACATTGCCACATCGGCAAAGCCCGATGATATCATCAGGATCTTCCGGAACGAAGGGATCGGCTTTTTTGACAATGCGGTCAGGCACGGAACCGTAACGGCCGTGACGGAACAGGGCAATGTGGAAGTTACGACTTTCAGGGAAGACGGGACATATTCTGATCAGAGAAGACCGGATGAGGTCATCTTTAAGGCTACGATCGAAGATGATGTGAGACGCAGGGATTTTACGGTCAACGCGATGTATATGGACCGTCACGGCGTGATACATGATCCTGTCGGAGGGCAGGAGGACTGTGATAAGCGTCTGATCAGGGCAGTGGGAAATGCCGGTGAGAGGTTCGGTGAAGACGCGTTAAGGATACTGAGAGCCATAAGGTTTTCCTCAAGACTGGGCTTTGATATCGAGCCCGGTACATTGCGCGCCATGGAAGAGCACGCTCCGGAGTTAAAGCAGATCTCATCTGAGAGGATAGCATCGGAACTTACCGGGATCGTTACGGGCAGGTATGCTGCAGGCGCGATAAGGACCGGCTGGAAGATAATGAGCGTCATTATTCCGGAGATCGGTATATGCAGGGGTTTTGATCAGAGATCGAAGTACCATGACAGGGATGTCCTGGAGCATATCCTTGATGTCCTGGATCTGATACCTTTTTCGGAGGAAGATGGAAAAGATCCTGAACTTGCGATGGCCGCTCTTTTCCATGACCTCGGAAAACCGGAATGTTTTAAGATGGATGAGGACGGCACGGGCCACATGAAAGGACATCCTCTGATAAGCGCGGTGATCACTGACAGGGTACTCAATGAACTTAAATTTCCGAAGCAGTTCATATTTAATGTCTGTCTTCTTGTAAAGCTTCACGACACATATATCAAAGCTGACAGGGCCGAAGTGCATAAGTTCATGTCCAGGTACCCGGAAGAGATCCTCAACAAGCTCAAGATCCTGCAAAGGGCTGATATCATGGCGCATTCACCCCTGGGGCAGAACCGCATAAAACGGCTTGAGGAACTGAACAGCATTTCAGAGGAATTGATCGCCTCCGGTGCGGTATTCAGCATAAAAGATCTCGATATAGACGGGAATGACATAATTTCCCTGGGTGTGAGGCCGGGTCCCGGTGTCGGGGAAGTTCTGTCGGAGGTTTTCGCGCATTATATTGAAGAAAGGTGTTATAATAATAAAGAATCCTTGATAAATGAAGCGAAAAAGATCCTTTCTGAGGACGACAAATTTAACATTTAATTCACATATTGTTAAAAATAGTTTCAAAAAGGGCAAATTCGCTATTGAAATTATATGGTGAGGTACATTATAATTTAAGCGTCACATAAGGACTTTTATTTTGGGAGTGTGATTTGTATGAAAAGAAGCATCAAAAGCAAGAGTGGTTTTACTCTCATTGAGATCATTATTGTTGTAAGTATTATCGTTATACTTTCTGCAGCTACATTTGTTGGTGTCAACGAGGTTCTCGACAGGGCGAACCGCAATGCTCAGGATCTGGAAGAACACCATGGAGCTCATTTCGAAGAAGAGGCATGGGCTACCGTTAAGAATCTTTCAGTTGATGTAGAAGCTTTCAAGGAGACATCCGAGACATCTATCGATCCTACCGAAGAGACAGAGGAGACTGAACCGACGGAGACCAATCCTACTTTATCACCTAATGATAAGGATCAGGAATTCCTTGACAGAAGGGATCAACTCCTTGAAATGGGTTATCTGCCTGAAGAGATCACGATCATCTATGGTGATGACGGACACATCAAGAGCATGTCCTGGAGAAGCACCAGAAGAGGTTTTGCTAATGGTTCAGTATCCGGCGGTGGTGACATTCCGAATCCTTATGCTGATCTGCCTGCGTTCCCCAGTAATTTAGAGTCATCAAGACCTAACGGAGCTGGTAAGGGTGGTATTCATGTTAGTGCCACACCGGGAGTTGATGCTCCGGGTTCCACCTATTATGTTTATTACAATTCCGGCAGGTTTGATTTTGGCGGAAATGCTGATTCAGCTGTTGTTCATTTACCGGACGGGGTTAAAATACAAACTAATTATCCCGGTGAGGCTGTTATTCAGGATTTAGGTGATGGATATTATCGTATATCTTCTCCTGATGGTGGTAATACTTGTCCTGCCGGTATTAACTTCGTATCTACTAATGGTTCTCAAATAAGTAATAATGATGAGATTGACATTCAGATTTATGTTGTTGAAGTTTTATTACATAAGTATTAATAACAGACACTAAACAAAACTAATAGAACCAATTAATTACTGCCTTTCAGGATAATTTCTGAAAGGCAGTATTTTTGGATACTATTTTTCTGATGTCATCTTTGTTAACAAAATCATTATAAATTGTATTCAGATACGCAAAGATATATTACGTCCGTGAAGGTACAATATAATCGTAATATATCAAAGTGACATCACTTTATATAGATCACCCTTGAGATGGGCTGCTCTTCGGAGCAGCCTTTCTTAGTTATTAAAGTCCGTGGATCTGTCTTTCCGCTTCAAGAAGCCCGGATGTGCATTCAGACTGAGGGTTGGTCAGAACATCCGATGTCATGCCCTCTTCAACTATCCTGCCGCTGTCCATTACGATAACTCTCGGACATATCTGCCTGACAATATGGATATTATGCGTTATCAGAAGAAAAGCCGTGCTGCGCTCCCTGTTAATGTCTGTCATAAGCTTTAACAGTTCGGCAGATGAGCTTGCATCCAATGATGAGAACGGCTCGTCGGCAATTATCAGAGCCGGTTCCTGGATAAGGCACATGGCAATGGCAACACGCTGACGCTGACCGCCGGAAAGCTCGTTGGGACGGCGCCGGAGATGTTCGGCGCCGAGCCCGCATTCCTCAAGTGCTGAGGTGATCCTTAAAAGAGTCCTTGCCCTGCGTTCCCTGAGTGTGCCTGCGCCTTCAATGGCTTTAGCTTTTCCGGATGCTTTAAGAGCCTCCGACATATGCCATTTGACCGTGTGTGCCGGATTCAGGCAGGCAACGGGATCCTGGAAAATGGCACCGACGCTCGAACTGGTTATCCTGACCGTGCCGGTATGGGGCAGAAGCCCGAGGACGGATCTGATAAGCGTCGTCTTTCCGCTGCCGGAGCCTCCGATAAGCCCCAGTATCTCATTCTGATAGACTTCAAAAGAAACATCATGAAGGATGTTGTTGTCTTTGGTTTTGCTCTTTACCCGTTCGAACAGGGATCTGCCGTAACCCGCGGAGATCTTGTCCGCGGTAAGAACAGGACTTCCCGAGTAGTCAACATTTGCAGGTTCAAATCCGAGGAGCCTGGTGTCGAGCCTTGCGTTAGTAAGGAGCTCCGCGGTAAATGTGTTTTTAGGATTGCTCAATATATCGGATGTTGTATCTTTATCGATGATCTTTCCGTCCTTCATGACCATGACACGGTCGCAGAAGCCTTTTACGGCAGAAAGATCATGAGATATAAAGAGTATGGTCATATGGAGTTTATGGCACAGATCCTTAAGAAGAGCCAGGATCGAGACAGTGGTTACCGTATCGAGAGATGAAGTCGGTTCATCACATATCAGGAGTTTGGGCTTAAGGATAGCCGCGCCGGCAATAAGGACACGCTGGCGCTGACCGCCGGACAGCTGGTGGGGATAACGGGTATATATTTCCTCCGGGTCACTGAATCCGACGGTATTAAGCATTTCGAGGATTATCCTGCGGCGTTCATCAGGCTTCAGATCCTTGTTGCCGTGAGCCGTGAATACCTCTTCCAGCTGTTTTCCGCAGGTCATGAGAGGATCTAATGCGGTTGAGGGCTCCTGGAAGATCATTCCGATATCTTTTCCGAGCATTGCCCTGCGTTCTTTGGCTGACATAGCGAAAAGGTCTTTTCCGGCGAATTTGATCGAGCCGGATGTGACTGATGCCGTCTCGGGAAGAAGGCCCGCAATGGCAAGAGATGTCATTGTCTTTCCGCAGCCGGAGTTTCCGATAAGCCCTAATATCTCGCCGTCCCTGATACCGAAATCAACGTCATCAAGAACCGGCCTCGGATCCGGATCCTTTCTTGTCGGGAAGGAGAGCGTCAGGTGATGGACTTTGACGATATGTATATGACGGGGCATCATTTACCTCCTTTCGAGAGGTTCACACGAAGTCCCTCGGAGATAAAGTAGAGCCCCAGGATGTAGAAGACAAGCATAAGGGCGGGGAATATGATGAGCCAGGGCGCCACCCTGATATAGGCCTGGGCATCCGAGAGCATCTTGCCGAATGAGGCATCGGGAGGCTGGACACCGAGTCCCAGATAGCTGAGGCCGGACTCAAACAGCGTCATGTTAGCAAGACCTATTACGGTTGCGGGCAGAAGCTGCGATATTAGATTTGGAAAGATGTGAAATGTCATGATGCGGGCGCTCTTTACGCCCATAACACGCGCGTGGGTTATATAATCCAGTTCTTTTATCTCCATTGTCCCCGTTCTGCAGACCCTGGCAAAAGTAGGAGCAAACACCAGTCCCAGTGCCCAGATAACATTGGAGACCGAAGCCCCGAAGACTGCCACTGCCACCAGTGCCAGAAGGATTCCCGGGAAGCACATTATGCTGTTGCCGGCAAGCATTATTGCCCTGTCGGCAAATCCGCCGAAATAGCCTGCGGGAATGCCTGTGACCGTACCGAGGATAAGGGCAATTGAGACTCCGGCCACTGAGATGAATATCGTGTATTTGGAAGCTGCCATTACGCGTGACAGGACATCTCTTCCGAAGTTGTCTGTTCCGAAAGGATGTGCGGCCGACGGCGCCAGAAGCTTGGAAGCGGCATCAGTGGCATCAGGCGCATAAGGTGTCCAGATAAGGGAGACCAGGAAAGCGGCAACAACAATACCCAGAAGAATAAGACCCGTTATGTAAAAAACGGATGCTTCGGGAGATCTGGATGTTGTATTTCTCCTGTTTTTCGCCATCGTTGCATTTCCTCCTATTTAAGCCTGATCCTGGGATCGGCAAGGCTTGCAGCGATATCGGAGATAAAGTACAGGATCACCGTTATAAAAGCCAGATAAAAGACTATGCCGGACAGAAGCGGGAAGTCGCGGCGGGAGATCGCCGACAGCAACAGACGGCCCAGTCCCGGAAGATTGAAAACCTGTTCGACGATGAGGCTTCCGCCAAGGATGTCAGACAGGATGATGGAAATAATCGTGATCGATGAGACGTTTGAATTCGGCAGAACGTGGCGGATAAGGATCTTAAGATCCGGTAATCCGTGGCTCTTTGAAGTGCGGACATAATCAGAAGTCCTTTGCTCGATGATCGAGGACCTAAGGAATTTGAAGCTCATCGCTATCTTCGGAAGCGCTATCGCGAAAGACGGAAGAAGAAGGCATCCCACATAGCCGATAAAATCATCTGAAGGGCTTACATAATTTCCTACTGTAAGAAGCGAGAATAGAGATCCCGCCAGAAGGATAAGCAGGAGAGACGCGACATACGGAGGGATCGCGAAAAGGATATGACCGATAACGGAACAGATCTGATCTCCCAGACGCCCCGGTTTCCTGGCGCTCAGGACAGCCAGAGGATAAGAGATTAAGATGACCATGATCATGGCGATAGCGCTCATGCCTATGGTGACAGGCAGTCTCTGGGTTATCAGCTCGCTTACACTCATGTTATAAGCGTATGAAGTGCCGGGGTTGAAGGAAAGAAGTCCCAGAAGCCACGAGCCGTAGCGCACAGCAAGAGGTTTATCCAGACCCAGCTCGGCGCGGAGAAGAGCAACCTGCGATTCAGACGCATCGGGTCCCAGCATGACACGGGCAGTATCTCCGGGGATGATCGAGAAAGCGGCGAAAACAAGCAATGACACAAGAAGAAGTGTCAGCAGCAGTTCGATGAGCTTTCCTGCGAGATAACCGGCTTTGCTCTGCAAATCCCTTTCCCCCTCTGATATTTATTAGTGAAAGATTATTATATATGCTTTTCCGATAAATCTAAAGAATCATACTGATTCTGAAAAAGGCTGCCTCTTAACGGAGTGATCCGTAAAGAGACAGCCTCCTTATATATTTAAACCCGAATACCGTCAGTTGCCTGCAAGCTTTACCTGTGACATATCCTGAACATACATGGGATATACATGATAACCCTCAAGTCTTGTGGCTACGGCAGTTATCGTTGTGGGATCCTGGATGTAAGCAGAACATGCGTCTTCAGTAAGGATGCCAAGGACCTGATGATAAAGAGCGGTCCTTTCGCCCTGATCAGCAGTCATGGGGATCTGTGCCATAAGCTTATCGACTTCAGGATTTGAATAATTGATAAAATTACCGTCTGCTGTTGACTGGTAACGCTCAAGAACGTCATAGGGAGCATATGTGCTCGTAAGAGCGATGACAGTTGTCTCATACTGGCGTCCCTTATAAACAACATCAAGCCATGTTGCCCAGTCGACCTGCTTGATCTCAAGGTTGATACCGACAGCCTTGAGTTCTGACGCGAGCTCAACGGCGGTATTAACGTGGATCAGATAGGATGAGGGAACTGTGCAGGTGATGTCAAATCCGTTCTCATATCCTGCTTCAGCCAGAAGCGACTTAGCCTTTTCGACATCCTGAGCGAAAGAACCGTCCAGTGAAGTGTCATAATAGCTGCCCATGGCAGGGCTCATGGCTGTGGAGAGCTCAACTCCCGCGCCGTCCATGGTAACGGAGATGATGTCTTTTCTGTTTATTGCATAATTGATTGCCTGACGTACCCTTACATCATTCAGAGGCGCAACATCGTTGTTGAGCGCAAAGATCTGAACCATGTTTGAACCGTTCGATAAGATATTGTATTTGGATGAATCAAGCTGATTTGCCCTGTCGGGTGTCAGGTAAGGGAAGATGTCGATGCTGCCGTTTGCAAGCTCTGTGATGCCGGCATCCATATCTGCACAGACCTTGAAAGTAACCTTGTCAAGGTAGGGAAGACCCTTCTGCCAGTAGTTGTCGTTCTTTACAAGAATAACGCTCTGTCCGGGGTTATAGGAATCGAACTTGAAAGGACCTGTCCCGACAGGAGCCTTCTGGCAGTTATCGTAGCCTTCGGGAATAATGCCTGTCGTAAAGCAGCTTAAGAGTTCATAGCTGCTTGAATCAAGCGTGACCTTAACGCTTCCGTCAGATGTGGCTTCGACCGCGCTGATCGAATCGAGCTCGCTTACAAGAGCGACGCCGTCCTGTCCGTCAAGAAGGCCTGCAGCGCGCTTAAGTGAATAGACTACATCGCCGGCATCAAGATCTGATCCGTCATGGAACTTTACACCCTCTCTGAGCTTGAATGTATATACGGATGCGTCATCCGAGATCTCAACCCCGGTCGCGAGACAGGGATTAAGATTGCCTTCATGATCAAATTTGTAGAGACCCTCATATACATTGAAGATGATCTCTTCGTCTCCTGCTGCAACCACTGTGTGCGGATCGAAAACAGCAGGTTCCTGTGTTATACCGACGACGGCATAATTATCTGCCGAAGCGGGCTTTTTGGTGCATCCGGCAAGTCCTGAGATCATCAGGGCCAAAGCGGATACGGTAATGACTGTTCTTGTGATAAAACGGTGCATTTGTCCCCTCCTGAAAAGATTTAGTTAATTATATGGGTGAGTATTAGGTGCTTATATATGACAACGCACACAAAAAAAAAGACTGACGTTTGCGGGTCTATCTTAAAATTAACTAAAAATTTATAAAATTTGCTTAATAAAAGTTAAAAAATTCAACTGTGCGGGTGTTATAATAGGCGCATGATATTTTGCGCGCACTGTTTTTGCGTGCTTTTTAGGAGAACCATAGTATGAAGAGATGTCCGGTTTGCGGCGTAATGATGGGTGACAATGTCGCCCGCTGCTCAATGTGCAAATACGATTTCCAGAAGGCTTCGCAGGGCAACAACGATGAAGCTGCTGCAGAGGCTAAGAGGATCCTTGATCAGAAGCAGGCAGAGAATATTGCCCGTGCTGAGGCCAAGCGTTCAGAGGAAGAGAAGAGGATCCTTGAAGCAGTCGATAAGCTGAAGCGTGATTATGCGGCCATGGAAGAGCAGTTTGAGACTGAGAAGGCCAAGCTCGACAAAGAATTCACTCTTTTCCAGAAGAAGAAGACAGCTGAACAGCAGACTTTGGAGAAATCTGTCGAGACGCTCCGTGACGAAGTCATCGAAGCGCGTGACAAGAGAGATGCTCTCCGCAAGGAAGCTGATGAGATGATGGCTGAAGCGAAGAAGAAGTCACAGAAAGAGCATGATGACCTGATCGCTGCAGCAAAGATAGAGCAGGAGAAGATATACGAGGAGACCCAGAAGCAGACAGAACAGCTTGCTGCGCAGGTCGAGAAGGAATATGCCGAAGCTCTTGCCAAGAGAGATGAGCTCATAGCCCAGGCAAAAGAAGTCCAGAACATGATGGACAATGCCGATAAGATCAAGGCTGAGAAGGAAAAAGAGATCAAGGCTGCCGAGGCAAAGATCGTTAAGCTCCAGCAGGATTACGAGAAAGAAAAGGAAAGGATCGCTGAAGAGAACAGAAAGCTTTCCGAGAAACAGGCTGCTGAAGCTCTCAAGATGAAGGAAGATGCCGAGCGCGACAGAGATATCGCCAATGCCGAGAAGGAAAAGCTGATTGCCGAGGCACAGGCTGAGAGAGATCAGATCATTGTCCAGCTCGAAGAGCGCAACAAGCTTGCTCAGGCTGAGCTTGACGAGATGACAGAGAAAGCAAAGATCGTTATGGCTGAAGCTGAAGCGGCAATGGCTAAGCGTGATGAACTGAGCGCGGAGATAGACAGTTTCGAGAAGGATTCCAAGCAGAGACGCAAGGATCTTGATGATACTCTTAAGGAAGCAAGGAAAGAGCTTGAAGAGTCTGAGGAGAAGAAGAATCTCGCTGAGAAGCAGTATGAAGAGTACCAGCAGCAGTCAGAAGATATCCAGGATCAGATCAAGGGACTTCAGGCTGAACTAAAGGAAGCCAAAGAGATCATCGCGGACTCCAAGAATGCCACTGTCCTTGCTGAGGCAGCAGCCCAGGAGATCGTTCTCAATGCGGAGAAGCAGTCCGTATTCCTTAAGCAGGTTGCCTTAAGCGAGAGCGAGAAGGGCAAGATGCTCGATCAGATCAAAGAATTAGAAGAAAAGATCAAGGAGAAAGAAATGGAAAAGGCTGAGCTTGAGAAGAAGCTTGCATCGCTTGATAATGCAGTTACTGAATTGGAGAAGAAGGTCAGATCCGGCGGCGGTGCCGGCGGACCGATGGAGTATTCTGTTGAGACAGTCGAGCACAACAAGTCAGCAGAAGTCAATGTAGATGCTCTTAACAAGCTTCTTAAGAAGAAGGCAGGCGAAGGCTGGAACCTTATCTCCGTAATTGATGATGACGGCGGTAAGCTTATGGCTTCAATGGGCGGCGGATCAGAGACAACATCTCTGGCTTCGCTTTCCGCAAGTCCTTTCAACCAGAAGGAAGACCGTCTGGTACTTATCTTCGGCAGACCGCTGAAGTAATTGCTTCGCAAAAACCGTATTTTAAAGGGCTGTCTCTATAATGAGGCAGCCCTAATACATTTATAGAACAGATTTTGAAACAGTTTATATTGTGAGTTCGATCAGTTTTTTGATATGGATATCAACTGCATCAAAACACGCGACAGGGCAGTTGCCGCTGTTAAGTATTACAGGCAGCTCGGTGCATCCCAGTATGACACCTTCGATGCCGTTCTCTTCCTTCATTCTGTTAATTACAGCCTTCAGTTCGCTGAGCGTCGATTCCTTTACGATACCGAGCTCCAGCTCCTCCAGGATCCTTTTTGCAACAAGCTTCCTGTCCTCTTCATTTGGAACGAAAACCTGCACTCCCGCATTGATCAGGTCCTTTTTCATATAGTCGCGCTCCATCGTAAACATGGTGCCCAAAAGTCCGATCCTGCCGATCCCTTTGGAGACGGCTTCATCACAGACCGCATTGGGAATACTTACGATCGGCTTACCGAACCTTTCAGCCAGTTCATCATATACGACGTGGCATGTGACAGCCGTGAGCGCGATGACTTCCGCATCGCATTCAGCAAGGTTGTTCAGTTTCTCCAACAGATAGTCTGAAAGCTTACCGGTCTCGGACTGCTCAACATAACCCCACATCCTTCTGAAATCTACGCTCTCGATGACGATCTCAGGCATGGCTTTGCCGCCGGTTAATCTGTCGATCTCTTCGTTGAGTTTCCTGTAATACATCAATGTTGATTCCGGTCCCGTGCCGCCGACTAAACCGATTTTTTTCATGTTATGACCTCCCCGGAGCTTTTTCGAATTATAACGCAGCGAAAAGAAAAACGGACCTGACGGCATGCACGTTATCTATGCCGGTGCTTTTTCGAATCTGAATATAAAGAAAAATTGAGCGGTTAAAACTATGCACAAAAAAAGTTTTTGACGATAAGATTTTTTTGTGGAATTGGCATACCGAATCCTATATAATAGGAAAGTATTTATTTTTGACTTCGAAGGAGGAAATGACTGATGGAAAATTATTCCGCAGACAAGATTCGCAACATCGCGTTGTTCGGACATGTAGGTTCCGGCAAGACGACATTAGCTGAGGCCATTCTCTATTACACCAAAGCTATTAACCGTCAGGGCCGGATTAACGATGGTAATACAACACTCGACTACGATCCTGAGGAGATCAAGAGACAGATGTCAGTAGGCCTTTCCGTAGCCTGCTGTGAATATAAGGGAAGCAAGATCAATATCATCGATACTCCAGGTGACTTCGACTTCTTAGGCGAAGAGATGAGCGGTATCAGAATTGCCGATTCCGGCGTCATCATGATTTCCGCAAAGGGCGGCACATCCGTCGGTTCAGAGAAGGCTATCAGACTCCTGAACGGCAAGAAGGTTCCTTTCCTGTTCTTTATGAACAGAATGGACGAGCCTAATGCCGATTTCGAGGCAGTTGCCGCACGTATGATGGAGCGCTACGGACCTTCAGTTATCCCGCTTTCTTTCCCTATCATGGAAGACGGCAAGATGACGGGTATCGTTGACGTTATGAACCGCAAGGCTTTCTCTATCGATAAGGCTACCGGTAAGTTTGTTGAATATCCTCTTCCTGAGCAGTACAACGAGCGTGTTGATGAGCTCCAGGAGAAGGTTAATGAAGTAGTCGCAGAGGCAGATGATGCTCTCATGGAGAAGTTCTTCGCAGGTGAGAAGTTCACTGAGGACGAGTTCCGTCACGGTGTACATGCCGGTTTCCGTGAAGGCAAGCTCCACCCGATCTATTGCGGTTCCGCTTATATGAACTGGGGCGTTGACTTCCTCCTTAACTGCATTTCCAAGGACACACCTCCGGCAGGCAAGAAGCCCGCTCTGGAAGCTACACTTCCCGACGGCAGCACACAGATGGTCGGATGCTCGATCGACGATCCGCTCGTTGCTTTCTGCTTCAAGACTATCTCCGACCCGTTCGTAGGTAAGATCAGCATCTTTAAGGTCAACGCAGGTACACTCCGCGCCAACTCCACTGTTTATAACGCAACAAAGGGCAAGGACGAGAGGATCGGCGGTCTGTTCTTCCTTAAGGGTAAGGAGCAGATCACAACAGACTGCATCACGGCAGGCGATATCGGCGCTGCTTCCAAGCTTGCTAATACAGATACGAACGATACGATCTGCGACCGTGCGCGCATCCTCGAAATGCCCAAGATCAAGTTCCCGCAGCCTTGTCTTTCCAAGTCGATCGTTCCTACCAAGAAGGGCGATGAAGATAAGATCATTTCCGGCCTTACAAAGCTTGCTGATGAAGACCACTGCTTCACAGTCGAGACAAATCCCGAGACAAAGCAGATGGTTCTTTCCGGTATCGGCGACATGCAGCTCAAGGTCCTCGTAAGCCAGCTCAAGAATAAATACAACGTTGACTGCGAACTCGGCGAACCCAAGGTTCCTTACCGTGAGGCTATCCGCAAGAAGGTAAAGGTACAGGGCAAGCATAAGAAACAGTCCGGCGGTCACGGACAGTACGGTGATGTATGGATCGAATTCGAACCCAACCCCGAGCAGGAAGGCCTCGTATTCGAAGAGAAGGTATTCGGCGGTGCCGTACCTAAGAACTTCTTCCCCGCAGTCGAAAAGGGTCTGCAGGAGTCGATAAAGAAGGGTGTCCTCGCAGGCTATCCGGTAGTTAACCTTAAGGCTACTCTGGTCGATGGTTCCTACCATGACGTAGACTCTTCGGAAATGGCATTCAAGATCGCCGCAAACCTCGCTTTCAAGGCAGGTATGGCTCAGGGCAATCCTGTGCTCCTCGAACCAATCAGCAAGGTTGAGGTACATATTCCCGAGGATAAGCAGGGCGACATCATGGGCGACCTCAATAAGAGACGCGGACGCATCATGGGTATCGACGCTGACGAGCTTGGTTCCGTTGTTCATGCGGAAGTTCCCACGGCTGAGATGCTCGAGTATGCTACTGACCTCAAGTCGATGACACAGGGCAGGGGCTGGTTCGCTATGTCTCACGAGCGCTATGAGGCAGCTCCTCCGGAAGTCGCTGAAAAGGTTATCGCTTCAAGCAATGTCGAGGAAGAGTGATAGTTATTCAAAAGCGTTAAGGAATTTACACTTTTGATACATAAAACGCTGAAAATGGGTGGCAGTTAGCATGGACTAACTGCCACCTTGCACAGTAAAATTTACAGGTTGGAATATTCCCAAAAGAGGCAGGAGGTTTTTATGGCAAAATTACAAGAAGCTGCTGTCGCTCAGATTACGGAGATCTGTGATCGTCACCAGAAC
>JAEEGL014713681.1_pt1 | contig 20212 bp, 15 predicted proteins | sample 9134231 | NCBI WGS metagenome assembly JAEEGL01 (sample SAMN16246548, study PRJNA631951) | gut metagenome | biome: gut microbiome; feature: rumen; material: fiber-attached | host: Bos | place: Iran: Karaj | collected 2018-10
TCACCCACTACGGTAATTCCCCACATATCTTATTGACAACAAAGAGAAGTACGGTGAGGTCGTCGGACAGACCGACGATGGGAATTGCATCGGGAAGCACGTCGAGCGGACTGATGAGATACCCCAAGGCACCAATAATCATAGCTTTGTCCTTGTAACTGACCTCCTTGCTTTGCAGCGTATAGAAAAGCACGAGTGCAGCATACACCAGTTTCGCTCCCGCCCTTTTGGCAATTCTGGAAATTTTCTCCACGAATCCTTTTGCGGAGAACTTATCAGCGTAAGACATGAAGTCGGGTAATTCCATATTCAAAGCATATTGGTTGAAAATTGGCACAAAATTACTCTTTTTTTTGAATTAGACAAAATTTTATTTGGGAGAAAGAACTATTTAATGTATCTTCGCATGAAAAAAGCAGAAAATATGGAAATAATCATCGACGACATGGAGCATCGTGTGCGGAAAGTGATAGCAGACCACCGTGACGATGCCGGCTTTCCCCGTTTGGAAGACTATGGTGTGAGCGAGGATGAATTCGACGACTATATGTTTTACAAACAAGCCGTGATAGACGACGTAGAGTCTCTTCGCAAGAAATACACAATCTACTCCATCATCTTCATCATCCCCTTCATCGTTGTAGCGTTCTACGAGACGACGCTGACCAACGCATTAATAGCGTGTGGCTGCGGCCTGGTGCTCTGCGGCCTTTACTACATCCTTACAATCGTGGTACACAAAGTTCGCATGAGCCGCCTCAACAACGAGCAGATAGAGCGTTACATCGCCGAAGTTATGAAATTTCAAGATCGCTGACCTTCAAGGTTCTCAGTTGGTCGATATAAATTTTGCGAATTTGGAATGCCTTTCCCCATCGCGTCTTTTCGCCGATGGCTTTTTTCAATTCGTCATCAATCATTGGCCACGCCCCCACGTCGTCAAGCCTGTCCACCATCTCCCCCACGGTGATGTTGGCGATGTCCTCGCCAGGCATGTATGCCGGAAGGCGGTCTTTGTCGCTTCCCGCAACATTCACCACCAGCTTGGTTTCCAATAATCCAGCAAGGAGCTCGGCAACGACATGGGCAGGCACGCCAGTCTCCTTTTTTAGTTGCAAAGTCGTGCATGGCCCCTGAGCATTGGCGAAACGCTTGCAGATGTGCGCCAGCAGGATCGCCGACAGCACCCTTCTGTTTTTCTCGCTCACCCTTTCATTGAAAGGCATTGGCATAAGCCTCTCCATATTTTGCCTTGTATAGCACAAATGCACACCAAAAAGGCAGATAATCCAAGAGAATTGCAACCACAACATGAAGAGCGGCAGTGCGGCAAAAGAACCATAAATGGCGTTGTAACTTGTGACCCACAACTGCGAGTGTATATAAAGCAACTGCAGCAACTGCATGGCGATGCCTGCAAAAATGCCTGGCCCTACAGCACTTGAAAAATAAACCTTTGTATTGGGCATGAGCATATACACCATCGTGAAGATGACAGACATGATGATGTATGGCGAAACAGCGATGAGCACCCTGACAACTGGTGCGACAAACTCACCAAGATGCCCCGACATGGTAGTGACAAAAATGGAGACACCAGATGTGAGTGTTATGACAATGGGCAGCAAGAAGAAGAATGCCACATAATCGATGACAGTGCTCATAAGTCCCCTTGAGTTTTCCACTTTCCAAATATCATTGAAGGTGGTCTCCACATTGCTGATGAGCATGATAACGGTATATAGCATGACAATAAAGCCAAAACCGAGAATGACGCCGCTCTTGGCGTTGACCAAATAGGAGTTGACAAATCCGATGATGGTTTCGGCCACTTGCGGCTGGCTTGAAAGCAAATCACCAAACCACGACTCTATGTGCTTGGATATGCCAAATCCCCTTGCGATGGCAAATACAACTGCCACCATGGGCACAATAGCCATCATGGTGGAGAAAGACAAGGCGGCGGCCGCCCTTGTAATTCTTGTATCAACAAAACTCCTGATGGCCAGCACAACCGTCCTGACGATGTCTATGCCCACCAAGGCCGGCATAGAAACGTCGCCCTCCTTGATTTTCCAGATATCTTCTTGGAAGAAAATCAGCAATTTCTTGTAATTCATATAACAAGCTATTGAAAAACAAAGGAAGCAGACCCCCTGTAAGCCGGGTTCTGTCTAAACGCTTTTACACGTCAGAGCCTGTCATTTATCTAGGCCGGAAGTCACCTCCCGGCTCGAGCGTTCCACCCTCCATCGCATTACTCGGACGGGCAACCCTCAGTCGATGGTTTACGCGAACTTGCAGCTCCCAGCTGGCACAGCCCGACGATCACCCGCCGGCTGGTGGTCTCTTACACCACCTTCTCACCCTTGCCAACCCGAAGGAAGGCGGTTGTTTTCTTCTGCCATAGCCTGCTGTCACCAACAGCTTCCATTTTCAGAAGTGGGATGCCCTATGCTGCCCGGACTTTCCTCCCGCACTCAAAGAGTGCCAGCGACAAGCCGGAAATCTGCTTCCGTCTGCAAAGGTAGTGCAAGGTGAGTGAAAAGCAAAACAAATTGCCATTTATTTTGCTTTACTTGACGGCTGCAGGGATGCAAGCGCGAAACCCAACTGATATTTTTCTCCTTGTCCTTCCTATCCCTCGGAAGTGGAAATTCGTGATGGTCGTATTCCCGCATGGACGACATTACGCTGTGGTGCCGCCATCGTTTCCCACAGGTAAGGGAATGTATTCATCGTGTTTTTCGAATCAAACTTACACTATTATTTGGACTTTATCTTTTTTTTTATTACTTTTGCCGTCGTATATGCATCATTGGGTAACCGTTTTCCCAGCCGGCACTACCATGCCTTGATGCCCCCTAACTAAGACCAGTAATTATCAGCAATTGAATTATCATGAGAATCAGACAACTGTTATTTGTCCTTCCTATGTTTCTTTGCCTGATCTCCTGCGACCTTTTGAGCAGTGAGAAGGATTCGAAGAAGGAAGGAAGCGAGCAAACAGAAGCAATGAAGGAGGAAGAAGAGGAAGATTTTGAGGTTCCCAGCACCCAGAAGCCCAAGGCTTTCTATGCCACAATCTTGGATGATTTCTGCACCAACCATTATAGCGATTGTTACAGTGGTTATACTTACGTGGAAAACAGTTTGACCATCATCCAGGTGGAATATGTCAGCAATGAAGAGGCTGAGGTGGTGGGCACCCATTCCTATATCCTGCCTTCAGGTCTCCAATACACAGGAGAAAAATTCAAAGCTGTCGTCAAAGACCTGCCCAACAACGCAGGCTTCGAAATCGCCTTCAACAGAGAGACCAACAAAGTGCTTGGCAGCAAATCCTATTGGGAACCCGCCGAGAAATTGATCACCGTCGAACAATAATTCTCTCTTCGTTTTTTATACCCCCTCACCTAACCTCTCCCCTAGGGAGAGGGATAGATTTTTTTGTTGTTCACACCTCTCTCGATTGAGGTGTCGTTATATGGGTTTCCTTAATCCCTTCTTATTCCCCCTGGAGAGGGAATAATGCTTCCAAAGGCGGCATATTGGGGTATTTCCTGGCCAATTCACGTGCTTTCTCCATAGTCTGACGACGGAAATTCTGATATGCTTCGGAATCGGGTTGGAAAGGACGATGCGCCAAGGCTTCCTTGACAGGTCTCCATTCTTCGATAAAGGTCTTCGCCTCCCGACTGAGGTATGCGTCAGAAAAACGTTGCCAGATATATTCCACAGTCTGATCGGAAGGATGAAGCATATCTGGTTGGTAGAAACGATAGTCACGGAGTTCATCATTGACAATCTCGTATGCAGGGAAATAAGAAACGGTTTCAGGAAACATCTCAGTGAGTTTATCAGCAGACAACAGAAGCACAGCTTTGGACAAAGCACTCCCGTGATAACCATATTTGGCGTATCGGATGGGACTCACGGTGACAACCACACTTACATCAGGACACTGGTCGCGTAATATTTCCACTGCAGACCGGAGCACTTCAACACATTGGCTTACATCCAGCGCCTTCTCCTCAAAAAGTCGCTGAGGTCTTTTTTGGCAGTTGTCAACCACTTCTCCTGTCTCCTTCAAGATATAAACATGATTGGTGCCCAAGGTGAGGAATGCCATGCGGAAAGGCTCCGGGCCGGAATCAATGACTTTTGACACCGTATGCAGGATACTCACGGGATTATACATCACCCCATAAGGATTGACTGTCGTCCGGAATTGCTCCTCTTGAAAGCGTCTGCCAATCCTTTCAGCGAAACAAGAACCGACAAAAAGCATTTTCTCACATGGGGGAATGGCAAACTTTGGATTGGGTATATCAACGATCGTTCGAAACTGCATTGTGGGCATATTGAGAGTTGTATCAATGAATAGCTTGGTTTTACGATGGACAAATATATATATTTTAACCTTATTATATAATATACGCTCACAAAATTAACGGTATTTCACATTTTGGGGCAGATTTTCGGCCAAAATCTTTTCTGATTACAAAATAATGCATACCTTTGTCGCCGATTTAAGGATAACGACTGCCAAATTTGTTTATGGATGACAGTCAATGTTTAATTATTTAATAGGTAAAAAGATGAAAAAAATTATGATGACCCTTGTTGCTGCCATCATGGCAGTAGGTGTGAATGCACAAGTGTTTGTCGGTGGCGGCATTGGTTTTGCCAATACAGACAACGGCGATAATGATGTGACTACTTTCAAGTTCCTCCCCGAGGTGGGCTATACCTTCAACGATGAGTGGTCAGGCGGTGTCGTTTTCGGCTGGGAAGGAGCAAACAAAGGTATGAAGAAGGAATGGACGATCAGTCCGTACGCTCGTTACACCTTCCTGAAGAGCAATGTCATCAGCGCTTTCCTTGATGGTTGCGTGGGTTACAGCCATGCTTACAACGCAGGTATCGACGCAGATGGCTTCTCTCTGGGTGTCAAACCGGGTCTTGCTGTGAAGATGGGTCAGCATGTGAGTTTCGTAACCCACATCGGATTCTTCGGCTACAACCATTTGAAGGACAACAACACTGATGAAAAGCTCAACAACTGGGGTGTAGACCTGGACGGCAACAACATCACGTTTGGTCTGTACTACAGCTTCTAATAGTCATCAAGAAGACAAAAGAAACCCTACCTTCGGCGCAGAATGCGCTACAGGTACAGATATCCACCTCTCTGGTTTTCGCCAGAGAGGTGTTTTTTTGCAAATCATGAGTATTTATTCGGCAATTCATGAGCATTTTTTAGGCTATCCGGGAATAATTGTGTATTTTTGCAAGCGAAATCAGCCAAGAACTGATAATCTGCTAATAGAACTATGGAATATTCAGCATATTTACACCCGGAATTGGAGACGATGCCCATTGAGGAGCTTCGCCGCCTTCAATTAGAGCGCCTTCAGAAAACTGTGCGCCACTGTATGAACTCACCGTTTTATCAAGAGAAATTTGCCGAACTCGGCATCACTCCTGATGATATCCGTACACTCGACGACCTCAAGAAACTCCCTTTCACCACGAAAGATGACCTCCGCGAGCATTATCCATTCGGTCTGGCCTGCGTTCCACTCCGCGACTGCACCCGTCTGCATTCATCAAGCGGAACTACCGGCAATCCCACAGTGGTGCTCCACACCCAGAAAGACCTCGACGAATGGGCGAAAGCCGTGGCCCGTTGTCTTTGGATGGTAGGCAGCCGTCCTGAAGATGTTTTCCAGAACTCAGCCGGATACGGTATGTTCACGGCAGGTCTCGGATTCCAATACGGAGCTGAGAAGGTGGGCATGCTGACGGTTCCTGCGGCAGCTGGCAACACCACCCGTCAGATCAAGTTTATCAAGGATTTCGGTACCACTGTCCTCCACGCCATTCCAAGTTACGCTTCCCGTATATACGAGGTGATGCGTGAGGAAGGTGTTGATCCACGCCGTGACACCAAGTTACGTGTACTCTGCATCGGTGCCGAGCCCCATAGTGAGGAGCAGCGCAAGCGTATCGAGAACAATCTCGGTGTGAAAGCCTATAATTCATACGGCATTTCAGAAATGATGGGTCCAGGTGTGGCCTTCGAATGCCCTGAGCAGAACGGCATCCACATCTGGGAAGACTATTTCATTGTGGAAATCATCGACCCGGTGACGCTGGAGCCGGTTGAGGATGGTCAGCTCGGAGAATTGGTGATTACTACGATCAACCGTGAGGCCATGCCGCTTCTCCGCTACCGCACACGTGATTTGACCAGCGTCCTTCCTGGCAGTTGTCCATGTGGCCGTACCCATAAGCGCCTTGCCCGTCTGCAGGGCCGCAGCGATGACATGATTATCCTCAAGGGTGTCAATATATTCCCCATCCAGATTGAGAAGATCCTGCTGAAGTTCAAGGAACTGAGCACAGACTATCTAATTACCATCCAGACGGTTGACGGCAACGACACGATGACCGTCGATGTGGAACTTCGTGAACTCTTCACCGACGACTATCAGCGTTTGCAGAAGCTCACCAAAGACATCACCCGTCTGCTAAAGGACGAGATTCTCGTAACCCCGAAAGTCAGACTTGTAGCCAAAGGTGGCATCAAGACCTCCGATGAAGGTAAGGCTGTGAGGGTAAAAGATCTTCGTAAACTTTTCTAACCATCAAAACACACCACCATGACCATCCATCAACTCTCCATCTTTATTGAGAACCAGTCGGGTTCACTGGTAAAAGTGCTTGACCTGTTCCGTCGTTTTGGCATACAGATTATTGCTTCGACCATCCCCGACACCGCAGAAAACGGCATCTACCGAGTCATCTGCAGCGAGCCCCTCCGTGCTTACGAGGGACTCCGCAAGTCTGGCATTCCCGTTGCCCTATCCGATGTTTTTGCCCTGGAACTTGACGACCAGCCCGGACGTGCGGCTGATGCTGTCGAGATTCTCAGCAATGCCGGCATCGGACTCACCTATTTATATAGTTTCCTCCTCCGTGGCAAGGGTATTTTGGTGTTCCGTACCGACAATGCCGAAAAAGCGCGGGAGACCATCATTCTCAATGACTTGAAGTTCATCGCCGAGAAGGATCTCTCGGTTTGGGCATAAGTCTTGATACCAACAAAATCTTCCGGCAAGGCAGCACCATAGGATACTGCCTTGCCGGATTTTTCATGCCCTGTATAGTCCATTTAACAACAAGGAATGTCAAGTCGAGTTGGCAAATCAAAACCCTTCCCCCTTTGACACATAAAAGCAGCATCATAAAATTGTATTTTATACACTCATAGCCTTTCGTAAACGGTTATTATTATTTACCTTTGCATCGTTTTTCAACAGCATGCAGTCCTAAGCTTGAAGCTTCATTATTATCATAAAATACAAAATAGATGTTCAAAAATTTCAAAGGGTTCGATTTGGTCGAGGCCTACCATGTTGTAAGCCATTCCCAAAAGTACCATCCTGGCCGTGTGTTTAAAAAAGCCACACAGGCTATTTTTGTGCTGATTGTCACATTGATTCTGTGGAACTTGCCATCGAGTTTCTTCGGCATCGACGGACTTACTGTCGTACAGCAAAGAATCATTGCCATCTTCGCTTTCGCCACACTGATGTGGCTGTTGGAAGTCGTATCCTCTTGGGCAACATCCGTTGCGATTATCGGCCTATTGTTGTTGTTCACCTCTGATTCGGGCATCGTCTTTATGTGCAACGAGGAAGAAGTGGGCACGCTGCTGTCATACAAAGCAGTCATGGCGACTTTCGCTGATCCCGTGATCATGCTCTTCATTGGCGGATTCATCCTCGCTATCGCAGCCACGAAGACAGGACTTGACGGCCAGTTGGCTAAAGTCCTCCTGAAGCCTTTCGGCAACAAGAGTGAGAATGTGTTGCTGGGCTTTATCTTCATCACTGGTCTGTTCTCCATGTTTGTCTCCAACACGGCCACTGCAGCCATGATGCTCACCTTCCTGACCCCGGTCTTCAAACAACTCCCTCCTGAAGGAAAAGGACGCATCGCCATGACACTGTCGATTCCCGTGGCAGCCAACCTCGGAGGAATCGGCACACCTATCGGAACCCCTCCCAACACCATTGCTCTGAAGTACCTCAATGACCCTGAAGGATTGAACATGAACATTGGATTCGGCCAATGGATGCTCTACATGGTACCACTTGTCATCGTACTGCTACTCATCAGCTGGTTCCTGCTCAAAAAGATGTTCCCCTTCACTCAGAAAAATGTGACTCTTGAGATTGAGAGCGACATGAAGTACGATACCAAGACCTATATTGTGATCATCACCTTCTTCCTGACAGTGGCTTTGTGGTTGTTGGACAGTGTGACCGGCATCAATTCCTACACGGTGGCACTCATCCCCTTTGTCATTTTCTCCATCACGGGCATTATCACCAAATATGACCTGGAAGAAATCAACTGGTCGGTTATCTGGATGGTGGCAGGCGGTTTCGCTCTCGGCTATAGCCTCAATGCCTCCGGACTGGCAGAGAAAATGGTGGAGTCGATTCCCTTCGGCGACTTCTCTCCTCTATTTATCCTGATTCTTTCCGGTATCATCTGCTATGCGCTGTCCAACTTCATCAGCAACTCCGCCACAGCAGCACTCCTCATGCCTATCCTGACGGTGGTATGCACGGCTATGGGAGACAAACTTGGTGCCATCGGCGGAACGGCCACCGTACTAATCGGTATCGCCATTGCTGCCTCGAGCGCCATGGTGCTGCCCATCTCCACTCCCCCGAATGCCTTGGCCTATGCCACGAACCTGGTCAATCAAAAAGATATGAGCCGCATCGGCCTTCTGATTGGCATCATCTCCATCGTATTGGGTTATGTGATGCTCTATTTCCTCGGTACGATGCATCTGATTTAAAATAACAGCAGGGCTTTATCCCTGTGTCGATAATTCAAGACTGGAACATCATTTTTCTCACAAAGAAGCATGATGTTTCAGCCTTTTTTCGTAATTTAGCTGCCAAAAACAGAAAGACGTGATGAAACGGATTGCTTGTCTTCTTTCCATGTTCGTTTGCTGGTTTAGTGCTGTTGAAGCGCAAGTCAGTTTCGACAGTATCTGCCACATCCTGAAGGAAGCTCCGATTCAGGAGAAAGTCTATCTGCATCTCGACAACAACTGCTATTTCAAGGGCGACACGATATGGTACAAGGCATACGTTGTGAAAGCCGGTGACCTGAAGTACACCGACATGAGCCGTATCTTGTATGTGGAACTGGTGAATCCCGACGGTCTGCTGGTGGAGCGACAGGCCTTGGTCGTCAGTCCCGACGGCTTTAGTTGCGGCAACTTTGAATTGAAAGACAGTCTTTATTCTGGTTTTTTCGAGGTGAGGGCCTATACACGATGGATGCTCAACTTTGATGTCACTCATCACCCCTACTGGGCCAAGGACAAACAGATGTTCTACTCCCTCGGCATGGCACAAGATTTCTTCCGCCAATATGGTACAATCTACTCCCGGGTCTTTCCTGTCTATGAACGTCCAGAAACACCGGGCAGCTATGCCGACAAAGTTTTCGTCAGCCGTCCCAAATCCAACCTCAACCGCATATTGGAAGAGAAACTGACCGTCAATTTCTATCCAGAAGGAGGCAACATGGTCGCCGGCACCCGGTGTCGTGTGGCCTTCGAAGCCTACAATGAGCACGGGCAACAAGTTGAGCTGCAAGGCACCATAGGCCAACAAAACGTCAAGACCATCCATGAAGGGCGCGGCTTCGTGGATATCGATGTGCCCATGAGCGGCCATCTCAACGCCACTTTCAACTACAACGGCAAAAAGAAGCATTTCAATCTTCCCGACATTGCCGAAGCGGGATGCGCACTTCACCTCACCCAGTCTGGAGACGACATGAATGCCCTTGTGCAGCTGCGCGGACTACCTGATGACCGCCACTACATGGCTTTCATCCTGTGTCGAGGCATCTTGCAGCAAGCCTGGCCTCTAACCCCTGATACACAAGGACAGGCCACCATCACATGGAAGGCATCTGACCTTCCCACCGGTATCAACGACCTTATTATTTTGGACGATCACTGCACACCACTGGCCGACCGTCTGTTTTTCGTCAACAACCACGATTATGCCCAAGGAGGAATTGTTGTTGAGGACAAGCCCGTTGACTGCCAGCCCCATCAGCTCGTATCTCTTGACTTTCAAGCTCCAGCGGATGCCAAGCATATCTCCATCTCTGTCAGAGACGGACAGAGCGATGACCCCACCTACGATACCGGCAACATTTTGACCGACCTGCTTCTTTCCAGCGAACTCCGTGGATTCATTCCCTATCCCGACTACTATTTCGAGAATGACGACGAGACTCACCGACAAGCTCTCGACAACCTGATGCTCGTACAAGGTTGGCGGCGCTACAACATCAAAGATATGCTGAGTGGTGAGACTTTGAGATATACACCAGAGAAGAATCTGACCGTGGAAGGTCAGGTTTTCAACACCATTGTCATGGAGACACGCAACTACGCTGAAGATGAGCAATGGGGGCAGGATTTCTACAACTATAGTGAGACCGACAGTGAGGGCTACAGCGAAGACATCTCCTCCAGCAATACCTCAACTGACATCATCTCCTCCAACAACAGCGAGACGCAAGGCAACCAGGAGAACAACTCCACCATTGTGAGCAACCAGGACCTCCATGCGATGAACTACAGCAATCTGAAACATGAAGTGACGGTTGAAAGCGAACTTATCCTTGGCACAAAGGTCTTTGCTGTGGAAACAGAAACCCACGATGGCGGGCGCTTTTCCTTCAATATGCCGGCGTTCTATGACCGGGGCATCCTCACCCTCTCGGCTCACGATACCGACATCAGCGAGAAAAAGGCGTTGCGGTTGAAAGTCAAAGGCCGGCGCGATGAGGAGATGCCACCAGAGTATTACGTGAAGCGTAACCTGTTCTACCCCATTTTTGCCAAGAAATACTCCTATTACCAGTGCCATTATCCGATGGAATCATTACAACTGGAAGACAGTGACGATGCCCTATACGACACCCTGCGCATCTCAAAGATGGACAAGACGCTCTCCGGCATTGTGGTCAAAGGCAAGCGTAGACGTGGACTGCGGTCAATTGACTATACCCGTCCGCTGTGTACTTATGATGCCGTCGAACTGTATAATCTGGCTACGGACTACGGTCTATCTTACGGTATGTTTGCCGCTGATCTCTTTCCCAGTCAGATCAGCACATTGCTGCTGGGCAATTTCAATTCCCCCAACAGTCCGGAAATCAAGACGCAGATCAATTATTACATGAGATATCTCGAGTCTATCAACAAGCACAATACTCAAGAGGTGCGCGACAGCATCGAGATCCTGAAGGTCAGAGGCTATGACAGTAGGTTGGGTCATCAGGAACTGCGTCTGCGCCGTCTGAAAAACATCAATCTGTTCTCAGATTTTGAACTGCGCAATGAAGACCAGCCCATGGTTGGAGTACAAGACAAGAGCATCAATGGGTTCTCTGACGTCATCATAGATTATGTGACCATGCTTGACGACACCACACGTCCCACGTTCCGAGACCGATGGATTATCATCCCAGGCATTTATGAACCTGATGAATTCTATCATCCCGACTACACATCGGCTCCACCACCTCCTGAGAAAATGGACTGCCGACGTACGCTCTATTGGAACCCCAATGCCCAGCTCGACGAAGAAGGGCACTATCAAGTACGCTTCTACAACAACAGCAAGACCACCCGCATCAAGGTGAGTGCCGTGGGCATCACCAGCGATGGAAAGCCGGTCTTCAATCATTAACCCCTTTGACGAACATCACAAAAACAAGCACAATGAAATACATCGCCATTATCCCCGCCCGTTATGCATCCACCCGTTTCCCAGGAAAGCCCTTGGCCATCCTCGGTGGAAAGCCCGTAATTCAAAGAGTCTATGAACAAGTGTCCGCTGTCATTCCCGACACTTACGTGGCAACTGATGATGACCGCATCCAAGAGGCAGTCACTCTCTTCGGCGGGAAAGCCGTCATGACCTCTCCCCATCACAAAAGCGGCACAGACCGCATCGCAGAAGCCATTGAAACCCTGGGCAGCGACCATGACGTCATCATCAATGTACAAGGTGATGAACCGTTCATCCGAAAAGCTCAGATCAACGCCCTCTGTCAGTGTTTTGACGATGAGGAGACCCAGATAGCCACATTGGGAAAGCCGTTTGACAATATGGAGGCCGTAGAGAATCCCAACTCCCCCAAGATTGCCGTCGACCGCCGAGGTTTCGCCCTTTATTTCAGCCGAAGCGTCATCCCATACGTCAGGGGTGAGAAAGAGGCTGATTGGATCAAGCATTTCCCCTATCTGAAACATCTTGGACTTTATGCCTATCGGAGGGAGGTTCTCAAGGCCATCACGCAACTTCCCCAATCGCCTTTGGAGAAAGCCGAAAGCCTTGAGCAATTAAGATGGTTGGAGAATGGCTATCGCATCCGTGTCGGTCTCACTGACATGGAAACTATAGGCATTGACACCCCCGAAGACCTCGAGCGCGCCGAACAATTCCTGGCCAGTTGGCAACAATGTACGGACTAATACACCTTTAATTGGTCGCCCAACTTGATCTGATAGTCGGGAGACAAATGATTGATCTTGTAGAGTGAGGCCAGACGGATGCCATAGGTCTGGGCGATGGAATACATGCTCTCACCTTGCTTCACGACATGCATGTGATGCTTGAAGCGGCGGTCAGCTTTCTTCTGCTTCTTCCTCAGATAAACCACGTCGCCCTCACGGAGTTCGTCGCGGCTGTTACGCTCATTGTATTTGGCCAGATTGGAAGCGGAGACGCCTACTTCCTTGCCTATGCTTTGGAAAGAATCACCGCGCCGGGCATATACATAATAATTCTGGTTGTAGGCCTTGATTTCATGTAGGGTATAGACTGACCTCTTGCTCGCTGTCTCCACCACTGCTTCCCTCACCTGCTCTTTCTGACGGGTCGGACGCATCCGGTCGTATTCATAGAGCTTGTAGGTTTCGATGATGCTGATGAGACGTTTCGCATAATTGGGGTTGGTCGCATATCCACAAGCCTTGAGGCCGTTGGCCCAACCCACATAGTCTGTGATATTCAGAGAGAACAATCTCTGATATCTCTCACGGTTGGCCAAAAAACGGCTATGGTCCTGGTAACTCTCGCGCACGGAGTCGTATGCTCTGAAGCTCTCCTGACGCTTATCATCATCATGCCGGATCGTACGCCCAGTCCAACCATGGCTCTTGATGCCGAAATGATTGTTGCCACACCTGGAAAGGTAGCTCTTCCCTGCCCCGCTCTCCAACAAGCCCTGAGCCAAGGTGATACTGGCAGGAATACGGAATTCCGCCATCTCCTCAATGGCGAGATCTTTGTATTGGTCGATATATGCCTGATACTCAGCATTCCACTTGACCTGTGCAGACATGCCGGCCGTCACGAAGAGGCAGCATACAAAAGATAATAATCTGTTCTTCATCCTATCAATCAAACTACATGGCACACTTTTCCCTTTCATAAAACGTCTGAAATCTGTCATGCGAATCTTAGGTTTAAAGTGCTAAAATGACCTTTTCTGCAAAGTTAGGACAAAATTATGAAAAACAAGCGATATTTGATTCTTTTTAACTAAAATAGTATCACGGACACATGAAATGAAACATTTATTGCGAAAAAAAGGTTCTAAATTTGCATAAATGCTAAATTTTCTATAAATTTGCATTAACCTAAAAAATCTTAACAACAACGGTCAACAAAAAAGCATGGAGATTTCGCTTTTGACAGCAAAATCGCATTTTCTCATGGTGTTTCCTCAAAAAACCAAGGGAGCAAAACTCAATCCACGCTATCTTTGCACACCAAACGTACTATCACTTTTCAACAGTGAAGATACCTAACCAGTTACCAAGCACAGATATATGACGTTAACCATCTTGGATTAGATACTGAAACAAATTTTTATAAATAACTATTACATGAACAAAAGAACACTTTTCAGGGGAAAACTCCTAGCATTGTCTGTCGTGCTGGGGCTCTCTTTCTCACCTTTAGGGGTGTGCTCGGTCATGGCCGAAGTTCAAGAGTCTCAGCAGTCGGACGTGATCTCCGGAACGGTTGTCGATGACACCGGGGAGACGATTATTGGAGCAACGGTTCTTATTGTGGGCGGTGATGCCTCCCAAGGCACCATCACCGACTTTGACGGTAACTTCACCATCAAGTGCAAGGCCGGAACTAAGTTGCAGATTTCGTATGTAGGTTATGAGACCCAGATCGTGACTGCCCAAAAAGGCATGCGCGTGACGCTCAAGACCGACGCCGTGGCTTTGCAGGGTGTCGAGGTCGTAGCCTACGGTGTGCAAAAGAAGGTGACTGTGACAGGTGCCCTTTCGTCGGTCAAGTCGGAAGAGCTCACCCGTACACCGGTGTCATCTGTAAACAACGTGCTGGCCGGTCAGCTCTCGGGTGTCACCACGGTGCAGTTCTCCGGTGAGCCAGGCAGCGATGCCGCTCAGATTTTCGTCCGTGGTCAAGGTACATGGGCAGACTCCTCACCGCTGATCCAGGTTGACGGTGTGGAGCGAGAGATGTGGGATATCGACCCCAACGAGATCGAGAGTATTACTGTGCTGAAAGACGCTTCCGCCACTGCAGTATTTGGTGTGCGTGGCGCCAATGGTGTGGTGCTGATCACTACCAAGCGCGGTTCTGAGGGCAAAGCACACATCTCATTCAACGCTTCTTTCTCGGCGCTTACTCCGACGGAAATGGTGAAGCAGACAAGTTCGTATGAATATGCCACCTTCCACAATGCCATGCGTGCCAATGACGGTAAAGACCCGTATTTCTCGCAGAGCGTGATCGACATGTTCAAGAACGGCACCGACCCCATCCGCTTCCCAAGCATGAAATGGACGGACTATCTGATGAAGGACGTGACGCTGCAGCAACAGCACAACGTGAACATCTCGGGTGGTAACCAGACCGTGAAGTACTTCATTTCGGCAGGTATGTTCACACAGGACGGTATCTTCGAGGAATTCGACCGTCCTTACGACTACGGCTACCAGTATGAGCGCTTCAACTACCGTACCAACCTGGATATCAATGTGACGAAATCCACATTGGTGAGCTTCAACATCTCAGGTAAGATTGACACGTCGGCCAAACCTCATACAGGACAGTCGTCCGACCAGATGATCCGTGAGATGTACTGGGCATCCCCATTCAGCAGCCCGGGTATGGTAGATGGTCGTTATATCGTCACCAGTATTGCCGAATCCGACAACTATGTCGATGAGATCTTGAAACCCCAAGGCGAGACAGTGGGTGTGCTCCCATTCGACACCAGCACGCCTATGGCCTACGCCATGAACCAGCCGGGTGCATACCACTATAACAACAATAAACTGCAGATGGACCTTGTGCTTGACCAGAAACTTGATTTCATCACCAAGGGATTGTCGATGAAACTGAAAGGCTCCTACAACAGTTCCTACCAGGTGCGCAAGGAAATCACCAACAGCCAGTCCACATACTACCCTGTGCATCACAAGTATGTGCTCACCGACGATAGCGGCAACCCGATACAGACCGGAACGACCACCATCACGGACAAGGACGGCGTCACCACGGAGATTCCCGTATATGCATGGGGCGAGCGCACTGACTATCGCCTGGCTGGAGACAACACCGACCCTGTCTATAGCAACTCTTCTCCATCCAAAGGACGTAACTGGTATGCAGAGGCCTCGCTGAACTACAACCGTTCGTTCGGTCCTCACTCAGTCACCGCCCTTGCGCTTTACAACCAGAGCAAGGAATATTATATAGGTGGAGACTTCCCCGACATCCCCCGTACATACGTGGGCTTGGTCGCCCGTGTGACCTACGACTGGAACAACCGTTACATGGCTGAGTTCAATTTCGGTTACAACGGTTCAGAGAACTTCGCCCCAGGCAAGCGCTTTGGCTCTTTCCCTGCAGGTTCTGTCGGATGGCTTGTCAGCGATGAACCGTTCTTCAAACCTCTGAAGAAAGCCGTCAGCTTCTTGAAGCTCCGCGCATCATGGGGTCTCGTCGGTAACGACAAGATCGGTGGCTCACGCTTCATGTACATGTCCGACCCCTATATTGTGAACCAGACCAACACTTTCGACCGTTTCACCTATACCTCTGTCAATGAGCCGGCCTTCGCTTACATCTTCGGTATCGAAAACGGTACAGCAACCAAGGGTGCCTATGAGAGCGCCAAGAACAACCCTGAGGTATCGTGGGAGAAGGCCTTCAAACAAGACTACGGTTTCGACATGAACTTCTTCAACGACCGTCTGCGTACCACCTTTGACTACTATAAGGAGCACCGTACGGATATCCTCGCACAAGACTTTACGACTCCCGGATTCCTCGGATTCAATCCTCCTTTCACCAACTTCGGTATCGTTGACAGCCAAGGATGGGAACTCTCTGTGAACTGGCAGGATAAGATAGGTTCAGACTTCCGCTACTCAGTGAAGATGAACCTCTCTCACAACCAAAACAAGATTATCGAGGACCGTCAGGAGCCGCAAGAGAACGAGTATATGTATAGAGCCGGCCGACGTATCGGATCGCGTCTGCAGTACAAATTCTGGAAATTCTACTATGAAGGCGCAGAAGCCGACTACGAGAAAGAGTTTGGCTCACCGTTCCCCGAGCAGCTTGCCACAAAACTCTATCCGGGCGACGCTGTCTACGTAGATCTGGACAAGGATGGTGACATCGACGGAAACGATATGAGCCGCGACTATGGATATACCGACGACCCACAGTATATCGCAGGTCTCAACATCGCATTGTATTACAAGAACTTCTCGTTCAGCACACAGTTCACTGGAGCATGGAACGTGAGCCGCGTACTCGGCGATGTGTTCCGCCGTCCGTTCCAGAACCGTTCAACAGTGCTCAATGGTGGCCTGCTCCGCTATCACCTCGAGAATACCTGGACCGCAGACAATCCATCTCAGAGTGCGGATTACCCACGTGCCACATGGGACAATGCCGACCAGAACTACGCCGGTTCCACTCTTTATGAGAAGGATGCCAAGTATCTGCGTATGAAGACCATTCAGATAGCCTACGACTTCAAGTTCCCGTTCATGAAGAAACTCGGACTGACACAGTTGCAGCTTGCCCTGAGCGGATACAACCTCTTCACCATTACTCCGTATAAGTTCGGCGACCCCGAGGCACGCGCCAGCACCACGCCGTCCTATCCTCTGCAACGTACCTATACAGCAAGCCTGAAGCTTGGATTCTAATATATTAATAATAATAAGGTATAAGAATATGAAACTACATCATAAAATAGTGACAGGAGTGGTGGCGCTGATGATTGGAAGCATCACGTTCACGGCATGTACCGACGACATCAAGTTCGGAGATGCCTTCATTGAGAAGACTCCTGGTGGAACCGTGTCACTCGACACCGTGTTCAGCAGCGCCGAATATACCAAGCAGTTCCTGGTAGGACTCTATGTGTTGCAGTATTACGGTCTGCCATTCAAGAATGCGACTTCTGCTCCTTGGAGTGTAAGTTATTGGAACTGCAAGATGGATGCCCTGACCGACTGCTACCAGCAGCACTTCTCTGGTGGCGCAGCCTTTGGCAAGTACTATGGAGGCGCACTTACCTCTGCCGACTTAGGCAATACCGACCACCCGCTCATCTCCTATACCCACGACTTTGTATGGGAGACGGTGCGCCGTTGTTACCTGCTCATGGATAACATCGACAATGTGCCGGGTCTCTCCGTTGAAGAGAAAGCCAACATGGTGGCTCAGGCCAAGTGTCTGATAGCATCACGCTATTTTGACCTCTATTCCATCTATGGCGGCCTGCCTATCATCGACCATACCTTCACTGGTCTTGAGGGCACCTACGAGATACCACGTGCGACAGCCGAGCAAACAGCCAACTTCATGGTGGGGCTGCTCGACGAGGCCATCCCCAATCTGCGCTGGGCGTACAATGGCAACACCATCGACACCGACGCTGACAACAATACCGGCCGTTGGACAGCTGCAGGTGCCATGGCTTTGAAAGCCAAGATCCTGTTGTTTAACGCCTCGCCGCTTTACAATTCCGACAAACCCTATTACGACGGTTCAACTCAGGCCGAGCAAGACAGCATTGTCTGGCATGGTGGTTTCAAGCAGGAGCGTTGGGAACGTGCCCTGGCCGCTTGTCAGGATTTCTTCAACGCCAATGCTGCTAACGGCAACTGGTATCAGCTGAACCAAGTGGCGAACCGTAGTTCAAGAACCACGATTGAGGACTACCGTCAGGCCTACCGTATGGGTTACATCTACCAGGGCAGCCGTGAGATTCTTCACTGCACGCGTGTGACAGGCCAGACCAGCAACAAGGCCTCCTACCAGTGGGCAAACTTCGTTGGCCCGTTCGGAAGCAGCAATGGTCCTTTCCGTCATTCCTACAACCCCACCGAGGAGTATGTGGAGATGTTCCCCTGGAGCGACGGCACACCTTTCGACTGGGATGTTGATTCCCTGAACGGAAAGATTGGTGGTGAGAATGGACAATTGTTCTACAAATGGGAAGGTATTCGCGTCAAAGTCAAAACTGCAACCCGCGACCCGCGACTCTATGAGAATGCCATTGTCTGCAATCAGACATTGTCTTTGAACTGGACCACTGGTAAACCCGAGGGAGACATCTATGAGCTTTGGGTGAAAGGCGAGCATGAGGGAACTGATGCAGCGTCCATCGACGAGAAGACCGGAGTATTGCAGATTATGGAGAAAGACCTGGGACGCTTCGCTACAGGTTATGGTGTCATCAAATACTACCTTGGTCAGGAGTATTATGGCAAGTACACGCAATGGGTTACCCTGAGCTATGACGAGATGTTGCTGATGTACGCTGAGTGCCTGGCACAGTGTGGTCGTCTCGAAGAAGCCATAGCCCGTGTCGACGAGGTGCGCGACCGTGTGGGTCTGAGAGGACTTAAGTATGGTCAGGCTGCCTATAGGGGTGACAGGAGCAAACTCCCCAACCTGACAACGAAGGAAGGTCTGATTGAGGAAATTCTCCGTGAGCGTGCCTGTGAGCTGGGTATGAGCAACAACCGTTATTACGATATGATACGCTATAAGCGCACCGACTGGATGACCAAACGTCTGCATGGCCTCATCACGTTCCGCATGATGTTGAACTCCAAGAAGGAGTTGGTGCAGAACAACAATCCATATATCGGCAACGATAAGGACAGCAGACAACCCGAGCCATCCATGTTCACCTATCAGAAATTCGAGTTGCAGAACCGCGCCCGCTATCTGTGGGATTACAAGCCCACCGACAAGGAGGTGCTGAAATGGCTGTTGATGCCTATGCCACTGTCGGAAATCAACAAAGGATATGGTCTCGTGCAGAATCCGGGATGGTAAGATTCGTTCAAAGAATTGAAGAATTGCAAAATTGAAAAGATTATGAAAAAAACAAATATATTCGTGCTTTCACTGCTCGTTGGCATCGGACTGCCCGCATCGGCACAGCAGGACAGCCTTGGCATCGATTTCGCTGATCAGGTCATCGAAGTGGGCGCCAATAAGGACTTCTCCCGCGCACAATCTACGGCCGCAGTCTCTGTCATCACCAACAGAGATGTGAACAAGCGTTCTGCCAAGAACATCGGGAACTCGATTCTCGGTCAGGGCAACGGACTCATCTCCTTGCAGGGAACGGGGACCTACTTCGAGCAGAACCCCACATTCTATGTGCGCGGACTGCAGAGTCTGAGCACCAGCGCACCGCTCATCCTTGTCGATGGTGTGGAGCGTGACATGAGTTTTATCAGTCCTGAGGAGGTGGATCATGTGTCTATCCTCAAAGATGCCGCTGCTGTGGCGCTCTATGGATACAAAGGTGCCAACGGTGCTATCCTCATCACGACCAAGCGAGGAGAGTACAACAGTCAGAATATCCGCGTCTCCTACGACCATCTGTTCAACACCCAAACCAATCGTCCGAAGTTTGTGGATGGCGCGACTTTCGCCAGTGCGATGAATGAAGCACTGGCCAACGAAGGGGGCGCTCCCAGGTTCTCCACGGAGGAAATCGCAGCCTTCCAGAGTGGAAACTACCCCTTCCAGTATCCCAACGTGAA
>JAEEGL014886875.1_pt1 | contig 20212 bp, 17 predicted proteins | sample 9134231 | NCBI WGS metagenome assembly JAEEGL01 (sample SAMN16246548, study PRJNA631951) | gut metagenome | biome: gut microbiome; feature: rumen; material: fiber-attached | host: Bos | place: Iran: Karaj | collected 2018-10
AGAAGCAACGCCTGGAAAAGAGCCTCTCAGTTTGGGGTGATGCTATCGTTTGGAGTGACTTCCATAAGACGGACAAAAACTATAACGAATGGGATTAGCCATCAACACGTTTTGTCCTATAACCCACATAAAAAAAGCCCCATAAAAGGGAGGATGCCAAGCAAGTTACCTTGCTTGGCATTTATTATGAAAAAGTTTTGTTTTAACTGTGTCTGTCTGTATTGGTTTTATCTTATGGTCTTAGTATACGGATGAAGTTTGTCCGGAAAATGTTCATTTTGTAAAGAGTTTTCAAATGATTTGTGAACAAATTGTAAACGAAAAGCCCCCGACACCGGGAATTCCGGTAGCGGAGGCTCGTGATTTTTACAGTGTTTCTTACAGTTCTACGGTTACAGTCTTCATTTTCTGCTCATTTCTGGGACGGTCATTCCAGTCGGTTTCGGTCTCTGCGATCTTGTTCACATTTTCCATACCTTCGATTACCTTACCGAAAGCAGCATAAGCACCATCTAAGTGAGGCGCATCCTTATGCATGATGAAGAACTGGCTTCCTGCGGAATCCGGCATCATGCTACGTGCCATGGAGAGAACACCGGCGGTATGCTTTAAGTCATTTTTCACGCCGTTCTGAGAAAACTCTCCCTTGATAGAGTAGCCGGGGCCACCCATGCCGGTTCCATCGGGATCGCCACCCTGGATCATAAAGCCTTTGATCACACGGTGGAAGATCAGGCCATCATAGAAGTTATGCTGGATCAGGTCAATAAAGTTTGCAACGGTAATGGGAGCGATTTCCGGATAAAGCTCTGCTTTGATCACATCCCCGTTTTCCATGGTTATGGTTACAATCGGATTTTTTGCTGACATAGAGTATTCCTTTCTGATTTCCTTTGCTAGAATGATATTGATTTTGCAAGGCTTATTGTAAAGGATTTGAGAGAAAGCGTAAAGGTTTGGGATGAAGGGAATTCATTTTTGGATACCGGAAACAGAAGCAGAGCGTATTCCGGAGGACTTGAAATGTGAATGTGAAAAAGTCGGGATTCGGCTGTATCTTGGAGAAGATATCGTTGCTCCTTCAAAGATACTTTCCAAAGATAAAGCAGACTTAAAGGAAGATTTATATGTAATATCCGATGAAGAGATAGCGGTAAGGATGAAAGAATCCGGATTTGCCGTTTTAGGCTATCGGGATAACGGACAGGATTTTAGAGGTATTTCCTGGGTGATGGACCCCTTTGATCCGGATGGAGAGTATCCGGTATCTTTTTTTGACCGCATCTATCGGCGCTGTAAGAAACTTCCCTGGGATATTCTGGAAACAGAGCATCTTTTGGTTCGGGAAACTACGGTAGAGGATGTGGAGGATTTTTACCGTATCTATGCGGAACCATCCATCACGAAGTATACGGAGAATCTCTTTGAAGATCCGGCCATGGAGCGGGCTTATACCGAGAACTATCGGGATACCATCTACAGCCTCTATGGTTTTGGCATGTGGACGGTTTTGTTAAAGGAAACGGGACAGGTGATCGGTCGGGCCGGTATCAGTATGCGGGATGGATATGAAGAGCCGGAACTTGGTTTTATCATCGGCGTTCCCTGGCAAAGGAAGGGATACGCGTATGAAGTATGCAGTGCAATCCTGACCTATACCAAAGAGGAACTGGATTTTCAAAACATGATCTGCTTTATCAAAGAAGAAAATACAGCATCTATCAGGCTTAGTGAAAAGTTGGGATTTTATATGGACGGGCAGGCTGTTTTAGGAGAAGAAGACTATCTTCTCTTTCGTAAAGAGCTGTAATGCCTGTGCTATAATGACTCATAGGTATTTTGTGAGCGTTTCATGGCGTAACGAAGTAGTACAGATTGTATGGCAGATAAGACGGGTGTCGTTAAACATAAAGGAGACCATCTATGTCCAGGAACCGATTTCGGGAACAATTGGAAGATTGCCCTATCATCGCTGCGGTAAAAGATGAAGGGGGACTTAAAAAGAGCCTTCAGGGGGATAGTCAGATCATCTTTGTCCTCTATGGAGATATCTGTTCCATTGCGTCTATCGTAGAAGAGATCAAAGCAGCAGGGCGGATCGCCATGGTCCATATGGACCTGCTTGGCGGGATCAGCGGTAAAGAAGTGGCGGTAGATTTTCTCCATGAAAAGGCGGGAGCTGACGGAATCATTACTACGAAACCGGCCCTCATCAAAAGAGCTAAAGAACTGGGCATGTATACAGTCTTAAGAGTCTTTTTGCTGGATTCTCTGGCTTATGAGAATCTGCTAAAGCAGTGCAGCCTCTGTAAGCCGGATTGTATCGAAGTATTGCCCGGTGTGATGCCTAAAGTGATCGGCAGGATCTGCAAGGAGGAACGAACGCCGGTGATCGCCGGAGGCCTCATATCCGATAAGGAAGATATCATGGCGGCGCTGCAGGCGGGAGCGTTAGCGGTTTCTACTACGAAAAGTAATCTGTGGAATGCGTGATCGGGTTTGATAAACAGGATAGGGGAATATAAAGCAGATGTTTAAACGAGTAATAGTAAACGGACCTACCGGAGCCATTGGGACAGCACTGATAAAAGCACTTTTACTGGAAGATATAGAGGTTCTTGCAGTTTATCACGAAAGTTCCAAACGGGCGAAGGCGGTTTTGGATAACCTGGGTGTTGAGGCAGTTCCCTGTGATCTCCAACGGATACGGGAACTTCCGCAGATAATCCGCGATAAGGGATTGGAAACCCATTATGATTGTTTTTACCACCTGGCATGGGACGGAACCTTTGGAGATGCACGTAATAACATGCAGGGACAGGAAAGCAATATAAGGTACACTCTGGATGCAGTAGAGACAGCGTATGATCTTGGCTGCAATACCTTTGTGGGTGCCGGATCTCAGGCCGAGTACGGCCGTGTGGAAGGGTTCCTTCGTGGGGATATACCGGTAAATCCGGAAAACGGTTACGGTATCGCCAAGTTGTGTGCCGGGCAGATGAGTCGGATCCTTTGCGAACAAAAGAAGATGAAGCATATCTGGACCCGGATCTTAAGTATCTATGGACCGGGAGATGGACCCAATACCATGATCATGAGTACTATCCGCAAACTGCTGGATGGCGAAAAGCCGGCTCTTACCAAGGGAGAGCAGATGTGGGATTATCTGTATTCGGAAGATGCAGGTAGGGCACTGGCCCTCCTTGGAGAAAAAGGGGTTCACGGTAAGGTCTACCCCATCGGAAGCGGGCAGGCCAGACCTTTAAAGGAATATATCGAGATCTTGAAGAATTCGATCAATCCGGAATTGGAACTGGGTTACGGGGAGATACCCTATGGACCAAAACAGGTGATGCATCTGTGTGCTGATATCCGAGAATTGCAAAAAGATACCGGTTTTGTTCCTGCCATACCCTTTGATGAAGGAATCTGGCGTACCATCTTGTGGGTAGAGAATCAAAACCGGTAAGTGTTTTGTATTTATTCCATTGGTTTGATAAACAGATTCTGCAACAGTTCTTCTCTGGGGAGGAAAGGAGAGAGATCCTCTAAGGGAGCGCTCACCATGGTGCCGTCCTCAAGACGCTTTGCAGAGTTTTTGGGTTCGAAGATCTGCTCGGTGGAAACGAAGATCTCGCAGATCACAGGGCCATCCATCGCCAGGGTTTTATCAATAGCTTCTTTCATCTCTTCATTGGAGTGACAGGAGAGATAAGGCAGGTCAAAGGCTGCAGCGACCTTGCGAAACTGCGGGAAGGAAAGGTCATGACTTTCCGGTCCGATACCTACTTTGGAGTGCTCGTGGAACAGGTTGTTTTGGGTCTGCCTTATGGAATGATAGCCTTCGTTGTTGATCAGGAAGATCTTAACAGGCAACTTGTTGGTATAGATGGTCTGTAACTCCTGCAGGTTCATCATGATACTGCCATCGCCTTCCAGACAGATGGTAGTCTTATAATCATTTGCGACGCAGGCACCTACTGCGGCAGGAAGGCCATAGCCCATGCTGGCTACCGCGTTATTATTAAAGAACCGGGAACCTTTCTTGATAAACCAGGATTGATGTCCTGCTACGCAGCAGGTTCCGTTACTGGTAACTGTAAGAGTTCCTTCGGGAAGCTGTCTGCTGATATAGTCAAAAGCGGCATATGCATTGGCAAAGCCGTCATTTTCTTCTTTGTGCCTTCGAAGAACCACCGGATATTTTTCTTTCCAGTTCTGACAAGCTTTTTTCCAATCTTCCCCTTTAAACAGCGGATGATCGGATCCTTGCAGTTCCTTAACGATCTTCTCAAAGAAATCCTTTGCATCGCCCCAGACAGGGGTATCTACATGAATGGTGGGTTTCTTTAATTCCGCAGGATCGATATCCACCATGATCACCTTGGCTTCTCTTGCCCAGGCTTTCCAGTTATAACCGACGACGCGGATAGGCAGACGGTTTCCCACTGCCAGTACAAGGTCTGCATTTTGAACAGCGAAGTTACCGGGGCGATCCCCCATATTGCCACCACGTCCTACATAAAGCGGATGCTCGGTTTCAATAAGGTCAATGGCATCCCAGTAGGTACAAACAGGAATCCCCAGCAGTTCCACTGCCTGACGAAACAGCTCATATCCACCGGATAAGCGGATGCCGTTTCCGGCATACAAAACGGGGCGCTGGGCGACTTTTATCTGTTCCAGAACGGATAGAATAGTGTCATGGGAAATGGCCGGAGGAAGCTGTGCTGCATCTTCAGTAGGATCATAACCCTTCAGATCATCGGTTTCGATAAAGCAACCCTGATAGTTAACCGGGATATCGATCCAGCAAGGGCCGGGGCGACCGGTGATCGAAAGATGATAAGCTTTTTCCAAAGCATATCGGATATCCAGGGGATCTTCGATCATGGTAGCATATTTACACATACAGGAGATGGAATTGGTGATCTCAAACTCCTGATCGCCTACGGCACGTAAGGGATGACCATCGGTAAACTGATTGTTATAACGTGCGGTGGTATCATAACGAACCTGTCCGGAAAGGACCATCATTGGGATGGAATCCAGCCAGGCGCCAACGACGCCGGTGATTGCATTGGTTCCTCCGGGGCCGGTGGTTACGCACAGTGCGGCAGGTTTATTATTTAGACGAGCATAGGCTTCTGCGGCAATAGCGCAGGCCTGTTCATGGTGCTGGTATGTGGAGTGCAGACCTTCCTTATGTCCCAGTGCGTCATTTAGATGCATGGCGCCACCGCCTACAACGGAAAAACAATCGGTAATGCCATGGGAAACCAGGAAATCTGCTATATAATCGGCTAATCTTTGTTTCATGCTCGGATACCCCTTTACATTTCTGAGAACCTTAGTATACCATAATTCCGATGACAAACGAATTTTAGAAGAAAGTAATAGAGAAGAAACATGTGGAAACTATTTGAAAAACTGGTCCGTCTGATCTGGGGCGGCATCCTGAAACTGATAAAGATTGAATGGAACGAGGAGCAATGGGCGTCCTTTTTCCAATTTGTGAAGTTTTGTCTGGTGGGGGTATCCAATACGCTGGTGTCCTATCTGCTGAATGTGGCAACATTATTCCTGTTAAAAGACTCCGGACTTTCCTTTGACTATGTGATCGCCAATGTGGTGGCCTTTATTTTAAGTGTCTTATGGTCTTTTTTTTGGAACAACCGTTTTGTCTTTATCCAAAAGGAAGATGAGGAACGATCTCTTTGGAAAACACTTTTTAGAACTTATGTTGCTTATTCTGTAACAGGCATTTTTTTGAATAATGCTTTATCTTTTGTATGGATTGAAGTATTTGGAATGTCTAAATATCTGGCTCCTGTTGTCAATCTGTTGATTGCTGTGCCTGTGAACTTTCTGTTAAACAAACTGTGGGCATATAAACAATGACTTTTTCGGTAGCTTAAAATAGATTATCATTGAAAGAGAAGCGTTTATTGTGGAGCGTGGGATAATATGAAGATATCTGATTATATAGTGGATTATCTGATAAATAAAGGGGTGAAAGATGTATTCGGCTATCCTGGTGGAATGGTCACCCATTTCATGGATTCCTTGTCCAAGAGAAGTGAAATACATGCTTGTCTGACTTATCATGAGCAAGGGGCTGCGTTTGCTGCTTGTGGTTATGCCCAAGCAGCAAATACTTTAGGGGTTGCATTTGCCACCAGCGGCCCTGGGGCAACGAACCTGATTACCGGTATTTGTAATGCTTATTATGAGTCTATTCCCGTTTTGTTTATCACTGGGCAGGTGAATACTTCTGAAAGAGTAAATGATAAGGGCATACGGCAATGTGGTTTTCAGGAGACAGATATCGTTTCCATGGTCAACGGGGTAACAAAATATGCTGTATGTATAGACAAGCCGGATCAGATCAGATATCATCTGGATCGCGCAATCTATGAAGCAACAACCGGAAGACCGGGAGCGGTTTTGCTGGATATCCCGATGGATGTTTTTCGAACAGAGGTGAACCCCGAAGAGTTGCCTTCCTATAAGAAAAGAGTAAAACCAACCAGCGGAAAAGAAGTGGTTGAACTGATACGAAAAGAATTATTAAGAGCGGAGCATCCGGTTTTTCTTTTTGGGAATGGTATCAATATAGCAGGAGCCAGACCTCTGGCCCGTAGGGTGGCTCAACAATATGGAATACCGGTAGTAACATCTATGCTCGGCGTAGGAATTCCTGGAAAAGTGAGCAATTATTTTGGTTTTATTGGAGCTTATGGCAATCGAACTGCGAATTTTATCGTTGCTAAAGCAGATCTGGTCATTAGTTTGGGATCACGACTCGATATTCGTCAGGTTGGGAAAAAACGTGAGGCATTTGCTTCAAAAGCGAAGATTCTCAGGGTAGATATTGATAACGAAGAGCTGACTTATAAAGTGCATGATGATGAAATTGATATTTGTATGGACGTCAGAGAGGTGCTGTTTTTACTTGATCAGACAGAATTTCAAAAGGACTATTCTAGGTGGGTGCAAATCTGTAATTTCATTCGTAAAAAGTTAGATGGAATAGATGAGCAAAATGCCACCATATTACTTGAAAACATGATAAATCAGATTCCCGAGGAAGCTATTATAACTACGGATGTAGGCCAAAATCAGGTATGGACGGCACAGGCTGTTTCAGGAGGAACTAATAAGGTGTTTCTTTTTTCGGGCAGTATGGGGGCTATGGGATATTCCATTCCGGCGGCTATCGGAGCATGCTTGGCGACCGGGAAACCAGTTTATGCTTTCACCGGAGATGGTGGCTTGCAGATGAATATGCAGGAATTACAAGTGATTGCCAGAGAACACTTACCGATTGTAGTCATTCTGATTAATAATAATGCCCTTGGAATGATTCGACATTTTCAGGAGATGTATTTTAATGGTAACTATTATATGACTGTTTCCGGGGAAGGTTTTTCGAATCCGAATTATCGAAAACTGGCAGATGTTTATGGGATGCATTATTATAGAGTTTCGGATATGGAGGAACTGAAGAAGATTGCCTGGGATGGAGTATATCCCATTTTTATTGAGATTGTTTTGGAAGAAGAAACTTACGTCTATCCGAAATTAGAGTACGGCAAGCCTAATCAGGATCAGGAACCGTTGCTGGATCGAGAGGTATATAAATTACTGATGAATGATGATGCAATTCTTGCAACGATCGAAGGTGAACAGTAGACGGGCTTGAAAAAAGCCATAGAAGGTGCTACTTTAAAAGTAACTTAACATTTGTGCATGAGATTTGGAGTCAAGCATTTAGTATCGACAGGGCGTCGGTATTATTTTGCTTGGCTTTTTTGTTATGTAGGGTGGCAAAATGAATGTCTGGTAATTTGTTGATTCATTTTCCGACCGTACGAACAAGAGAAACAGGAGGAGAAGAAGAAAAATGAGAGACGTGATCGTGATCGGTGCCGGTGTCACCGGATGCGCCATTGCCAGAGAGTTATCCCGTTATGAAAGGGATGTACTGGTGATCGAGAAAAACTCCGATGTGGCAGAAGGAACTTCCAAAGCCAACAGTGGAATCGTCCATGCAGGCTATGATGCGAAGCCGGGCAGCCTGATGGCAAAACTGAACCTGCAGGGCAATCTGATGATGGAGCAGCTTTCCAAAGAACTGGATTTCCCTTTTAAGAAGAACGGTTCTCTGGTGCTGTGCTTTTCGGAAGAAGACCGGCCGAAACTAGAGGAGCTGTATCAGCGGGGCATCGCCAATGGCGTGCCGGAGATGCAGATCCTGAGTAAGGAAGAGGTTCTTAAAATGGAACCCAATCTGTCGGAGGAGATCGTAGGAGCGCTGTATGCGCCTACCGGCGGCATCGTGTGTCCCTTTAATCTGACCATCGCTCTGGCAGAGAATGCCAACGTAAACGGCGTGGAATTTATGCTGGATACTGCAGTAACGGGTATTGAGAAAACAGATAAGGGTTATGTGGTCCATACGGATAAAGGAGATCAGGAAGCGGCCATGGTGGTCAATGCTGCCGGTGTTTATGTCGATGTGATCCACAACATGGTAAGTAATGAGAAGATTCACATTACCCCCAGAAAAGGGGAGTACTGCCTCATGGATAAGAAGGTGGGGGATTTTGTCAGTAAGACCATCTTCCAGCTTCCGGGTAAATACGGTAAGGGAGTCCTGGTAACGCCTACGGTTCATGGAAATCTTCTGGTTGGCCCTACGGCAACGGATCAGGAGGATAAAGAGCAGGACCAGACCACACAGAAAGGACTGGAGGATGTCCTTACAAAAGCAGGAAAGAGCGTAAAGAGCCTTCCCAGACAGATCATCACCTCCTTTGCCGGCCTTCGTGCGCACGGCGATACGGGAGACTTCATCATCGGTGAAGTAAAGGATGCTCCCGGTTTTATCGATGCTGCCGGTATCGAATCTCCGGGACTTACCAGTGCACCGGCCATCGGTATCATGGTAGCGGATCTGATCCAGGAACTGGCACCTGCTAAAAAGAAAGACAACTTTATCGCAACGAGGAAGGGTATCCCTTCCATGGCCCTTGCAAGCAGTAAAGAGCGGGCAGAACTCATAAAGAAGGATCCTGCCTATGCCAACGTGATCTGCCGCTGCGAAACCGTAACCGAGGGAGAGATCCTGGAAGCCATTCACAGACCTCTTGGAGCCAAGACCCTGGACGGTGTAAAGCGCAGGACCAGAGCCGGAATGGGCAGATGTCAGGCGGGCTTTTGTTCCCCGAAAGTGGCAGATATCCTGGCAAGAGAATGGGGAATGGACCTTTCGCAGGTAACCAAGCGGGGCGGAGATTCCAGGCTGCTGACCGGATACGACAAAGAAGATATCTGAGTTTGCGAGATTTGTAATAGAAAAAACGGAATCATCCGATTGAAACGGCAACGGAAGAAATTGCCGGAAAGGATTCGATATGAATAAGAAAACAGATTTAGTGATCATAGGAGGCGGCCCCGCCGGGTTAGCTGCAGCGGTTGCAGCCAGAAAAGCCGGCGTACAGGATATCCTGATCCTGGAAAGAGACCGGGAACTGGGCGGCATCTTAAATCAGTGCATTCATAACGGCTTTGGTCTTCATACCTTTAAGGAGGAGCTTACCGGACCGGAATATGCAGGACGCTTCATCGCGCAGGTCATGGAGGAACAGATCCCGTACCTGCTGAATACCATGGTGGTGGATATCTCCCCTTCCGGAAACGGGGAAGAGAAGGTTGTGACCGCCATGAACAAAGAAGACGGCCTGATGAATATCGAGGCAAAGGCAGTGATCCTGGCCATGGGCTGCAGGGAACGCCCCAGAGGAGCCCTTAACATTCCCGGATATCGGCCTGCAGGCATTTATTCCGCAGGAACCGCTCAGCGGTTTGTAAACATGGAAGGCCGGATGCCCGGTAAGGAAGTGGTGATCTTAGGTTCCGGCGATATTGGCCTCATTATGGCAAGGCGAATGACCCTGGAGGGGGCCAAGGTTAAGGTGGTAGCGGAGCTGATGCCGTATTCCGGCGGCTTAAAACGTAACATCGTTCAGTGCCTGGATGATTTCGGTATTCCTTTAAAACTTAGTACCACGGTAGTGGATATTAAGGGAAAAGAGCGTGTGGAAAGTGTTACTCTGGCGAAGGTAGGCCCGGATCGAAAGCCCATTCCCGGAACGGAGGAAGAGATTCCCTGTGATACCCTTTTGTTATCCTGTGGTCTGATCCCGGAAAACGAACTGTCCGGCATGGCAGGGGTTACTTTAAGCCCCGTTACCAGCGGTCCTGTGGTCAATGAAAGCTTTGAGACCAATATCCCCGGGGTTTTTGCCTGTGGCAATGTCCTGCATGTGCATGATCTGGTGGATTATGTATCGGAAGAAGCTTCTGCAGCCGGAGAGCGGGCAGCAGCTTATTTAAAGGGCGAGCTTAACGCATCGGATACGAAGGAAGTTACCATCAGGGGAGAAGGGGGCGTTCGTTATACCGTTCCTTCTACCATCCACATCGGACGGATGAAGGATAAACAGGTGGTACGGTTCCGCGTGGGTAATGTATATCAGAACTGTGACCTGGCGGTGTATTTGAACGACACCTGTATCCAGAGGCTTCATAAGAAGGTAATGGCGCCAGGCGAAATGGAGCAGGTGATCCTGCTGAAGAACAAGCTGATGGAGATGCAAGGTCTCGAGAATATCACTATTCGAGTGGAAGAACCGACGGCATAAAGCGGACTGCTTTTTTATGAACAATTTGAAATGATTTCAGTCGGAAACCTCCGACGGAAAGGATATAATGGAAACGAGAGAATTAACCTGTATTGGCTGTCCTTTGGGCTGTGCCCTGACCGTTACCATGAACGGGGAAGAGATCACAGTGACCGGTAATACCTGTCCTAGAGGTGCAGAATATGCGAAAAAGGAAGTGACGGACCCCAGACGGATCGTAACCAGTACGGTTCGTGTAAAGGGCGGAGCCCTTCCTGCAGTATCCGTAAAAACCAAATCGGATATTCCCAAAGGGAAGATCGCCGATTGCATGCGTGCCTTAAAAGAGGTGACCCTTACAGCACCGGTCCACATGGGGGATGTGGTCCTTGGCAATGTAGCAGGCACCGGCGTGGATGTGATCGCAACGAAGAACGTTTATTAGAAGGTAAAAAGAAAGGGGTTACACATGGCAAAATATGTACTGGCTCTGGATCAGGGGACCACTTCGTCCCGTTGCATCCTCTTTGATCATAAGGGAAGCATCTGCTCCATGGCCCAGAAGGAATTTGATCAGTATTATCCCCAGCCCGGCTGGGTAGAGCATCGTCCCATGGAGATCTGGTCTTCTCAGCTGGCAGTGGCTATCGAAGCCATGGCGCAGGTGGGAGCCCATGCAGAGGATATTGCCGGCATCGGCATTACCAATCAGCGGGAAACCACTATCCTGTGGGATAAAAATACGGGAGAACCTATTTACAACGCCATCGTCTGGCAGTGTCGCCGGACTGCGGAGATGATCGATGAGTTAAAGCAAAAACCCATCGCAGAGTCTATCCGAAAAAAGACCGGCCTTGTGCCCGATGCCTATTTTTCCGGCAGTAAGATTGCCTGGATCCTGGACCATGTGGACGGAGCCAGACAGAAAGCCCAGGCAGGAGAGATCCTGTTTGGTACGGTGGATACCTGGCTGATCTGGAACCTTACCAAGGGCAAGGTCCATGTGACGGACTATACCAATGCTTCCCGGACCATGCTCTTTGATATCCATACACTGCAGTGGGATGATGAGATCCTGCAGTATTTTGATATCCCCAAGTGCATGCTGCCGGAAGTAAAGCCCAGCAGCTGCATATACGGTTATACCGACCCCACCATCCTGGGAGGTGAGATCGCCATTTCCGGTGCAGCAGGCGATCAGCAGGCGGCCTTGTTCGGCCAGTGCTGCTTTGATAAGGGTGATGTAAAAAATACCTACGGTACCGGGTGCTTTCTTCTCATGAACACCGGAAAAGAGCCCATTGAATCCAGGAACGGCCTGATCACCACTATTGCTGCCAGTGCAGGAGAAACGGAATATGCCCTGGAAGGCTCCGTATTTGTAGCCGGTGCTTCCATTCAGTGGCTTAGGGACAGCATGCGAATGGTAAAAACCGCTGCCCAGTCCGAGGAATATGCTGACGAAGTCTTTGATACCAACGGCGTCTATATCGTGCCTGCTTTTACCGGCTTGGGAGCGCCCTACTGGAATCAGTACGCCAGAGGAACTGTCGTCGGCATCACCAGAGGCTGTAAGAAGGAGCATTTTATCCGTGCGACCCTGGAGTCCATCGCTTATCAGAGTCTGGATGTGATCAAAGCCATGGAAGAGGATGCCGGAGTCACTTTAAGTAACCTGAAGGTAGACGGCGGCGCATCCGCCAATAACTTCCTCATGAAGTTCCAGGCGGATATTGTAGGAACGGTGGTGCACAGACCCAAATGTATCGAAACCACTGCGCTGGGAGCAGCCTATCTGGCTGGCCTTGCTACCGGTTACTGGAAGGATAAAAATGAGATCCGGGAAAACTGGCAGCTGGGTCGGAAGTTTGAGCCTACCATGGAACCCGAAGAAAAGGAAAAACTGGTGAAAGGCTGGAAGAAGGCTGTCAAATGTGCCCTTGCCTGGACCGAAGACTAGACTTATACTAAATAGGAGCAAATCCGTAGTGTTTGCGGGTTTGCTCCTGTTTTTTTGAAAGAAAGAGGAACCTCTCATGATGGCTCATTTTTTTGGTATATTTCAGCTGATCCAGTACCTGGGCGTGCCCATCTGTATCCTTGGCCTTTTTGCGATCCTGACGATCCGGGGCGGCATGGTAAAGATCTATGCCCTTTTAGCCCAGTTAACGGCACTGATCGGTGTGGCAGCCTATATCCTCCAGGTGAAGGAAATGAATTCCGTGCCCAATTACCGGCTGGGCCTCATTGTATTTGCAACAGAGTGTCTGGTTCCCTATTTTGCGCTTCTGGCAGTTACCGAGTATCGGGAATCTCCGGTGGAAGGCTGGATGAAGGCGTTTATGCTGGGGTTGGATGTTCTGGCGGTCCTTGCTTATGCGACCAATCAAAGGCTTCACATAATGTATTTGCAGACCAACTTTACCACCAACGGAAAGTTCAATTATTACAGCAATATCCATGGACCGTTTGGCTGGATGTTTATCATGGTGATCGTGTTGCAGCTGTTTGCGGTATGCGTAAACTGCATGCTGCTTACCGGGAAAAGGCTCCTGCATTTCGCAGGGATCCTGCCACTGGTGTTCATGATCCTGTGCTATATGCCTTTTATGGAGGGCTTTAACACCAACCAGTGGAGCTTTATCGGCAGCAGCCTGTTTCTGGCGATCTATCTGTTTTATCGCGCTGCCGAAAGAAAGAACAGCAAAGAAAAAACAAATTCCTGACGAAGGGAAAGACCAGCTATGTTATCACCTCAGTATGAACAGATGTTACAGGGAAAGTCCGTGATCCGGATGCTGTCGGAGTTTGCAAGAGACAGAGGCCGAAAGATCGGTTATGAAAATGTTTTTGATTTTAGTCTGGGTAATCCTTCCGTTCCGGTACCGGATTCCTTTACGGAAAGTATGATCCGCCTGTTACAGGAAAAGCAGCCCATGGAACTTCACGGTTACAGCCCCAGTCTGGGAATCTATTCCGTACGGAAAGCAGTTGCGGCATCTTTGTCCAAGCGCTTTGCAATCCCCTATGTAGCGGAAGATATCTTTATGACTTCTGCGGCAGCAGGAGCTATTGCCCATGCCCTTCGTGCGGTTACGGTGCCGGGAGAAGAGGTACTGACCTTTGCTCCTTATTTTCCGGAATATGGCCCTTATGTAGCGGGAACAGGCGACGTTCTTAAGGTGGTTCCTGCTGATACTGAGACTTTCCAGATCAACTTTAAAGCCTTTGAGGAGATGCTCACCCATAAGGTAGCGGCAATCCTCATTAATTCCCCGAATAACCCTACGGGTATCGTCTATTCCGAAGAGACCCTTCAAAAACTGGCAGCCATCTGCAGGGAAAAAGAAGAGACTTACGGTCACACGATCTTTATCATTTCGGATGAACCTTACCGGGAGATCGTATTTGATGGCAGGAAAGCACCACTGATCGGGAATTATTATGAGCATTCCATCATGTGCTATTCCTTTTCCAAGTCCCTGTCCATTCCCGGAGAGCGGATCGGCTACCTGGCGGTGAATCCCGCCTGCAAGGACGCAGAGAAGATCGTCAACATGTGTGGCCAGATCTCCAGAGGGACCGGACATAACTGCCCGCCTTCCATTATCCAGTTAGCCATGGCAGAGAATCTGGATACTACGGCAGATATTTCGGTGTATGAGACTAACCGGAACCTGCTATACGATGCCCTGATAGACCTTGGTTTTACGGTGGTTAAGCCGGGAGGAACTTTCTACATCTTCCCCAAAGCATTGGAAGAGGATGCGGTAGCTTTCTGTCAGAAGGCAAAGAACTATGACCTGATCCTGGTGCCGGCAGACAGTTTTGGCTGCCCCGGATATTTCCGTATGGCTTACTGTATCGATACGGAGAAGGTACAGCGGGCAATCCCGGTGCTTCGAAGGTTTGTGGAGACAGAGTATCCGGATCGCAATGCGAAATAATTCGCATAATCAAATGCGGATAGATCCGTCTCTATGTGTTTTATTATTCGAAAGATAATTAACGGAAAGAAATACAGGAAGAATCATGGTTGAGTTAATAAAAGCGTTCATATTTGGAATCATCGAAGGAATTACCGAGTGGCTTCCCATCAGCAGTACGGGCCACATGATCTTATTAAATGAATTTGTAACCTTACAGGTTTCTGAGGTTTTCTGGGAACTGTTTCTGGTGGTGATCCAGTTGGGAGCGATCCTGGCAGTTATCGTCCTTTTCTGGAATAAGATCTGGCCTTTTGGAAAGAAAACCAATACCGATCCGGTGAAAGAAGCCGGATTATTATCCTGGTGCAGGAAAGACGTATGGATCCTGTGGTTTAAGGTGATCGTAGCATGCCTCCCCGCCATTATCTTCGTGGTGCTGGGATTGGATGATACCTGTGATGAACTGTTTTACAATCCGGTGTGCGTGGCAGCTGCTTTGATCGCATTTGGTATTGCTTTTATCCTGATCGAAGTGATCCATAAGAAAAAGGAAGTACAGCCCAGGATCACAGACCTTGGTCAGATCACTTTCGGGACGGCATTTCTGATCGGACTGTTCCAGCTTCTGGCAGCAGCATTTCCCGGAACCTCCCGTTCCGGAGCAACCATCGTAGGGGCCCTTCTGATCGGCGTATCCAGAACAGCAGCAGCGGAGTTTACCTTTATCCTGGGAATCCCTGTAATGCTGGGAGCCAGCCTTCTTAAGATCGTAAAGTTCGGATTTTCTTTTTCCGGCAACGAAGCAGCGCTTCTGCTTGTCGGAATGGTTACCGCATTTGTGGTATCTATCCTGGTGATCCGTTTCCTGATGGGCTTTGTAAAGAAGCATGACTTCCGGATATTCGGATGGTACCGGATCATGCTGGGATTGCTGGTACTGGGCTACTTTTATCTGTAAAGAGCATATACTTTGAGGGGATGATCTTTCATGACCATGCTTAAAAAAATCGTTGGAATAATAAAAACGCATAGAACAGCCATAGTGATGTGTATCCTCACTATGGTTCTTCTTTTCTTATTTGTTGAAAATAACGGCGATGGGTATATCTATCAGCAGGAGCCTGATATTGCAGAAGATTCGGAACAGGTATATTTGATCAATGAAGAAACGTATACGCAGAGTATCTCTTTTCCGGCACATGATCTGGAGTATCTGACTTTGCGATTTGACCTTAAAAAGGATCAGTATGATTATTCGCAAAGCGATATTAAAGTTGTGCTTCGAAGAGATGAGGGAATAGTCGGAGAATGGACGATTTTTCCGGAGCAGATTCCCAACAGCTATCCTTATTATATTCCAACCAGTCTGCATGACATTGCATCGGGAGACGTAGAATTATTTATCGTTGCTTCAGGAGAAGCACCGGTTGGACTCTTAGTGGGGAATAGCCATGGTCGTATAACTGCCGATTATCGGATGGTGTTTGACTCCTATTCCAGAGCAAAGCTCCTTCTCATCGCCTTCGGGATCACGGTGCTCCTGTTTGCTGTTTACACCTTGTTCCTGCGTGGAAAGAGTGTAGAAAGAAGTTTTGTATTTCTGTATCTTACGCTGGGGATCCTGTACCTGATCGTATGCCCGATTTTATCGGAGCCTGACGCCAAAAATCATTATTGCAGAGCTTATGAAGTATCGGAAGGTACCCTTATTTCTCCTGTTAATACTGAGGGAGATGCAGAGAATACTTTTTCTATTCCGGAAGGGTGGACGACGGAAAGTGACAGTATCCTGGTTTCTCTGTATGAAACCTGGTACCAAAGGGAGTTTGTAATAGAAGAAGAAACGCAGGAGCTATATCAATATAACAACATGGCTCTTTATTCGCCGGTTTCCTACCTGCCTCAGGCGTTTTCCTTTGCATTTGCCAGACTATTTACCGGTAATTTCCTGTTTTCAGTAATGTTAGCGCGCATATTTAATTTCCTGTTTTCCGCAGTTTTGTTCTATCTGGCGATTAAGCTTACTCCCATTGGAAAACAGTACATTTTATGGATCAGTATGCTCCCTATGACCTTGGAACTTGGGGCATCTATTTCGTGCGATACTGTGGTTACTGCCCTGGTGTGTCTACTGATTTCCATGGTTTGCAGATTCCGATACACAGATAGGATAATTACCGTGCCGGAATTAGTTTTACTCTACCTGACTGCGTTATTCTTAAGCCAGTATAAGATCGTCTATGTGGTATTTTGTCTGTTACTGTTCTTGATTCCCCAGAAAGCTTTTGGGGGAAGAAAGCAGTATATTACCCATGCGGTTATATTGGGATCTCTTGTGGCAATCGCATCTCTGGTATGGCTTCACATTTCAGGAGATTTCTTATCCAGCCATTTCCTGCTGAGCAATTACCAGAAGGATTTTATCCTGAATAACCCGCTTCGCTTTGTTTTGGTGTTGATCAATACTGTTTTGGTATATGGAGCGGATATCCTGCATACCATGGCAGGAAGCAACCTGGGAGCACTTTCCTTTACAACGAATCTGTTCCTGGTAATCCTTCTACTATCCTTCGTATTTGCATGGATATTAAGAGAACGTCTTGAGAACGAAAAGGATGGCAGCAAGGATACTTTAGTGAGATGGATATTTGCTCTTGTGACAGCTTTTTCTGCACTATTGATTTTAACCAGTGAATACCTGCAATGGAATGATGTGGGGGAAAAAGCCATCGGAGGATTACAGGGGCGTTATTTCATTCCGCTGTTATTCCCAATCTGCTTGTTGGTGACCAATGCATTGAAAAATAAAAACGCAGACCCTGATGGGGGAGTATTCTGTGCGGAAAAAGAGCTTGAGAGAAAAGCCCATGTTCCTATGTGGCTTATGCTCAATCTGTGCTTTGGTATACAGCTGTTTATGCATTTCATCTTCTGAGTTGGCACATTTACTGCCAGACTCTCAGTTTACAATTCCTTTAGAAAATGTTTATGAGTTTACACGTTGACATCCCCTGGTCAAAGTGATAATTTTAGTTACGAAAGATGTTAGCACTCCAAAAAAATGAGTGCTAACAAAATCCTCAAAAATCATTTACCTGCACCATTCGGAGGGACGCATGGAAGAACTGGATGCGAGAAAAGTTAAGATCCTGCAGGCGATCATCCAGAATTATCTGGAGACCGGAGAACCGGTCGGAAGTCGTACAATCTCCAAATATACCGATCTGAATCTCAGTTCCGCAACCATTCGAAACGAGATGTCGGACTTGGAGGAGATGGGTTATATTATCCAGCCCCATACTTCCGCAGGTCGTATTCCTTCCGATAAGGGCTATCGCTTCTATGTGGACCACATGATGCTGGACCGGGAACAGGCCGTTGAAGAGAAGGCACGTCAGGTCAAGGAACAGGCACAGCAAGTGGAAGAGATGAGTCAGATGCTTCTGGAAAAGGAAGATAAGATTGAGAATCTCTTACAGCAGGTCGCAAAGGTATTAGCCGTTAATACGGAATATGCTACCATGGTAACCGCTCCTTCCACTCACAGGAATAAGGTAAAGTTTCTGCAGCTTTCCAGAATCGATGCCAATCAGCTTCTGGCAGTTGTGGTAGTAGAAGGTAACGTGATCCGTAACCACGTGATCCCGGTATCGGAAGAGCTGACGGATGAGGAAGTTCTTAAATTAAATATATTACTGAATACCCATTTAAACGGGTTATCCCTGGAACAGATCAATCTGGGAATGATCGCTGCCCTTAAGAATCAGGCAGGTATCCATAGTGATATCGTTGGCAGTGTGGTGGATGCCGTAGCGGAAGCCATTTCTCAGGACGATGATCTGGAAGTTTATACCAGCGGAACCAATAACATTTTCAAGTATCCGGAATTATCTGATGGCAGAAAAGCCAGCGAGATCATTACCGCATTTGAAGAGAAACAGCAGCTAACCGAGCTGGTGACCGATGCTTTATCGGAAGAAAACACCACCGGCATTCAGGTATATATCGGAAACGAATCCCCGATCCAGAACATGAAGGATTGCAGTGTTGTTACCGCAACCTATGAACTGGGCGACGGGATGAAGGGAACCATCGGAATCGTCGGTCCCAAGCGAATGGATTATGAGAAGGTTATCACCACACTTAAGACCATTCAGGGGCAGCTGGATTCCATGTACAAAAAGAGTTAGGAGTTGAATCGTATTGGCACAACAGAAAGAAAAAAACGGAAAGACCGCTAAGGAATTACAGGACGAGGTTTTTCAGAATGAACCCGCTGAGGATGCGGCGGAAGCAAAGAATGCAGAGCAAACTGCTGAAAACGGAGCAGATGCAGTAAACACTACCGAAGAAGGAAGCACAGAAACAGAGAATGTTTCCGAAGAAGATGAAGCAGAGGCTGCTAAGGATTCTGAGGTAGATAATTCTTCCGAAGATGCAGAGGAGAGCGAACCCAAGAAGGGATTCTTCCGAAAGGATAAAGAAAAGGAAGCCTTCAAGGAAAAGATCGGTGCTCTGGAAGATCAGGTAAAACGCCAGATGGCAGAGTTTGATAACTTCCGTAAACGCAGCGAAAAAGAAAAGCAGGCAATGTTTGAGATCGGCGCAAGAAGCGTTATCGAGAAGATCCTTCCGGTAGTTGATAACTTTGAGCGCGGATTGCAGAGTGTTCCTGAAGAGGAAAAGGGAAGTGCTTTTGCAGACGGTATGGATAAGATCTACAAACAGTTAATGACCGAGTTGGAAGGCCTTGGGGTAACCCCCATCGAAGCTGTCGGTCAGCCCTTTGATCCGGAACTGCACAACGCGGTTATGCAGGTTCAGAGCGAAGAATATGAAAGCGGAACAGTAGCCCAGGAATTACAAAAGGGATATAAATATCACGACACAGTAGTCAGACACAGCATGGTTGCTGTTACAGAATAAGATCTGTCAGGAAATGAAGAAATAGGAGGACTTAGACAATGAGTAAGATCATAGGTATTGACTTAGGTACAACAAATAGCTGCGTAGCAGTTATGGAAGGTGGTAAGCCCACCGTTATCGCAAATACAGAAGGCGCACGTACTACCCCCTCTGTTGTAGCATTTACCAAAAACGACGAAAGACTGGTTGGTGAACCTGCAAAGCGTCAGGCAGTAACCAACGCAGAAAACACCATTTCTTCCATCAAGAGAGAGATGGGAACCGATTACAAGAAAGAGATCGCCGGAAAGAAGTATTCTCCTCAGGAGATCTCCGCAATGATCCTGCAGAAGTTAAAGGCAGATGCAGAAGCATACTTAGGCGAAAAGGTAACAGAAGCTGTTATCACCGTTCCTGCATACTTTAACGATGCTCAGCGTCAGGCAACCAAAGATGCCGGTAAGATCGCCGGTCTGGATGTAAAGCGTATCATCAACGAGCCTACCGCTGCAGCGCTTGCATACGGTCTGGACAATGAAAAAGAACAGAAGATCATGGTATACGACTTAGGTGGTGGTACCTTTGATGTTTCCATCATCGAGATCGGTGACGGTGTTATCGAAGTTCTTTCTACCAATGGTGATACCAGATTAGGTGGTGATGACTTCGATCAGAAGATCATCGACTGGA
>JAEEGL011330458.1_pt1 | contig 20211 bp, 19 predicted proteins | sample 9134231 | NCBI WGS metagenome assembly JAEEGL01 (sample SAMN16246548, study PRJNA631951) | gut metagenome | biome: gut microbiome; feature: rumen; material: fiber-attached | host: Bos | place: Iran: Karaj | collected 2018-10
CCGGAGGAGAACCGACGCTACGTACAAATGTATTCTTTAATACCATGTCGGTAATTGCAGATAAGTTTGAAAAAACTGAAGTGTTAGTTTTGACAAACGGTCGTTCCTTTGCTTCTCAGAAAATGATTCAACGTTTGATGGAACGCTGTCCACAACATGTTCTGGTCGCCATTCCTTTGCACGGTCCATCAAAAGACATTCATGATATGATAACAAGGGCAGATGGCAGTTTTTCACAAACATTAATGGGAATAACGAATCTGCTGTCTGCCGGTATTGATGTTGAGATTCGTGTTGTAGTTTCGAAATTAAATTACCGAAGTCTCAAAGAAATCTCCGAACTAATTATAGAGAGATTCCCGATTGTCAGAGTCGTTAATTTTATTGGACTAGAAACATTAGGCAATTGTGCAAAGAATATCTCTCAGGTTTATTTAAAATACGAAGAGGCATTTGCTTATATAAAACCGGCGATTGATCTTTTGGTCGAGCATGGGATAGATACGGCCTTATATAATTATCCGCTTTGTATGGTAGATCGCGGTTATTGGCAGCTTTGTAAGAAGAGTATTTCTGGATATAAGATCCGATATAAGGATGAATGCGACAGTTGTGAGGCAAAGAGTGGTTGCGGGGGATTTTTCAGTAGTACCCTCGCAGTTGCTAAACCTATTGTTCAACCGATCTCTTTCTATCATAACGCAGGAGACCGTAAGGCATGATAAATCATTTTAATTTCAAGAGAATACATAACGGCTCTATTCTAATCACAAATGATTTCGGCTTTTTCGCCTATATTGATGAATCGGTTTTTCAAAAATTGCTGTCTGGGCAATTAGAAGAAACAGATCCTTCCTACGATGAACTTCATCATAAATTGTTTATTCTAGAACCGATGGACATCTATTCAGGAGAAATAGCAACGATTCTTCGAAACATGAAAAGCTATGTGTTCAGCGGTACGTCTTTGCACATTATAGTCGTTACAAATGTCTGTAACTTGAAGTGTGTTTATTGTCAAGCGCAGGTCAAAGGCCTTTGTACCAATGGGTTTATGACAATGGATACTGCAAAAAAAGTTGTAGACATTACATTACAATCACCGGAAAAGAACTTAAGTTTTGAACTGCAAGGTGGAGAACCGTTAGCGAATTTTCCTGTGATAAAAGGCCTTATCGAGTATACAGAATCCGTGAAAGGTGATAAGGAAATACAGTATTCCATCGTCACAAATTTATCGCTGTTGACAGACTCAATGTTGGATTTTCTAATTCAGCATCAAGTATCAATCAGCACATCGATAGACGGTCCTGACTTTGTTCATAATAAAAACAGGGTTCATCAAAACGGTGAAGATAGCTATCAAATGGCAATCAGAGGTATCAACCGAATAAAAGCCCGAGATTACCCTGTCGGTGCAATACAAACAACAACGAGACTATCACTTCAATATCCAAAGGAAATCGTTCAAGAGTATAAGAGACTCGGATTACATGGAATCTTTTTGCGCCCCTTGACTCCTCTTGGTTTTGCAAAAAAGGATTGGCAAACGTTGGGATATACTCCCGAAGAATTCCTTACGTTTTATAAAATCGCCTTTGAAGAAATACTCAAAATAAATCTTGAGGGAACTGTTTTTCCTGAATTGAATGCTTCCTATTACTTAAAGAAATTATTGAACCAAACCTCGTATAACTATATGGAACTGCGATCTCCATGCGGAGCTGGGATCGGTCAAATGGCTTACTACTATGATGGAAACATTTATACTTGTGATGAGGCAAGGATGGTGGCAGAAGCTGGAGATAAGGCATTCCTTCTTGGAACGGTTGAAGATTCTTATGAACAGCTTGTTTCTTCTCCGGTTTGTTCCGCGACATGCAAAGCATCCGTTATAGAAGGGCTGCCATTTTGTTGTGATTGTGTATATCAACCTTATTGCGGAGTATGTCCTGTTGTAAACTATGCTTCAAATGGTGATATTTTCCCGGTAGAACCAAGGAATTACAGATGCCAGATCAACAGTGGTATCATAGAATACTTATTATCTCTAATCAGAGAAAATGACGAACAAATACTTTTCATACTTAAATCATGGATTGAGGGATGAACAATGAAAGACAAGAAACAACAAAAGACAAGCCAACCAAGAATCGGCGGCAATGTTGCCAAAGTCATCATTTCCGGAATAGGCGCTATCCTCTGTTTTCTCTTAATAGTTCCAATGCTGAACAAATATACATTTCCGGAAAGGGTAAACACGGAGTCTTTAGCACAAACATTTGCGGTTATAGACAGCTCGGGAGGAACTTACTACGGGACTGCTGTCGATTTGGCGTATACAGGCACCGGGGAATTTCAATTCCTTTCAGGTGAAGTCTATGAGGGAGAATTCCAAGATTCCCAACGAAGCGGAAGTGGCGTTTTTACATGGTCTAACGGGGATTCTTATTCCGGCACATGGGAAAATGATAATATGTTAAACGGCACGTATAGTTTTGCGAATGGAAACAGCTATACCGGGTCGTTTACCGATAACAAGTTCGATTCGGGAACATTCACTCTCGGTAAAGAAGCTGAAAACGCAGGATTTTCCTCGTATTCCGCTTCTTATGAAAAAGGCGAATTAAAGAAACTTGATTATACGGCTAAAGATGGCAGCTCATACAAGGGGTATATTTCAGGAGAAACATCGATTGTTTATGCCAGTGGAAATACATATGTGGGTGAGGTAATAAACGGAGTCAGAAACGGAACCGGGAAATATACATGGAAAGAAGCCGGTAAAGTACAGGCTTCATATGATGGGACCTGGAGTGACGGAGTTATGCAAGGGTCAGGAAAATATTATTATACAAGTTCCAGCTATCCGTATATTTCAGGGACATTTAAAAATGGAAAACCGGATGGTACAGCGGTTTATTACAAAGAAAGCGGTAATACATTTTCTACAACATGGTCAAATGGCCAATGTACTTCAGTAAAAGAAAGCTAAAAGAGGTGAAAAGGATGGAAAACTCATTGTTCCCGCATATTAAGAAATCAATCGAAGATTTTGTCAACGATCAAGAAGGTAACATTCCAAGAAACAAAGTCTTAGCTGTTGGTTCTATGATGTTGATTTTAGGTTTCTTGTTCGCTATAGAAGCCTTCGCAGGTCATCGTTCTCATTCTTCTCATAGATCACATTCTTCGCATAGCAGCCACTCTTCGCATAGTAACACGGGGCACTATTCACATAGTTCCCACTCATCTCATTCATCTCATAGCTCTTCAAGCCATTATAGCCATTCAAGTCACTCAAATTCGACCCATTCCAACCACTCAAGTCACTCCAATCACGCAAACCATGCTTCACATAGCAATGCAGCGCCGTCCTTATCTACATTAAATGGAATAAAGACTCCAAATGGTACTGACATTATTGACGTTACAAAGGCAACTGCGGTTACTGCATTTGGTGAGACGCCTCCTGCAACTACATCAATAAAGATCCCGGAAGGCAGCAACCCTTCCGTAAATAACTAAAGAGAGGCAGAACAGAATGAATCAACAATCAGCAACCTTATTAGGAATATTATCCCGTTGTGCTCCTGATGATAAAGAGTTAAAAAAGGAAAGCAGATTGCAAGAAATCTTTTTCTCTACTGCCTACAAAGAGTTATCCAAGAGGAAGATGTTCCGAGAGGATTTTGAGACACTGTTTACTCCGGAAAAAATGCGGAAATACACAGAAGAAGAACTCTCAAATATCTGTAAAGCGCTACCTTTAATTCCGGAAGTCCTTGAAGATATTGTATTCTCTTTAAGTAATGGTATTGCTCCGAAATTAGATGAGGAAGATCGACCCGATTTTACAAACAAAGCGTCATTACAAAAGCTCTCAAAAAAACTTCATGATTCTTCCGGAAAAAACTTATGTAACATCCAGCCTGAAGAGTATAAGGCTATTTTCAGCCTGTCTACACACAAGAAATTCAAAAGAGAAGATTACTTAAAGTTCCCGGAAACATCAGTTGTTGATGCAGACGCAATAGATCGGTATTACCACGGTGAAAAATACTGTATTTCTGCTCAATCTGTAGAAGAATGCAAGAATTGGTATCAGAAGAGATTGGTCGATATTGCCCAAGAACTATCCAATGTAAAAAAATAAAAGTACTAAACAGGATATCAAAGTTTTTCATCAGTCTCATTTGTCTGATGTTGCCGACTATCAGCAGCGAATTGCTTTACCCTGTTTCTCCAACAGCCACTATCTATAGCACATTGACTGTGCTGTTCTTTGTTATTCTTTATTGGATATGGGGGTGAGATAAATGGCAAAATCAAAGGGCGATCATCTTGAAGAATTACAAAAGAAAATCGATTATATCGAAAAAAACAACAAAAAGAGCGTAAAGATCAGAAAAAGACTGATCGCGTTATTGCTGTGTATAGGTAGTATTGCAGGAGTATTTCTCGGCTCGTTTTTTATGAAATCCGAGAACGAAAAAAAACTTAAAGAATATGAAACAAACCCTGACAATATTTCATTCTCTTTGTTGGGAAATGAAGAAGTTTATAACGTTTGGAATGCCGATAACGGCAATGATATAAATACGATTCTTAGTGGTGGCGCTATTTATTCTCATGACAATATCCAAGTGTTTCCCGGAGAAGAAGCTAATGTTTATTCAGTTGTCTTAAAAGGAAACGAAGAAACAAAATTTAATATTAACCGTAGTATCTCATACATCAATCTTGCCCAGAATACTCTTTTTTACAGAGATTCTGAAACAAGACAGATTTTCCGATATGATATCGAAAAACAGAATGAAGAACTATTTGTCGATGATAATGTCGGTGAAGTATTGATCTTCAAAGATAGAGTATACTATACAAGTTTTAACGCAGGCGGCTTATTGTTTAGTGTAGATCTCACTGGAAAAGAGAAAGAGTCAATAGGAACAACGCCCATGACTTCCTTTGCTGTTTGCGGAAAGTACATAATGTACCTTGGATATGATATGACTCTTTGTGTATATAATACTGAATCAGAGGAAGAAGAAGTCAGTGCAACCAACATTGAAAGGTTTTTCTTAAGCAATAACATTGTTGCAGAAAGAGATAATGCGATTATCAGCATATCTTATAGCGGACAACATGAAAGCAACGTGTTAGAAATGACGAATTTAGATAGCGCTCTTGTCTGTGTGAGAGACACTGCTATCTACTACAGAGAAGATGGAAAACTAAATTGCGGTGAATTGGGCTCCGAGTCAAAAGAAATCCTCTCCGGTCAGTATGATCATTTCGAATCGATGTCTTTTGAAGAAGATGGAACTATTCATTTGATTGCAGTGGAGGATAATGCAGACAAACAAGTCTCGATGAAATTTATTACCTTATCGCCAGAATCATAAAAAGGAGTCGGCTTATGTCCAATAATAGTACAAAAATAAATCCTGATGTTTCTGATGGTCGCACCGTAGTCAACATGGATGTGGCAGGATCAAGCGATACCGTTATTAACAGTGATGTTCATTCGGATGAACAAAACTTTACCGTAGTTAATCCTGCTGTCCAAAATTATACGATTGAGATTCCGGAAGGAACTGTTCTTGCGAAGAAATATGTTGTTCAGTCCCCGTTGGCTACCAATACGGGTGAAGCAAATTTGTATCTTTGCTCGTACAAGAAAAAGACCTATGTAGCAAAGGTATATCGGCGCCAATCTGCGGTAAAAACAGACATCGCAATTGCTTTACAGTCTATCAATTCCAAATACGTAGCGAAACTATATGAAACCGGAGTATGGAACGGAGCTCCTTTTGAGATCTTACCCTATTATATGTACGGCAGCCTTGAAGGAAAGACATTTTCTTTCGAGATCTTGAGAAAACAGATTATTCCTGCTCTCAATGAGGGTATACATGCTCTTCACAAGCATGGAATAATCCACAAAGACTTAAAGCCTTCAAACATAATGCTATGTGATGACCAAAAAAGTGTTGCTATTATTGATTTCGGGATCAGTTCTATTCGAGAAGACGGGAATACGGTTGTCGTAACAAAAACCGGAATGACGCCCGAATACTCTGCTCCAGAGACATTTCGCAATCTTTTCCTCGAGGAATCCGATTTCTATTCATTGGGCATTACATTGTATGAGCTGTACTGTGGTCATACTCCTTATGAGGGCGCTTCAAAAGAAGTGATTGAACAATATGTCGCTGTACAAAAAATACCTTTCCCTGATAAGTTCCCTCCGGAATTAAAAAGACTTATCATCGGCTTAACTTATAATGATATTACCAACAGAAAAGATAAAGATAATCCTAACAGAAGATGGACTTACGAAGAAGTTAAGAAATGGTGTGACGGCAAATCATTACCACTGCCCGGAGACAGCCTTCAATCACCTGAAATATCAGCATCCACGACGATTCCTAAAGTCACTTTCCAACATAAACAATACACACAACTTGGTGAATATGTAGATGCATTGGGAAGCGATTGGAAAAACGGGAAGAGACGTCTATATCGATCTCTTTTATCTGCTTATTTTAAGCCTTTCGATCAGGAAATCGCCGAATACTGTATGGATGCTGAAGAAGCGTTTCAAAAGGATAAAACGAGGGAGGATATTGAGTTTTTTACGCTGTTGTACAAAATATATCCGAAACTTGAGTCGTTCCACTTTGTCGATTACCATTATGCAAGCATAATCGAACTCGGTAACATTTTGTTGCAGGGATACAGATCCGGCAACGAAGAAGTGCATCGGATTGCTGATGATATTATCCAAAATAGATTGCTATCCATCAGAGAGAAGATCGTTAATCCCGGAGATAATTATAAGAAGATTGCTGCCATTGAGGCGAAGTATTTGCTTGCAAAAACTCATGGAGATCAGCTCACAATGGATGAGCAGGTTTTCCTGATAGCTTATTATTATTCGGGGGATAAGACATTAGTAACCACCAAAGGAACTTTTGAAACGGTTGAACAGTTAGTACAATTCGGGAAAAAACTTATGACATCTGACACTAAACAACTTGATGAGTTTTCTTCAGAACTGATAGTTCATATCCGAAAGAGATTTTCATATGATGCCAACGAAAAAGGCACTGCAACAGAATTAGCTGCTCCTCAATTCGCCGCTTGGATGACGATTCAAGGAAAAGCCAATGTCTTACCTAAATAAATAACAACTGGAGCAAAAAATGAGTGGACCCAAAGTATCGGTTTATAGTGTAGCCGCTGCACGAAGAGCAAGAATTGAAGCGGAACGTAAGCGTAAAATGATGGAGCTGGAAAGAAGAAGTGAACTTCTTGAAGAAGCTACAGCCATTTTGCAAGAATTAGCTGCTTTGAGATCTCAACTACATGAGTGTGATCTTGCCGCCTCTATCATGTGTGATCAAATGAACGATTGTACTATGCAGGAAACAGTAGCAGCAATTGATACCATGATTGTTGACCTTCAAATGCAAGCTTCAAATACTGCGGAATTAAAAGATAATAAGTCGATTGAAAAAGTCCTCGCACTCGTTTCCCAAAAAAGAGAAGAAGCGCAAACAAGAGTTCAAAAGGTAAGAACAGAAGCAACAGGATTGCAGAATAAATTGCAAGAAGCCGTTGATGAAGAAATTTCTACCTTCTTTTCGGCCGCTTCTATAACGAGTCCAACAGAGACTAATTCAAGTGATGAACAATCAGACGCAGATAGCATTAAGTTGTCCATCAGGGAACAGATAGATTCCCTATTGAAGGATAAAAAAGTATCAGTTGCCAATAAGCAAAAGCTGAATACCATCCTTGTTCGTTTGGACCAGATCCCAAATGAAAGTGCGTCTAATTTTGCAGCTCTTGAGGTCAGGCCTCTAATAAAAGTATGCGAAAGGGACATTTCGGTTTGGGATACATGCGGAGCTGAGTATCATAAGCTTCTGAAACGCTATAAGGTCCTGTGTGAAATGACGGGAACTCCGGAGGATCTGGACCTTTTACCGTTGGGAGAAGAAGCAATAGTTGATTTGAAACAAAAGATAGCCGTGTTGGAAACGATTGCTCAAGAACAAGAAGAACAGACATATATTGCAGAAGTGCTTGCCGATGTAATGTCTGAAATGGGTTACCCGTTGATAGGGACCCGTGATGCAAGAAAAAGATCTGGAGCACATTTTCACAACAGTCTCTTCCGTTATGGAGAGGAAACCGCGGTAAGTGCAACATTCAGTGATGACGGTCAAATTGCATTAGAGCTTGGTAAAGTTGATACTGTTGATAGATTGCCATCGGATGCAGAGGCGACCAGCATGGAATACGAAATGGTCGGTTTCTGTGAACAATTCGCAGAGATTGAAAAGAGATTAGCGGAAAGAGGCGTTGTTATAGATCATCGTGTTCAGCTTTGTTCTCCTTCCACTGAATATGCACAGATTATCAATTTGCATGATTTCGTTGTGTGTAAGAACAACCAAGCTCAAACACAGCAAGCAAAAAGGCAAAAACAACCGGCGAAACGATTAACTGTTTCTTCAGAAGAATGATTCCTTTAGAAAAGAGGATGATGCGAAATGTCTAAATATAAGGAATGTCCTTCATGTGGTTGTCATAATGATCCGAGGAGCATGGAATGTGAAAAATGCGGAACGGATCTTATGGGAATTCCTATTCTTGATAGTGAGCAAATCGCCAATACACAAACAATGAATGAAGACTTGAAGAGTGACGATCAAGAACCTGTAAAAATGGTTCGTATTTGTCCTTGCGGTGAAATAAACCCTGCACAAGCGAGAAAGTGCCAGAGATGTCATGAGGATATAAGCGACATACTGCCAACCCTGCAAGAAGATGAAACAAGTCCTGTTTTTCAATTGATGGCGGAAGGTGATAAATTCATCTTTCAAATACCGAACGGAAGTATAATAATCGGCAGAGAACATGGAATGAGAGAATGGTTAGCCGGCAAACATTATGTCAGTCGAATCCATGCCAAATTATCTGTTGAAAATGGAAAACTGTATGTTGAGAATCTCAGCCGTACGAATTATACGTTCGTTAACAATATACGAATCGGAAGCGGTAAAACGCAATTAAACCCGGGAGATGAGCTCTCCCTTGGAGGAATAACGGTTAATGGAAATCGTCATTCGGATGCTGCTTATTTTATTGTGAATGTAGTCGAACAATGAACATCGCTCGATTATTATTCCCGGTAAAGGTGCTTGGCCCCGGGAACAGACTTGGGATATGGACTTGCGGTTGCCACCATCATTGTCCCGGATGCAGCAATCCGGAATTATGGGCACAACGGCCGGAATATGAGGTGGACACCTCTTCACTCATGTCTCTTATATCCGGAATCTTTCAGGAAGAAATCATAGATGGCATTACAATTACCGGAGGCGATCCTTTCGACCAGTGTGACGCCCTCGCAGACCTTCTTCCGTTATTAAAGGAAATCACCGGGGATATTTTAGTCTATACCGGCTATTCATTTAATTCCTTAAAACAGGATAAACGACAGACCATACAAAAGTGCCTTAAATACATATCAGTTCTGATTGATGGAGAGTATATAGAGTCTTTAAACAACGGTGCTCCATTAAGAGGCTCATCAAATCAAAGTATTATCATTTTGGACAAGTCGTTGGAAGAAAAGTATCATACTTTTCTTTTAAGCAACCCTGATAATATGATCCAAAATTTCAGTACAAGAGATGGGCTCATTTCCGTTGGCATTCATCGTCCGGGGTTTGTTTCAGACCTTAAGGAAATAGCAAAAAAAAGGGGGCTAACAGTCGATGTCTGATATTATTGATACTGTTCCGAAATGGCATAGGGAACTTGAACTTTTCTCTCAGATTAAACCTTTGATTATCCTGGAAGGCAACATCCTTGATGTTTATCAGTATCCTGTCGAAGGTTGTGCCCCCAAGGGATCAATCGTCCGGCTTCAAGAGTATTTGTATTATCATTTTAAGGATACAGGATATCAGACGATTGTTTTTTATGACAGCATGGAGGGGTTTACGAACAATAATGACCCTGAAATGCTCAAAGCATTTGCAAACATCACGCACAGTCGAATTTCGTCCAATATAGTATCGTCTCCTTTTAAGGGCGAACATCAACAATCTGCACCGCAGCTTGTTCATCTGGCATTAAATCAAAATGAATCTGCGACGGTCATTATTATGAATATGGCTTCGAGATACATCTCATCGCCTGACAATCTAACGCAAGATGAAGTTGATGCGTATTCGGAACTGGTAAAGGCTTCCCTCGTATCCAAAGACGTCAGAGCCGAAGACGGTAGAATCCTTAAAAATTTGCTGATTATCGTTGCGAACAAAGTAAACGATTTACCGGCATGGTTTTATTTGCAAAATCCAAATGTTAAGACAATCGTGATTTCATTTCCTTCGAAAGCGGAACGGGAATTACTTGTTAAAGGCGATAATTTTGTGAGCTTCTTTGATCGATCCATCTATGATTCGGAAATACACGACTATGATGACAATGAAGAAGATCTGGAGAAGATTCAAGATAAGTTTGTTGCTCTAACAGACGGTATGAGTTTCACCGAATTAAACGGACTTAGGAAACTCTGTAAACGAGAAAAAATGCACATTAAAAACATGTGCGATGTCATAGATCTTTTTAAGTACGGAATCAGAGAAAATCCTTGGAAAAAAATTGATCTTGAAAGCATTAAAAATGCACCTGCTCGTTTTCAGGAACGTGTAAAGGGTCAGCCGACCGCTCAAACAAAAACATTAGATATTATCAAAAGAGCAATTACCGGGCTATCAGGACTGCAAGGTTCTTCGCACGGTAGACCGAAAGGCGTGCTCTTTTTTGCCGGACCGACCGGAACAGGTAAAACAGAAACAGCGAAAACATTGGCTGAATTGCTCTTCGGAAGTGAGGATGCTTGTATCAGGTTCGATATGAGTGAATACAGTCAGAGTCATAGCGATCAAAAGTTACTCGGTGCGCCTCCCGGATATGTCGGATACGAATCCGGAGGACAATTGACAAATGCAGTTCGTAATAAACCTTTTTCTATTTTGCTATTTGATGAAATAGAAAAAGCGCATCCCACAATTCTTGATAAATTTCTGCAGATCCTTGAAGATGGTAGAATGACAGACGGACAGGGACAAACCGTTTATTTTTCAGAGTGCATTATTATATTTACAAGCAATCTTGGAATTTATACAAGAGGCGCCGATGGAAACAGAACCGCAAATGTAACTTCGGATATGCCTTACGAGGAAGTCGCGGCGAATGTAAGAAATGCAATCGAAAACTATTTTAAGCTTGAGCTCGGACGACCGGAAATATTGAACAGGATTGGAGAGAATATTGTAATCTTTGATTTTATCCGACCTGACGTTGCAAAGATGATTCTTGATGCTCAGATTAAAAAAATAACGAAAACACTATTGAACGAAAAAAAGATTACGTTGATTATTTCAGAAGCTGCTATGGAAACACTAACGTCCGCAGCTTTATCTAATTTGAGTAACGGGGGCCGAGGGATCGGTAATATCGTCGAAAGTTTTCTGATTAATCCGCTGGCACGGTATTTGTTTGATAACAGTGTTTATGAAAATGCCGAGGTAACGATTGAATCATTAAACCATAATCAATCTACCGTAGATATGTGTGGACATATAACACAGCTTTAATTGTTCTACATAAGTGAGGTGACAACCTGCATGAAAGTATTTGTCTATACTGTTAAAGGAAAAAACAAAGCAGCAAGTGAAGACAGAGTTTTAGTCGGTTCTGATGTTTACTTAGAAAACTATATTGTTACAGAAATCAAAAGTGGCAATGTAGTAATCGCTGATGGGGTCGGCGGCAATATGGGTGGTGCAGTTGCAGCTTATCAGCTTTGTAAACGTTTGGCAGACATCGTGGAGCCAAATGAGAGTGATTTTACTCGTATCAACGAGTATCTTTTAGAAAAAGGAGAAACTGATAACAATTGTCGGGATATGGCCACGACTGCAACCGGCATATATTTCTATCCTTCCGGAGAGGCATACGGTTATCATGTGGGCAACACCAGAGTGTATGCAATTCAGGCGGGACAATACTTGAATCAACTAACTGAAGATGATACTGTTGTTTCTTATCTAATAAAAACAGGCAAACTGACACAGGAAGAAGCTGACAATTATCCGGCAAAAAATGAGATCACAGCCTGCTTTGGCGGTGGAAAAAGATCTCTGCTGCGGATAAAAAAGTTTAGGATTGATACTTCTCGGTATCAACAATTTATGTTTACTTGCGACGGGATTCATGATGTTTTATCTATTGATGATTTAGAGGATATTCTTGCGGAATCAGATGAAGATTGGGATAAAGCCGTACATAGCATTGTTTCCACAGCACAAGAAAATGGTTCGGAAGATGACTGCTCGGTTATTATCGTTGATTGTCAAAATAAGAATCCTCTTGCATCAAATGGTGTCCAAGATTCTTCAGAAAAAAAAGAAGCCTCCGAAGAATCACAGTATGTTTTGGTTGAAGAAATCGAAGAACCGGAGGATTGAATATGGGGTGGCGATATAGAAAAAGCATGACGCTTTTACCCGGAGTCAGAATAAATATCGGAATGAGAGGTGCGAGTCTGTCCTTAGGTGGAAAGGGATTTCGCACATCATTCAGCACGTCCGGGCGAGTAACAAGAAGCGTAAGTATTCCCGGAACAGGTTTATCTTATGTAACTACTAATAGAATCGGTTCACAAAGCAGGAATACCGGAAATAGGACAAACGATAGACGCACAACAACACAACAAAGATCCACACCGGTTGCTCAGAATAATCAGACAGAGCTTTACACTTCAGATCCTGAACCTCAAGTCGAAATTGCTGCAGACTATTCCGCAATAGCTGAAAGGATCCATAATATTTTCAGATATGCAGATGAACCTGTTGATTGGAAAGAAGTATTAACAGAAGATGATAATCCCGGATATGAAAACTGGGATTATCTGAAGGAAGTAGTAGATGATGTCGTAAACGGGGATATTGACACGTATTTCAGGGTGCTTTCCGATGTGAATCCGCTCAATGATTTGCTGGCATATGGCAGCGAATTTGAATTCGGGACTGATGATCCGAGAATGATGGCAGTCCATTTTAAGGTTAACAGCTCCGTGATATTTCAAAACATAAACGGTCTTTCAAGAGAACAGTATAACGAGTTATTGCAGGATTTTGTTTGCGGATGTTCAATAAGAATTGCAAGAGATATTTTGGCGATTCTCCCCGTACGTCACGTAATTGTTGATGCTTCAGATGGAGGACGGTTTATCCTGTCCACAGATTTTATGCGAACAGAGGTTGCCGAAACAGATTTTGATGATGTTGATGCATCTAATTATATAGAATCAATCCAGCATCGTATGCAATTCGACCGGTATAATGGTTTTGCGTCGATCCCTATTTTAGATGAACGCTAACTCCTTCCCATAATATACGAAGTATTGTCGAGTAAAATCAATATAATAATAAAAAAGACAGGAGACTCAATTATGCAAAAGAGACATTATCCAGCATTTATAATTCCCGCAATTCTTATCGGTATCGGTGTTATGTACCTTGTAATCAAAGAAGATTTCTCTACATTTTGGGCGGCGGTTATTTGGTTCATTGCCACTTTTATTGTTGGCGGTGTAATTATGGCCATCATAGAGAAAATTGAAAATAAGAATAATTTGGCATTTGCTGATTCCCTAGGCGATAAGGCAAAACAGGAATTGGATACACTGAAGAAATGCACATCAAAAGAACAGCTTTTTTCCAATGGTGCTCTTCTATCATTTGATTCATTCCTAGTTATTACAAAACATGGTGGATTGTTGGGGAGCCAATTCATTCAGCCGGATTATTTGAAACCTGAAGTTACATCAGAAGAATATAATTCCCACGTTGATATCTCTGTGAATGGAAATATAAAACATCTTCCGACAAACCGTAAACTCCTAAAAATTCTTATTCACGGCAAAGAGTTTACAGAGGTGTGCATCTCAAAGGATTTGCTCCCTGTATGTGGGATGCCGCAGGCAAAGACTTCTCTGTTCTCTGTAACTGAAATGAAAGATTATTATAAAATAACAGGACCTTTTAACAATGCAACAGATACGACCGAAAAGAATGCGATCCGTGCATATCGTGATTACATTCAGAACGCTCTTTCTGCGGCCTTTTCAAGGAAATAAAGCGCCCCTTAAGAACCAAAAAACAACCGGGAGAAACTGGCAAAATGGCATATAACAAGAGAGCAGAAGATCTTCTCACACATGCGAAATCAGAGCTTGATTCAGCTTTATGGGATTTTGAACACGAAAAAAATAATTTCCAGACTGAAGTCAGATACACCACAATCAATATAAGCACAGGCGATTTTTCAAAGCTATATTCAATTCTTTCAAAAATTAAGCGAGCTGCCGAAGGATTATACTCGACTTGCGAATCGCTGGTACGAACTTTAGATAGAGAGTTTACCCAACTTGGAAACGATTTGTCTGCCGATTATATCCGTCGTCTTGTTGAATTACTGAAAGAGATCAATGAAAACGCAAACATCTCTATAAAGTTTGACGGAATGCTTGATGGTCACTCTTTAGGGGACTTAGGAAGAATGGAATACAGTCCCAGTCTTGATGCACAGTCAATTGTAAAAACGTGGGAGTCTAAATATAAATTATCTCCGGAATACGCAGAAGCTGAACGTCGGCGGAGAGAAGAAGCTGCTGAAAGAGTGCGTCGGAGAGAAGAGGCAGCGAAAGCTCAAAGAGAAAGAGAGAAAAAACAGAAAGAGGAGGAAGAGAAAAGAAAGAAGCAAAAGGAAAAGAAAAAGAAAGAAGCAGAAAATCATAAAAAAGATTTTTCAGAACAGTGCAGTAAGGCGGTCGAGCAATTTAGAACTGCGTTGGCTGGCGCACTTCAAAAAAAAGTCGTAGATCTTCGTAGAGATCGTGAGCAAGAACTAAGCAAACTTCAGGAACAGAAGACAGAGTTAGAACTCACTCTTTCTACTTACGGAGCTTTCCAGTTCTCAGCTAAACGCGAGTTGAAACAACAACTTAAGGAAATTAACAGTAAGATTGCGCAGTATTCCGATGAAAAGGTAATAAACCAGGAGCAGCAACGGCTACAGGAGCTTATGGACACCGCCGTAAAAAAGTATAGTCAACAAATCGAAGCTTATCTTGCTTCCAGATTCTATTATGAGCAGGAATCAAAGAATGCTATACAAAAAATAAAAGGAACCGCTATAGAAGAAGAATATCTTGTGTTATCCTATTATGCGCGTGTTAGAAGAGCTGATTACAACGAAGCTTGTCAGGAAATGTCAAAATACACATATAAGAGATCAAACAGTTTGGAGTATCTGTTGAAAGATTATGCACGGAACAAATACTTGGAACGAACAAGAGAACGTGGATCTTATTGGTGGGAGGAATATGTAATAACAGAAGCTGGGAAGGAACGTATTGCTGTTCTACTCGGCATAGAAGGATTAAACGAATATAGTGAAAATCCTATAATGGCGAATTCGTCAATTCCCTCTGCCCCAACAGTCCAGTCAGTCATTAATTGAGTGTATAATGAAGGGCTACGAAACTGTTTTACTGTATTTTCTTAACCAGTTGAATTTGAATGATTTAAATATGTTTTAGATTAGGGGGTGAAAGTGGGAATACACTATTTATCATAGAAACTCTGAAAGGAAGACTGTTTATGAAAAAAATAATATGTCTACTATTAAGCGTATTTTTGCTCCTCTCGATTGTCGGATTTGCTGGTTGTTCAGGTGGGTCAAGTAAAAGCTATGCGGAGCAATATGGTTATTCAGTGAATGATTTCTACAAAAAAGGACCTGATGGGAAGTGGTATAAAAGATAAACACCATTTCAAACGGAATTTTAAACATCATTCAGAATAATTCTCATCGAGCGCAATAATTTTTTATTTGAAAGGAAGATAAACAATGAAAGCTGGTATTACTCTATTAACACTATTGATTTTAGGATGCGTTGGAATTGGTTTATGGGAAGTATTTCAAGGATACATTGCAAGCGCGGTATTTGCATTTCTTGCTGCTTGTTATATGATAGCGTTCTGCATTGTAATAGCTGTCAGAAAAAAGAAAAAGATTAAAATATCTGACAATGATGCTGATGAACAAAAACAGAAATCAAAGTCAACAATTGGTGCTTTGGTTGGAATAACCCTCCTAATGCTTGTTATTGTTGGAGGAACCTGTGCTTCTTCAGTTTCATCTTATCAAGCAGATCAAACCGAAGTACGCAGAGTGGAATACAGAATATCAAATATAGATAAAGTTAGTTTATATGATCATGATGATATTCAAGAAGCTTTAGAGGCATATAATGCTCTACCAGAGAATCTCCGTAATCGTGTGTCAAATAAAGATTTGCTTGATAAGGCACAAGAGCAATATGATGCTTTATTACAGCAACTCGCAGAAGAATGTGATGCTACTATTTTGAAGTTAAAATCGAAAACTGTATCTTTTACAAAATCTTTTTCTGATGATATGGAAGATTTGTATGACAACATCACCACATATAATCTTCAAGATAGATTGGAACATTATAATGATTACTCTGATATGTACACAAAGTATAGCAAGTTGAGAGAGTCCCATAAACACTCTTGCCAAACTAAAATTACGTGTGATTATTGCGGCGGAAGCGGAAAGTGTGTCGTTGAGTTTTATGAATACGGCGATTGGGGAGAAAAAACATATTCCAGTTATACTTGTACCTATTGTAACGGCAGCGGTGGCAAAACATGTCCGACCTGTAATGGGAAAGGATACTATTATACATACGATAATGGCTAAATGATGCTATCTGCGCAATTAGTTTGACAAACACAGTTTTTTGAATACAATATCGTTTGGGGCGTTCATTTCTTTATCCAGCAAAATGTTGTATCTATTGTTCATTAGAAAGGAGGGAAGTTAAATGAAAAGTTTTATGCGGAAGTTTATTGCAATTCTTTTAGCATTAATGACAATCGGAAGCTGTATTGTTTTGTCTAGTTGCAGTAGTAGTGGCTCTTCAAAACCGAAGTATAGTTACTATGACCGTTCTGATGGTAAACGAATTTGGGTCAAGAATTAGTAAAGAAACGAAGCATTATATAAGCTAAATCTGTTTATAATTGAGTTGTTCTTTTGAAATATCGCCCCAATTCTTATATTTTGAAACATACGGCGATTGATTTGTGAAAATGAATGTCGCTTTTTGTTGGCAACACGAGTTTGATCAGAAATAAAACACAATGAACAGACCTTTCCAATTGCCAGCAGGACGGGTCTGTTCGCTTTTTATGTATCCTGAGTTGTTTCTCATTATTAAGTTGTGTTTTCGTTAAATATATGATAATATTATTATAAATAAAGGAATAGTATATGAAACCAACGCTAACAGGAGAGAATACCTATGGAGTATAACAAAAAAGCAGAAAATATATTATCTCATGCAAGAACCGAACTTAATTCTGCTTCCAGATCATTTGAGCATGATAAAAATATGTTTATGATCGATGTGAAATACACAACAATCAATGTGTCTTCCGGGGATTATTCAAAACTGATACCCCGATGTGAATATCGTTTTTGCTAATTAATTTAGAAATAACGCAATCGCAATGACTTCAGAATACGAGAAATCCAAGCTCTACCTGCTCCTGTACAAAGGTGTACCTGCTGTTTGTTGTACAAATAATTGTTAAAAATGGAGGAGTAATCATGACAACAAAAAAAAGAATCGTTGCCTTATTATTCTGTTGTTGGGGGATTTTGATATCTTGTGGTTGTTCACATGAGATATCAACAACTCATCTTACCCAGGAAAAAGCAGGAAAAATCATAAAAAACTATATTTCTGATACAATAACCGCATATGGTAATGATTTTGGACTCTCTGATCTTGATGTCGTTATTGAGTTTAAGGAATTTGAAGACAGAGAATCATATTGTTCTGCAAGTATTCGTCCCTTTATTGTTTGTCCTTCCCTTGATTCTATGTTTGAAAAAAAAGAATTTGACGATAATATAATTACAAAACGCGGATCAATACGGTTGGATTTCGGGTCGTTTGACTATAACGAAAAGACATTTATTGTGTTTTCAGCTTTTATAGACCCTGTTTTTAAGACATCCTCGGGAGGAAAATACATTATTGGAGGAGGAACAGTCTTAGAGTATCCATCTCAAACAGTCATTTATCAAACGAAAGAAGATGCTGAGAAATATCCTAATTTATCTGTTGGTACACAACTTGGAGAAACGAATACTTCTTCATATGAGTCTACATATGCTCCTGCTGCAAACTGTCCAAATTGTGGAAGCGGATACAGAGAAAATACCGTTGGAGCAAGAATGATTCAAGAAAAAGGATATTGCCCAACATGTAACGGAAGATAGATCATCATCTTTTTTACTCGAAGAACGTGTTGCAAGAAAGGAGCTACATTATGTCGCAGTGGTCAGGAAGCTTATATATTCAAGTGCTCGACAACAAGGATTGGGAAAAACTATATGATATTGAAATTGATGAAAGCTATGCTTTGTGGGGAAAAACTGGAAAAGATGTTTTTGGATCTATAAAAGGAACAGAATGGTATATAGATGGCGAATGGTCTCCGGCTCCATCCAGTGCTTTTTATCTTATGAGTGGCTTAGGCGGTCTTTTTATGGAGATTCGAAGGCGCCTTAGGGATCGTTGTATTATGTATGGATCGCTTGTAAATATAAACACGGATCCGTATTATCTGATATTCTATTCTTTTGGAGAAGCGGGTTATGATTCCAAAGAGATATTATTATTTGATTTTAGCCCGAATATCACAAATCCTGAACAGTGGTTTAAATGGGCTAATATCAAGATGACAACTCCTCGAATCAAACATTTACTCAAATTCAAAGATCGCTTTGACTATCTTACAAGCAAATCACCTATTAAACGAATTCCAGAATATGGAGAACAACAAAATCGTGCCAGAATTGTTATTTCCGTAAAAGATCCAGCTCTATGGAAAAAAGCAGCGACAATTTCGATTCCAGATTCTTTTGCACTGCCTATGGCCGCCGATGAACTGTTTGGTAATCTAACAGGATATGATTTGGTTATTGAGAAAGACTGGCATCTTGCTTACGGTTCCGGAACGCAAACACCACTCTCAAAACTGGTTGCAATAATAAAAAAAGTGTTTGCCCCAAATGAATATACTATCTTTGCAGATTGTGCGGATCCGAATCAGTCTCCATTCTACTCATATCTTTTTGTCATTGACGGGAAAGTCGTGAAAGATGAAGTATTGACGGATCTTTCCAGTGTTCGCATTACGGATTTGAGCAGTTGGATACGATTGGCAGATATTCGAATGTCCGAAAAAAGAACCCTCTTCCTATCAGAATTCCCATCCTCTTTATTTGATTTCACACGCGGTGGCGTTTCAATGCTTGATTCCAGCAGTAGCGCAGAGAACTGGATGGCCGGAAAGATTTTTGTCCTTACCGGTTTTAGTGATGCTGAAGAAAAGCAACTAACAAGGGCCATTTGTTCGAGGAATGGAATTGTAAAAAGCAGCACAGTTCTTAACACTGACTACGTCATCTATAATCCAAACTATGACCATGAAACCACAAAACTTCGGCGTGCAAAAGAATTGATTTCAAGGGGGAAACAAATCGTTCTTCTGACAGGAGAGGAGTTCCGGAAACGAATTTGAGCTATGGAATAGCATTTATACTTTTTAATACAATATTCCACAGATCTCATCGGTTTTTATGGAACCAATAATAATTCCGTGAACATCTCTCTCTCAGTTCCTTTTTTCACTCGCACATTTACTAACAATAGCATTACAGAATAACGAAGGTGCGGCGGATTCGCTGCACCTTTTTTGCTGTTTCTCTGAAAACTGTTGAAAGATAACGGAAGAGATGATATAATAAAATAATTATAAAGGATTTTATTAAGACTGTGTGATACAACAAACGAATCATGGAGGCAATTATGGCAGAGAAAACAAATGCAAATATCGGCTTTGAAAAACAATTGTGGGACGCTGCCTGTGTCCTTTGGGGGCATATCCCGGCTGCAGAATATAGGAAGGTCATTATCGGTTTGATCTTCCTTCGCTACATATCCTCCGC
>JAEEGL010764681.1_pt1 | contig 20210 bp, 26 predicted proteins | sample 9134231 | NCBI WGS metagenome assembly JAEEGL01 (sample SAMN16246548, study PRJNA631951) | gut metagenome | biome: gut microbiome; feature: rumen; material: fiber-attached | host: Bos | place: Iran: Karaj | collected 2018-10
AACCCGAAGGTCGAAGGTTCAAATCCTTCTCCCGCAACCATTTGGTTCGTTAGTCTAGAGGCCTATGACGTCTGCCTGTCACGCAGAAGATCACGGGTTCGAATCCCGTACGAACCGCCATTTGGCTTCATAGCTCAGTCGGTAGAGCAGAGGACTGAAAATCCTTGTGTCGCTGGTTCAATTCCCGCTGGAGCCACCATATATTAAAAAGAAAAAGCCTTTATGGCTTTTTTTCTTTGGAAAACACGCCCTCAACTTTACACTTTCCCACCATTATATTTACACTTCCGTTTACTATTCTATAATATAATTATATAATTATAATAGGTGAAGGAATATGCAAAAGGACGGTCAAATTGTGGATTTTAAAAGAATAAAAAAGTTATTTGGCGAGGAAATGATGCATTTTTGTCGTTCCAACTTCTCCACTATTCTTGAAAGACCTGGTGCATTATCAAAATTATTAGAGGAAAACTTTGCTCCAAACAAGGATTTATACAGCGATATAGTTGCTAGCAACCAAATTAAACAATTCATCGAGTTTATTTATGACCAATACTTATTATGGGGAGAATTAGATAAGACTGATTTAACACCAGAAGAGTTATTAAACCAAAAAGATTATGATTTTTATGAGTGTAAAACAAATGATGATATTCGTTCATTTAAAAAGTACTATGCTCCTGGGGAAGAACTATGTTCATTTAAAGAGGACAGAATAAAGGATTGTTATGTTTTCTTTGCTGTAAAAAAAGATGCTGAAAATATCAAGCGTAAAAACCCACCAGATCGTGATGACGAATATGGTTTATCAGTCATAAGTATTCAGTTTTTAAGAGGGCCAAGAAACTTTTTATCAATAAAAAACAGATACAATGATACCGTTAAAAATGCTGATGCAACTTGTGAAAATAATTTAGATAATATTAATTCTGGGTTAACGTATAGTTTTGAAAAAAAATATGGGTTAAACATTACACAAAGCACAAATAATGGTTTATATATACCAAACTATGTTAAAACTAAAGATGGCAAATATTATAAATATAATTATGAAATTGATGATATCTTTTACTGCCCTAATAATATTGTTATAAAAGATAGAATACCTTATAAGTATGAAACAGAAAAGTATATTCTTGCCGATTATTATCTTATAGATAGAGTCAGTAAGACAGTTATTTTACTTGATGATAAACTTGGTGATTGTTTTGTCGATGGATTTACAAATATAAAAAAAATAGATGTTCATACTGAAGGAGATAAAAAAATAATTACTTTTACTAAAAATAATAACTCAACTGTAATTATTGTCGTAGATAAAGATGGTAAAATTATTGAATTTTATGATAAAAGTTTGACTGAACTTAAAGGAAACTTCATGAAATATAATACTTCTTTAAGAAGTTTATTTACTCCTAATGTTAAGATTATGGGCGCTAATAGTCTTAAGTTCAATACAGAATTAACAGAAGTATTTCTAGATAATTTGCAATATATGGGAGCATCTTCATTTTATAACAATGAAAAAATCCATAGAGTAAGTTTTAAATCACTTATAGTAATGGAAAATAGTTGCTTCTATTATAATAATGCCATAGAGGAACTAGAATTTCCCAATTGTAAATCAATGGGCAATTTTAATTTCCATATGAATAAAATAATAAAGCGAATATATGCTCCTAAATTAACTAAAATGGGTAATTCTAATTTCCCAAGCAATCGTTGCTTAAAAGAACTAGAATTGCCTAGTATAGAATATTTTGGTAGTTGGAACTTTGCAAATAATACTACAATAGAAAGAATATACGCTCCTAAAGCTCGATTTATTGGTAATATGTCTTTTACAAGCAATCATCATTTAAAACGGCTTGACACTCCTAGTTTGGAGGCTCTAGAGTCCGGTTCATTTACAGTTAATAATGATGTAAGTGTTATAAATGCTCCTAAATTAAAGTATATGGGGCATGGATGCTTTGAATTAAACTCTAGAATTGAAGTGTTAAATACTCCTAATTTAGAACACATTGACGATAGTTGTTTTTATAGTATAGATAGGGATGTTTTAAAAGAAATGATTAGTGCATCTACTCAAAAAAATGGTGAACATAGTAAAGGAGTAACAAGATGAGTGAATACAAGGTAATAAATATTAACAAGAATTATGTAACATTTGAAGATGATCATTTAAATAAAAGATTGGTATACATTTTTTATGTAGATACTCCTCCACTTTCTGTAGGAGATATTGTAAAAATATCTAAAGACATTATCGCCACAGAAATGTTCTCAGTTGGACCTATTAAAGATATTAACAAAATAAAAAAAGAAGATTTAATAATAGTTAAATCTTCTAATAATGAATATTACTTAGAAAGATATTATGGTTAATTAATATCTTTTTTTATTCTTTATATTTTTCTATAGAATCATTTATCCAAGTTTCTAAATGTTCTTTTAATGGCAAAAATCCTTTTCTAGTTTCCTGAATTATTTCTTTACCTGTGCTCTTCTTATAATTAATATCTTTAATAGATAATTTTAATTGATGATTATCTTCATCTACTTCAAGCACTTGGCAAAATATTATTTCATCTATTTTTACATAATCATGAACATCTTTAACAAAGTCTTCAGATATTTCTGATATGTGGATTAGACCATCATAATCATTATCTACATGAACAAATATTCCGTATTTTTCTATACCTGTAACACGACATTCAACAATGTCACCGATTAAATACCCTTTCATAACTAACTCCTAAAAATAGGATAACATAAAAAATATGGACTTACAATCATTTCTCGTATATAATAAAATTAATTCAAATGAGGTTGAAAATAGATATTATGGAAGATAAAATTAAAGAAATGATTGAGCAAATTCGCCCATATTTAAATATGGATGGTGGCGATATTGAATATATAAAGTATGAAGATAATTATGTATATATAAGATTGCTGGGTGCTTGCACAGATTGTTTGATGCAAGATGGAACAATTAATGATGGATTATTGACAATGTTCCAAGAAGAAATCCCCGAAATAAAAGGAATCGTAAATATTCCTTTATAAGAAAGAGGTTGTATGAAAAATAATAATAAAAAAATAACTATAGGAATTTTTAATGATTCTTTTTTTCCAATGATTGATGGTGTTGTTTCTGTTGTTCATAACTATGCTAAATATTTATCTAAATATGCTAATGTAATAGTTTTTGCACCAACTACCCCTGGGGCAGACTACGATGACTCTACTCTTCCCTATAAAGTAGTTAGATGTTCATCATTTAAAATGCATATTATAGATTATTCTTGCCCTATTCCTATGTTTGATAGAAAATTTAAAAAAGAATTAAAAAAATATAATTTGGATATAGTTCATATTCACTCTCCTTTTAGTTTAGGAAGTGTGGGAATAAAATATGCTAAGAAACATAATATTCCAGTTATAGCTACAATGCATAGTCAATTTAAGCAAGATTTTCAAAGAGCAGTAAAATTTAAATGGTTTGCTAATCTTTTAACTAAGATTATTATCAAAACATTTAATAAGTGTGATGAATGTTGGGCTGTTAATCAAGAAGTAGCTAGAATATTTTATGAAGATTATGGATATAAACAAATGCCTAAGGTCATGAATAATGCAACTGAGATGGAACCAGTTAAAGATTATCAAAAAGCTAGAGATATTATAAACAAAAAATATAATATCAAAGATACTGATAAAGTGTTCTTATTTGTTGGCAGACTTACAATATTAAAGAATATCTTCTTTTTAGTTAATACTCTAAAAGTTTTAAAAGATAAAAATCCAGATTTTAATTTTAGAATGTTATTTGTTGGCTCTGGTCAAGATGAAAATGAATTGAAAAAATTAATAAAAACTAAGAAGATGGAAAAAGAAATAACACTATGTGGAAAAGTATCAGATCGTGAATTACTTGCTACTTTCTTTGCTAGAGCTGATTTATTCTTATTCCCTTCTTTGTATGATGCATCATCCATTGTCCAAATAGAAGCCGCATCTCAAAAAACTCCAACAGTCTTCTTAGAGGGTTCTGCAACTAGTGCTACTGTAACAAATAATCGTAATGGTTATATAGTTAATAATAGTGAAGAAGACTATGCTGATAAAATATTAGAAATAATGAAAAACGAAAAGAAGTATAAAGAAGTATGTGAAAATACTTTTAAAGAAATATATGTTCATTGGGAAACAAAAATGGAACAAATATATAAAATATATTTAGACATTATTAAGAAAAAACAATCATAATTATGATTGTTTTTTCATTATCCAATCTATTTTTTGTATATTAGCATATTTAGATATTTCTAAATATGCATTCTTTAAAAACAATTCATATTCATCTACTTTATCAATTATTTTTAGTAGTTTTTCTTCTTTAGAATTATTATTCATAATATCTTCATAAATATCAAAATAATATGATGGATACAATAATCTTGCATATAACATATTATAACTATAATATGTAAGTTTAATTTGTTTTAAATACATTTTCAAATCAAATAAACTATCTTCCCCATAAAAGAATTCTCTTTTTATATACTCTGCTATATCTCTAATATCTAAGTCAAAAATAAAACTTAAAGGATTATAGTAATTCAAAGAATAGTTAGGAAAGAATAATCTTCGATGTGATAAAGTTATTCTTTCTTTGTTATGTGAATATCTCATTTTATTGGCTTTATTAACATAACTAATAGCGTTTTCAGCTAAGCCAATATAATAACTAAATGAATCTAAAACAATTTTCTTATCTTTACCTATTTCTTTTATTTGATATTCAAAATAATCTATTTTTTTACTCCATAACTCTCCCCAATTATTCCTATATAGAGGACTATCCTTTTCATTTAATAATAATTTGTTATTATTATTTATAACCACATCAAAAGAAATAATTTCATCGCTTTTATTATTTGTTTTTAATAATACATATTTTTTGTCTCCAACTATAGTAATTATATTAGAATCTTTATTAAGAATAAAATCATGGACTTTTAGTCCCTTGGACTTTAATTCATTCACTATTTGAACTAAATCTCTTAATTCTTCTTCACTTCTATTAAAAAAAACGAAGTAAAAGTCCTCGCCATTAAAAACAAATGAAGAATACTTTTCTTCTTCGATAATTTTTTCAATATCTAAATTGTAATAATAATTAATTATGTCTTTCATACTTAATTAATTGTATGAAAAAAGCTGAAATATAATTTCAGCTATTTACGATTTTCTAATTCTTTTTCAAATTTTTGAACTAAAGCATCAAACATGTTTTCACAAGCTTGCATAAATGCTTCTTTTTGATCTTTAAACATATCAACACTTGGATTGTTTACTACCGGTGTCGCTTCTTGAGCAACTGGATTATCTATTATCGGTGTTGGAGTAATTTCTGGTTCATATGCTGGTTGAACAGGTGCCTCTGCAACTGGAACACTAGGTGCTTCTGGAGTTGGTTCATTAAATGAAGGCATTGTAGAATTAATATCTATTAGTGGTGTTGTAGAACTTGCAGGTTCTGAAGCTGGAGCTTCAACTGTTTCATTAACAACTGGCGCAATCTCTGGAGCACCAATAGTTGGCTCTACTGGAGTTTGCATAGGTTCTACAATGTTCATATTTACTTCTGGAGTTGGTTCTGGTGCTGGTGTAGGATTTTCTACAACTGGAGCACTCTCTTCAACAGGAGAAACATTTTCTACAGGAGGTGTTATATTATTAACCTCTGGATTAACACCTACATTAGGAACTTCGCTATTTGGGTTTTCTAAATTTAAATCCATAACTCCAACAGATGTATCTTCTGCTTGTTCAGGAACTTTATATGCAGATTTTAAAGCATCAAATGATGATACTGGCAAAGTTAATTGAGTATAATAAATATCCTCGGCAGCCATTTCACTAGGAATACTAATAAATTCTATATGTCCCCCAGCAATAATATTTTTTAAAAATTCCTTAACTACATTCCATTCATTTTGATCTACTATTTTAGTTAATTTATCATTAGCTATTTTAGACACTAAAATAATTGGCAATCCCATTGAACCATTCATTTCATTATCTAAAACCACATAACTTGTATTATTTGCTACAAATGCATTTATCAATGGTTTTTCAATAACTGCGCCTGATACTAAATTTAATTTTACTTTTCCCATAAGTCAATCCCTTTCACTACTATAACATTATAACAAAAATGCTCTTACTTTTCAATTTTTTTTTCTAAAATAAAATGTTTGCAACCATAAGCACAAGTATTATTTATATAATTGTCTATATTATTATAATCATTATATGCTTTTACTTGTTTATTCTTATGATTATAAAAACCTTTTAATCTTAATTTCCCATAAGCCCAATCACCAACTATATAATCAAAATTATCATAATAATCCGTTACATAATCTTCCAAATTAATTGTGCTTAAAGTTTCTCCAAAATCTTTTATAACTTCATATTTTTTATCTCTAATTAATTTTTCCATAAACCCACCTAAAATACTAATGTTGAAAATATTACTACAACCATTAGAACTGTAATTATTATACTCATAATAATTAAAATATCAACATAACCATTACCTGTTGTAATTGGTTCATTAACATTTAATATTTCTTTTATTTTTTCATCTAACAAATAATCTCTATTAATAGCATTTTCAGATATATCTAAAGATTTAAATATTTGACTATTTAATCTATCTACATCAGCACTTGACATATTATCTAATGATGCTTCAGAGATATTAAAAATATCATATATTTCTTTTTTTAATAATTTTTTCTCTTCCTTAGGAATTTCCAATTTCTTTTGCATTGCTAAATGATAATAATTATCTATTTCAAATATGTTTTCAGCATTCAAATAATTATATGACAACCTTAAAGCACTGCTTGTTCTTGGAGTATACAACAAATCATAAAAAACTTTTGCATCGCTTTCAGCTACTCCAAAAGTTAATCTTTTTTGATTATATAAATCTATTATTATTTTTTGAACAGAAATAAAGTATGGATTATTCTCTCTTTTATATGCCCCTTCATTTCTTCTATCTATAACATAGAATCCATCCATTGATCTGGCTAAATTATTTATTTCTTCTTCAGAAACACCAAACTTCTTTAGATTGTTTAAGAAAGCTGTTTCATCACGCATATGATAAGGATTTATAATATCCAATTCACCATAAATATTTATAAGCATTCTTATTACAACCACTAAAAATGAGTTATATAAAACTCCAGTTTCAGCATCTCTACTATTCAAATAATCATTTATAGCACAATCAAATGCTTCATTAATGAAATATGATTCCATATGCTCACCTATTATAAGTATAACACATCTATTAATTTATGGGAATATCTAAAATATTTGAAGAACTCTCATATATTCCCCCATAATAATCTGGAATACGTCCATTTATAACTTTGGCTGCTATTAATATGTCATAGCGGAATTTATCATCAAAATTCCGCACTGGTGTTATGATCAATTTTTGCATTTCTACTGAAATATATACTTCTAATAATGCGTTATTTAAACCATAATTTGTTACTTTAATTTTTATATTAGTTAGTAATGTTTCATTAAAATTGACTTGGGCAGGAATCTTAGGCCCCAGATTATTGATAAACATATTGGGACTATTTAAAAATAGTGGGATGCTTATGATTAAACCATGGGGGCCACTAGTTAAATATTTATCTGAACTATCTACATCTATAGTTCCATTTTCTAAATCTTCAATACCCTTTTTTAATATACTAGATATATTCCATAGAAGTTTATAACTTTTTTCTATGTCATAGTTAACAGTTAATATTTCTCCTTCATTATTCTTAGTTATATTCAATATACCATTTATACTACTATTATTAATAACTTTCCTGTTAACCAAGGAAGAAAAATAATCATAAAGAATACTATCTATTTTAGCATTTATAAGTTCTATTCCCTTTTTAGAAACATTTGAACCATAAACATTAAATAACCCAATAGAAACTAAAACATTTAAAAAAAATACAATAAATAGTTTATTTATTGTATTAATTTTATTTCTTTTCTTATAATTCTTTCTCATAGTTTATTATATGTTATTCTAAGAAAAATATATTGATTTTATGATTAAAGCCAATCCTACTAAGAAAACTATAATTACTAAAGCAATAATTATTTTTAAAATTATATTATTTGATTCAATACTATCTGAGAAATCATCTATTTCTTCAAAATCTTTTTCTTTTAAAGCATTAGATGAAGTATAAAAAGAATTAATCATTTTAGTATCAAAATTACTAGTATTATCTTTTTCTTCCTCTTCAATGCTTTCTATTTTTTCTTTTAATCCCTCAAGTGTTTCAGTATTTTCACTTCCCTTTAAATCACTCAATATATCTAAAGGAGAATCATCTTCAATTTTCTTTGTTTCATTAAGTGCAATAGTATTAATTAACTTTTTTAAATCGTCATCTTCCTCTTTAGGAGAAACTTTTTCATCATTATCTTCTTCACTAACTATATTTAGATTATTTAAAATATCGTATTGAGTATCACGAAGTTTCTTTAGTCTTTCTTCATCATAATTGTCTTCTTTTTGTTCCCTTGCTTTTTCTAAGATGACATTTATATCATATTCTTTAGTTGCTTCTCTTTCAAATGTTTTTTCTTCTTGTTCTTCTAATCTAATGCTTTTTCTTTTTGGAGCTTCATTATATTTAGTATCTAATATTTTCTTTATTTTTTCGACATCAATTTCATTTTCATGTGGACCAATTACAGTAGCGTTACTTTGAATATCATAGTTTTCTAAATTGTTTTTGCTTATTTCTTTATATAACTCAGCATTCTTGACATATCTAGAACTAGCATTTTCACTTGGCTCTTCATAATACTTAGTCATTCTAGTATTCATGGCACCACCTCGATTTTATCATAACATAAAATATCTTTTTTTCAAATCTCTTTATTGCTTTTAAAACTATTTTTTACTATAATTATACAAGGAGGGATAAAATGAAAAAACTTTTTGTAAATCATGAAGCTTGTATTGGATGTGGTGCTTGTGTTGCTATTGATCAAGAGCATTTTGATTTTAATGATGAAGGATTATCAGAAGTTATAAAAAACGAAAATATTGATAGTGAGGATGTTAAGAATGCTATTTCTTCATGTCCTACTAATGCCATTAGTTATGTAGATGATGATAAAAAATGTAATTGCAAAGATTGTAATTGTGGTGACAATTGCGAATGTGGTGATGAATGCAATTGTGAAAATTGTCATAAATAAAGGACTATTTAAATAGTCCTTTTAATTTGCTTGTAATTCCACTTTTATCTAAATTAAGTTTAGTTTTAACTGCAACAATTATTTCATTTATTTTTTCATCTGGTAAATCAATACCTATAACTGATTCAACTGCTTTAACTGGATTGCTTTTAAAACTACTAGCAAAAGTTTTATCACTTTTTACTTTTTTAACTATTTCTTCAATTTTTTTCTTAATTTCGTCCATATTGTCCTCCTAAATATATTATATAATAAATTATTATTTTAAACTATATAACTTTTGCACTTCTTTAAGTGAAAGTGTCCTATATTCCCCACTTTTTAAATCATCTATATTCAAAAATGCATAGGACACTCTAGTTAATTTCATAACATCATATCCTAACTTTTCAAAAAACTTCCTTATGACATGATTTCTTCCCTCATGAATAGTTATCTCTACTAAAGATGTTGTTTTTTCTCTATCTATTTTTTGGACTTTTAAATGATCTACTACGAGTGGGCGATTATCAATAACTACCCCTTTTCTTATTTTTTTAAAATCACTTTCATTTAATATTCCATTTATCTTAGCTATATATACTTTATTAATTTCATTTCTTGGATGAGTTAATATATTTGTTAACTCACCATCATTAGTTAGAATTATAAGCCCTGTAGTATCATAATCTAGCCTTCCTACAGGATATATTCTTGTTTCTGTATCAATTAAATCTACTACCGTTTTTCTTCCTTTATCATCACTTACACTACATATAACTTCCCTAGGTTTATTTAATAAGTAATACACTTTTTTTATGTCATTATTAATGACTTCACCATTAACTTCAATAATATCTTTTTCACTAACTTTATAGCCCAATGTTTTCACTACTTCACCATTGACTTTAACTTTTCCCATGCTGATTAATTCTTCAGCTTTTCTTCTTGAAGTTAATCCCATATTTGCTATAACTTTTTGAAGCCTTTCCATAAAATCACCACAAATAAAGTATAACAAAAGTTTGATTAAAAGAAAAGATTAGTAAGAATGATGGCCATGGTTATTCCTACAAAATCTGCAAATAATCCAACCCATATCGCATACTTAGTTTTGCTTATTTTAATTGAACTAAAATAAAGAGCAATAACATAGATAGTGGTATCAGTGCATCCCTGAAGTATTGATGCAAGTCTACCAATAAAAGAATCTGGACCAAAAGATGCAAATATGTCATTCATAATAGCTAGGGATGCTGTGCCTGAAATAGGCCTTAATAAGGCCATTGGAATTATTTCTAAGGGAATTAATACTGAATCAAAAAACTTTTTAACTATATTAATAACAAATAATAAAAAGCCACTATCTAAAAATATATTAGTAGCAAATATCATTGCTACTATGGCTGGGAAAATATTAAAAGATGTTTTTAATCCTTCTTTAGCTCCCCTTAAAAATAATTCATAAATATTAACCCTTTTATATAAACCATAGATTATTATTACTAATACAATAACTGGTAATATTATTTTAGATATTATATTCATTTATTCCTCTTTCTAATATAATAATCTAAAGTTAAGCCTGCTATTGAAGATGATGCAGTAGCAAGAATTGCTGGTATGATAATTATACTAGGACTACTGGAATTATAAGCAATTCTTAATGCTAAAATGGTAGTTGGGATAATAGTTACTCCAGCGGTATTTAAAACTAGAAAAGTAATCATAGCAGCACTTGCTTCATCTTTTTTATGATTAATAGTTTGTAACTCTTGCATAGCCTTTAAACCAGCAGGGGTTGCTGCACTGCCTAAGCCTAACATATTAGCAACAATATTTGAAGATATATACCCTAGGGCTTTATTATCTTTAGGAACTGATGGAAATAATTTACTTAGTCCTGGTTTTAATAAAGAACTAAATTTATCTAATAAGCCACTTCCTTCAGCTATTTTTAATATACCAGTCCATAATACAATAATTGGAAGTATATTTAAGAATAATTCTAAAGCCTTATTGGCATTAGTAAGAATACTATCATTAATAGCACTAATATTTCCACTAAGTAAAGCGTAAATAATACCTATAATTATTAGAAATGCCCAAACAAAACCTACCATTTTTGTAGCCATTCTTTCAATTTATTAATAGTATTTTTCTTTTTCTTAATACTCTTTTTAACATATATAGGTTCTTTATGATAAATATAATCATTAAGTTTAATTTCTGTCCAACCTACTATATCATCATCTACATAATCATCCATTTTATATAGATTATAATTAATACTTATATTATTTAATTCTTCTTTTTTTAAAGTCATATAGAAATCATTTTTAATATAGAGATTATTATTATTATAAAAAGTATCTTCTTTTATTTCATAGTTATTTTTATCTAATATCTTATAACTCTTATAATCATTAAATATTTTATTATATATAGTTTTATGATCTTCCCAATCATTAGAATCATTCAATGTAACAACAACAACATTTATATTATTTTTACTTCCTGTTGTTACTAAAGTCCTTTTAGCAAGTTTTGTCCAACCAGTTTTTCCACCAGTAATATAATCTTTTTTTAATAATTTATTCTTATTATGCCATATATAAGTTTTATAGTTAGTTTTTAAAACATACTTTTTAGTTTTAAATATTTCTCTAAATGTAGGGTTTTGCATGGCATATTTAGTTAGTTTTGCCATATCATAAGCTGAAGATGTATTAGCTAAACCATTATCCTCTTCTAAACCATGGGGATTATAAAACTTAGTTTTATTAAGTTTTAAGTTATTAGCATACTCATTCATTAGATATACGAATTCTTCTTCACTACCAGATACTTCTTGAGAAATAACTAAAGCAGCGTCATTACCACTTCTTAACATCAATCCATATAATAAATCCTTAATAGTTATTTTTTCTCCAACTTCTATATATATAGCGCTGCCATAGGCTTTATGTATTATATCTGAAACAACTATTTCCCTATTAATATCGCTATTCTCTATAGCTGCAATTGCCGTCATTATCTTTGTAGTGCTTGCAATTAATCTTTTTTCATCAATATTATAACCATATAATACTCTGCCTGTTTCCAAATCCATAGCGATTGCGCTAGCAGCGCTTAGGGAAAATACTTTTATAGGAATCATTAATGATAAAAAGAATATAATTTTTTTCATAAATACACCTAGATAATTATATTCTTCATATCAAAAAAAATGTTGATAACAATTAAGTTATCAACATTTATTATTTGCTTGCTGGTTTCTTTGCTGGAGTCTTTTTTGTTTTATTTGATTCATCTAATTTTTCAGCAGTGCTCTTTAATAGTTCTGATGTTTTTTCTTTAACTTGTTTTGCTGTTTCCTTAACTACAGGTGTTCCTTTTTCTACTGCCAAATCCATTAACTCTTGAGCTTTAATTTTAACTTCTTTAGATTTATCAACAATCATTTGTTTAGCAGTTTCTTTATCTAAATCTTTAATTGTTGTTTCTAATTCTTTTGTTTTGACAATAATTGCATTTTTTACTTCTTCTATGTCTATTTCTTTAGCTTTCTCAATTAATTCATCAATTTTCTTAGAAAGATCTTTTCTAGTTTCTTTGCCACTTTTTGGTGCAAATAATAATCCTAGTCCAACTCCAATTCCTGCTCCTAATAAAAATTTTCCTTTTTTACTCATTTTCTTTTCTCTCCGTTTCTTCTTTTTCAGTTTTATCTTTCAAAAATACTTTTACAAATAAATTCTCTAAAGTATCAACTACTGTTGTAATAACACTATTCATCTTACCAGAAATCATTCCTAGTGTATTAATTAAAGGTGAAACTTTTTCTATTTTATCGTTAACATCATCTACTACTTTTAATACTTTGTCTATAGCAATTATTAGCTTTATTCCTAAAACTATTCCTACTACTATTACTATTATTAACAATAAATAAATAATTATTGGAAGAAATTGTGATAAAAACTCCATTTATTATTCACCCTCCCTTTCATCATACATAGAATCAATTAATTCAAATAAATCACTATCTAAAGTATCATCTAAATTATCTTTTTCTTCTTTAATAACTTCCTCATTATCAAGCTTTTCTAATTCATCTTCTATTGCTTCCATATTATTAGTTTGAGGAACTTCTAAAGTATCTTCCAAAGAAATCTCTTCAGATGCATTTTCTAATAAATCATCTATAGATTTATAATCATCTTTTTTTTCTTCAGGTTCTTCTTTTAAATCCTTTTCTTCAAAGAATGTAACAACCGGTTCATCTATAACATTTTTTTCTTCCTTTTTTGGTTCAAAAGCTTTCTTTCTAACTTCTTCTATAGTTATATTAGCTGCAACATCTTTTTTATCAACTATATCTTCTGCTTTATAATCTTGATTTAATATTCCATAAACCGGAGATATAATTGGTGAAGGTTTAAATTTCTTCTTATCAATTATCTCTTTTGTTTCTATCTTTTCGTAACGACCATAATCAGTTCTTTTTTCAATAGTTTTCTTTCTTTCGTATTCTAAAACATTATTATTTGGTTTTTGTTGTCTTGACATACTACTAACAAATTCTTCTTCATCAAAATCTGGAAAAGAAAAAGATTTTTCGCTTCTTGTCGGTTCTTTTGGACTATCAAACTTTTCTAAATCAAAATCATCATCGAAAGATGGAAGTTCACTTCTTCTAGATTCAAATCTAGGTTCAGTTTTTTGTTCAACTTTTGAATCAAAAGTTAAATCTCCCTTATCTTCCATTTTTGGTGGCTCTATCTTAACAATTTTGGTTTCTTCTTTAATATTCTCTTTTACTTTAATAGGTTCAGTAAATTCATCTTCCTCTTCAAATAAAATGTCTTTTAACTTTTTTACAAAACTCATAGGTTCACCTTCCTAATTTATATAATCAGTATCCTTAATAACTTCATCATTAATTTCATTATCTACCTGACTAGAATAGTCTAAAGAGCTACTTCTTTTTTTAGCACTTTCAAACATATCAAATACTTCTTCTGTATAATTTAAGTTATCTTCTTTTAATAAATTACTAATTACTATTTTATCGTATTTTACACTATTTAAAATACTTATGGCATTAACTAAAGCAGTATTAACTTCTTCACTGTCTACCATTACTTCTATTTTAGCATAATTATAAACAATTTCAATCAAATATTGATTATTTTCGTAGTTTTTAATCTCCAAATACCCTGTTTTATTGCCCTTTTGAATATTACTAAAATACACATTTTTATTTGAATTTTCATGAGTAAGAACTCTACTTTCATTTAAAGCTACTAAATCAAAATACAAATAATATTTTTCTTTAGAATTTGATAATATAGCATAATTCAAACCAGCATCTTCTACTCCTAAACCTCTAGGAACGTAAAAACTATATCCTTTTCGATAGTTATTCGCAGGCTTAGATTTAAGATTAAAATAATTGATAATATTATCATAACTCAGCTCTTTAACTCTAGCACATCCAGTTATGAATAATACAATAATTAATATTAGTACAATCTTCTTTATATTCATAATAACTCCGTAAATATTATATCATTTATTTTATTGCTTTTAAATACTTTATTTTTATTCCTTCTTTGCTAAACTTTTCTTCATATTCGGTCATAATATTAGGAATATCTTCTTGATGTAAATCATAGCTCAATTCCACTATTTCATAGCCATAATTTTTTAGAGATTCTAAACTATATGCAAATAAATCATCGTTATCTGTTTTTTGAATTATTATATTTTTATTTTTAAATAATTTATCATATAACTTTAAAAACTCTAATGATGTTAATCTTCTCTTTTCGTGTCTTTTCTTTGGCCAAGGGTCCGAAAAATTCAAATATATTATATCTACTTTATTCTTTAACAACTTTTCTAAATTTATAACATCACTAATAATTACTTTTAAATTATCTAAGTTATACTCCATCATTTTTTTTATTGCGACACTTGCTACACTAGAATATTTTTCTATCCCTATAAAATTAATATTTGGATTATTTAAAGCCATGTTTAAAATAAAATTACCTTTTCCCATCCCAATTTCTATATGAATTGGATTATCATTATTAAAATCTATACTATCTTTAATTAAAAATGAACAATTATTGATAACTTCATCTTTATATTTGGGATTTCGCATTCTCATTAATATCACATCCTATAATTTTACATATAATGAATTAGGAGGTTTATATGAAAAAAACTAGAAATTCTTTTTTTGCTGAAAATAGTTTTCAATCTTACAATCCTGTTCCAATGAATGGAGCTCCATATCAAGCAGCAAGTAATTATTTTTATGAAGGTCCACTTCCAAATAATATGCCTAATTCCATGCCTAATAATTATAACACGAATAGCGGAACTTATGATATAGAAACTCGTTTATCAAAAATAGAAAGACAAATAAATAGATTGGATTATCGTATAAGTAAACTTGAAGGCGCTAGTTCAGTTCTATCAACAGATAATTTTGATAATAATAATTCAAATATGTATATGTTATAGTTAGATATTATTTCTAACTTTTTTAATGATATATTATCATAGCGCTAAAGCAATATATTTGCTCTTCTCCATTCATAGCTACAGCTATTTGATACTTTATATCTATTATATCTATATCACTATCTAAAAACTCATTAACAGACATTTCCAAATCATTTTCACACTCTTCATCTATAACTTTTACTTTCATATAATCACCAATTATAATATATCAAATCATTATTTAACAATTTGTCGAAAAAATAATCATTCTCATTACTTTAGTTTTATGATATAATTTTCTAAAAGGTGGTTGTATGAAAGATAAGATATATATATTTGGTCATAAAAATCCAGATACAGATAGTGTTTGTGCATCTTTAACTTTATCGTATTTATATAACGAACTTGGTTATAATACTGAAGCTAGAATTCTTTCACACATTAATGAAGAAACTAAATTTGTATTAAATAAATTAAAAATAAAAACTCCTGAATTATTAAGTGATGTTAAATTAGATATTGGTGATATTAACTATCATCGTGGTTTTATGATTAATCATAAAGAATCTGTTTATAATGCTTTTAAGATAATGAACGATAATAATATGAGTTCTATCCCAATAGTTAATGATGATAATAAATTTTTAGGCGTATTTGCTATGAAAGATATTGCTAAGAAGCAAATACTTGATAATAATGAATTATTAGAAACTAGTTATAGCAATGTTTTAGAAGTTTTAAAAGGAAAAGAAATATTAAAAATAGATAATGAAATAAAAGGAGAAATTATTAATATCTCGGTTAAAAGCAATGCTTTTAACAATGAATTATTTAATAATAATTCTATACTTATTCTTAGTGGTAAAGAAAATCTTGTAGAAGAAGCAATTAAGCAAAAAATTGAGTTATTAATTATAACTAATGGTAATCATATAAAAGAAGATTATATAAAATTAGCTAAAGCTAATAAAGTAAATATAATTGAAACTAAGTTATCTACTTATGAAACTATATTAAAAATAGGATTTGCTAATTATACAGATAAATACCAATATACTTCTAATATAGTATGTGTTAATGAGACTATGGAATTATCTGATTTAAATGATGAAATAAATAAATCAAAACATAGTTATTATCCTGTTATTAATAATAAAAAAATATGTTTAGGCCTATTAAAAGTTTCTGATTTGTCTGATAAGACTAAGAAGAAAGTTATTTTAGTAGATCATAATGAAATAAATCAAAGTGTATATGGTTTAGAAGAAGCCGAGATAATTGGCATTATAGATCATCATAAATTAGGTAATTTAGGAACTAATACGCCAATTAACTTTAGAAATATGACTGTTGGTTCTACTTGCACAATTATCTATCATTTATATAAAGAAAACAAAGTTAAAATAACAAAAGAAATTGGAACCCTTTTACTTGCAGGACTAGTATCAGATACTTTACTTCTTAAAAGTCCTACTACTACTAAAGATGATGAAAAAGTTCTAGATGACTTAGTTAAAATTACAGGAATAAATGCCAAGAAATTTGCTATAGAAATGTTTAAAGCAAGCGATGCAGCTAATTCTAAAAGTTTAAAAGAAATTGTTTATACTGATTTCAAAGTATTTAATATTGACAAGAAAACAGTTGCTGTTAGTCAAATAACAACTTTAAATGCTAAAGCAATATTAAAACAAAAAAGTAGTTATATAAGATTTTTGAATAAAGAATGTACAAATAAAGGTTATGATTTAATGCTTTTAGCAATTACTGATATATTTCAAAATGGCTCTTACCTATTATTTAATACTAACAGCCATGATATTATTAAAAAATCCTTTGGAGATAACATAGAACAAGGAGATTTCATTAAAAATGTTATTTCAAGAAAAAAACAAATATTACCTCCACTTATGAATTCAATTCACTAATTCATAAGTGGATTTTTTATGTAAACATTTTAAAAAAGATAGGTTATTTACCTATCTTCTCTTCTCTTTTTGCTTCATTAAATAAATCATATGTAATAATTGAATTACCTACTTCTAATATTTTTTCAGCATACTCTTGATTATTAATTACATAATCATTATCTAGAATAGTTCCTTCTTTTAATATTTTATATTCTCCAGTAGAATTATTATAATATATTTTATCAGTTAAATAATTACCATTAGGAAATACTACAATATTATTATTTCTAATATTAAATATATCATGACCTAATACATATTTATTATCTACACCAAGCATATTATATAAAGTTGGAGCTAAGTCATACATACCCATTGTCCAAGATATTTTTCCTTTAAACTTCCTAGATAATTCTTTGTTTTTAGTCCATATAACCAATGGAGTTTTCTTTTTTAAATAATGATCATAATTATCATATAAAACATATTCTGGATCTTCTTCAGTTCGAACTTCACCAGTGACATAATCATAGTTATAAAGATAATTCATATCTTTATAACTTATCTTAGCATCATGATCACCATAAAATACAAATATAGTTTTATTAAAAGCATTACTCTCTTTTATATATTTTAAGAAATCTCCTAGAGCTTCATCAGCATACTTTGAACTAACTATATATCTACCAATATCTTTTTCACATAAATAACATGAAGATTGTTCAACACCACCTTGAGTCCAATAATCATTTATATCTAAAGTATAGGCTTCATTAGGTTTAAATGGTGAATGATTTGATAAGGTTATAATAGTTCCAAAATAATAATTATTCTCATTTTCAATATTCTCTAATTTAGAAACAGCTTGTTCAAAGAACTTCTTATCATTAATCCCTAGTCCAATAATGTCTTCTTTTTCAAAAGTAAATGTGTCTCGATAGTATAAATCTGTATAACCTAGCCGTGGATGGACATTGTTTCTATTCCACATAGCCGAATAATTACCATGCATACTAAATGTATAATAACCTTTATCTCTTAATAAACCTGGTAATGCTTTAAAAGTATTATCGGCATAGTTAGTAAACACTATTCCACTAGAAGATGGCAATAATCCGGTTAAAGTAATATATTCAGCATCAGAAGATGTTCCAGAAGATATTTGAGGATAAAAATTATCAAAATACATTCCTTCTTTAATTAATTTCTCTAGATTAGGAGTTACTTTTTCTCCATTAAATTCTAAATCCATCAAAAAGTTTTGCATACTTTCCATATGAACATAAATAATATTATATCCCTTAAGTATTCCTGTCCATTTATTCTTTTTGTTATATTCATTATCTACATTATTTTCAAAATAATTATTAAATAATTCATAAGCCTCTTCATAGCCAAATAAACTGCTTATTCTTGGTTTTACTGTTTGAAATATGTCATTAAATTGATACAAAATAATTCCAAATCTTTCAACTATATAATTTCTATTCCATTGTTTAGATAAACGACTATAATCTGTTCCACTAGCAGTTCCAAAAGATATTAATAAAAACACTAATCCTGCTGCTAAGGTTACTAAAACACTTTTCTTCTTTTTTTCAATCTTATTAACATAATTATAATAAGGAGATCTTCTTAAATTATTATGAATATAATAGAATAATATAGGTTGTAATATATATATAAAATCCACTAATCTTAATTGTTGAAATATAGAATCACTAACTGTTTCAGCTTGTTGAATTGCACTTAGTTCACTTAAAGAACCAAAAGATGCATAAAATGTATAATATACCGAATTAATAATCTCTATGGAACAAAAAATGATTAGCCATATTAAAAAGTAACGATATTGTTTTTCGGGCTTAAGAAGATAGCCAAAAGATCCAAATAGTAATATTAAACCAATATCTGTTACTAATGGTTTAATTGAAAAAAATCCGGAAATAGTTACATTTCGAAGAATAATTGAACCGCATATAGCTAAAATTAAGTATGTTAAAAACAATCTATTTGTAAAAATATATTTAATTGATTGCTTTTTAAAAGTTTTTAAATACTTTTTAACTCTTTTCATTTCTTCCTCTTTATCAGATATATTATAGCAAGTTTCCTTGTTATTATCAATTCTAGTTGCATATTTATCCTTTTTTTGGTATTATTTATATACCGGATGCAGGTGTGGTTCAATGGTTAGAATATAACCTTGCCAAGGTTGGGATGGGAGTTCGATTCTCCTCACTTGCTCCATAAGGAAATACGCTCGAACTTTTCGAGCTTTTTTATTACAACTAACTCAAATTGGGTTAGTTTTTTTGTGTATCGAACTCCCACGTTTAAGCTTGGAAGTCATACAAAGACTATCCTACAAAGAAAGGATGGTATTTATGGTAAATATTATTAAGCAAGAAGTTGTTATTGAAGAATCATTAAAAAAGAAGTTAGAACTAATATGTGAGTTTTCAAATA
>JAEEGL015091039.1_pt1 | contig 20209 bp, 11 predicted proteins | sample 9134231 | NCBI WGS metagenome assembly JAEEGL01 (sample SAMN16246548, study PRJNA631951) | gut metagenome | biome: gut microbiome; feature: rumen; material: fiber-attached | host: Bos | place: Iran: Karaj | collected 2018-10
AAAGACGGCCTTTAAATGCGTTTAATCATAATAATCGCATAATAATCTATGATGATTATACTCCATAGGTGCAAGAAATAAAAGTTAAAAATGCACATAAAAAAGGAGACCTTGTGTTGAGACCTCCTTGTCTACACAATATATATCGAATTGTGTCGGGATTTTATTAACCCTGTTTGCGAAAAAAGGTTGTAAGGGCTTAAAAAAAGGTGCCGTACCCTATGTGAGTCCGACACCTTTAACCTTAATTCTTATTCTTATTTAACATCTTTTTGATGTATATTCCCGTATAGGATTTCTTATTCTTGGCAACTTCTTCGGGTGTACCGGTTGCGATAACCGTTCCGCCGCCGTCGCCGCCCTCGGGTCCTAAATCGATGATGTAGTCTGCCGTCTTTATGACATCAAGATTATGCTCGATAACGATGACCGTATTGCCCGCATCGGTAAGTCTCTGGAGTATATCGACAAGCTTGTGCACATCGGCGAAGTGAAGACCTGTTGTCGGCTCATCGAGGATATATACGGTATTTCCGGTCGAAGCACGGCTTAATTCCGTTGCAAGTTTGATTCTCTGCGCCTCACCGCCCGAAAGCTGTGTGGAAGGCTGACCGAGTCTTATGTATGAAAGTCCGACATCGTTTAATGTCTTCATCTTTCTCTTGATCGAAGGGATCGCATCAAAGAAATCCACCGCTTCGGCAACCGTCATATCAAGCACATCCGATATGCTCTTTCCTTTGTACTTAACTTCGAGCGTTTCTCTGTTGTATTTCTTTCCGCCGCAGACTTCGCAGGGAACGTAAACGTCGGGAAGGAAGTGCATCTCGATCTTAACGATACCGTCGCCCGAACATGCTTCGCAGCGTCCGCCTTTTACGTTAAAGGAAAATCTTCCTTTTGCGTAGCCTTTTGCCTTGGCATCCTTTGTCTCGGCAAAAAGATCTCTTATAAGGTCAAACACTCCCGTATATGTTGCGGGATTCGATTTCGGCGTACGTCCGATCGGAGACTGGTCGATATCGATCACTTTATCAAGTTTGTTAATTCCTTTTATCGTTTTATGCTTGCCGGGTGTTGTCTGTGCACGGTTTAGATCCCTTGCAAGTCTTTTATAGAGGATCTCATTTATGAGCGAACTCTTTCCGGAACCCGAAACACCGGTTACACAGGTAAATACTCCAAGAGGGATGTCAACGTCTATATTCTTTAAATTGTTTTCGCTTGCTCCGACAACCGTTATGAAATCCTTAGGTTTTCTTCTTGTGGGAGGTACGGGAACAAACAGGTCTCCCTTAAGATACATACCGGTGATCGAATCAGGGCAGTTCATGATATCTTCGGCAGTTCCGCAGGCAACAACCTGACCGCCCTTTTCTCCTGCCTGAGGTCCGATATCCACGATATAATCGGCCTGAAGCATCGTATCCTCATCGTGTTCAACAACGATCAGGTTGTTTCCGAGATCTCTTAATTTCTTAAGTGAAGCAAGGAGTTTGTCGTTGTCTCTCTGATGAAGTCCGATACTCGGTTCGTCAAGGATATATGTTACGCCTACGAGTCCGGAACCTATCTGGGTGGCAAGTCGGATTCTCTGAGCCTCACCTCCCGAAAGTGTTGCGGTAGGTCTCGAAAGCGCAAGGTAACCCAGACCTACATCTATTAAAAAGCCGACTCTGGCTTTTATCTCTTTTAAGATCTGGTGTCCGATCAGTTCGGCATTGCCTTCAAGTTTCATGCCCTCGAAAAAGTCATGAAGTTCTCCGAGCGACATCATCGTAACATCGTATATATTCTTATCTTTTACGGTAACCGCAAGCGATGTTTTCTTAAGTCTCTTGCCGTTACACTCCGAGCAGGGTGTATCCGACATGTACTTCTCGTATTCCATTCTTGCTTTATCGAAAGGAGTCTGTTTATATCTGTCGACGACATTTTTCATGAGGCCTTCGAACTGAATGGGGTACACTCCCCTGCCTCTTGAACTCTCATAATGAACGTTAACAAATTCGTCCGTTCCGTTTATGATAACATCCTGAACCTCCTCGGGAAGTTCTTCAAAAGGAGTGTCCATGGAGAACTTAAAATGTTCTGCCAGTGCCTTTAAAACCTCATGTGAAAAAGAACCGTCCTTCTTGCTGTTCTTCCATCCGATAACCTGGATCGCACCTTCCGAAAGGGATAAAGATCTGTCGGGGATCATCATATCGATGTCAAAATCTCTTTTAAAACCGAGTCCGTCACATGCGGGGCATGCTCCGAAAGGATTGTTAAAAGAGAAACTTCTCGGTTCGATCTCATCGATGCTCGTTCCACAGTCGGGGCATGAGAAAGACTGACTGAAATGGAGTTCGTTTCCTTCGGAATCAGCCACTGTAAGAAGCCCTTCCGAAAGATTGAGTGCACCCTCAACCGATTCGGTAAGTCTGCTCTGAATGTCTTCTTTTACGACAAGTCTGTCTATAACGATATCAATGTTGTGTTTGATATTCTTATCAAGTTTGATCTCTTCGTCCAGATCGTAAATGCTTCCGTCTATCCTTGCACGAAGATATCCCGATTTGGCCGCTCTTGCGAGAAGCTTTTCATGCTCGCCCTTACGGCCTCTGATCACGGGCGATAAAACCTGGATCTTCGTTCCTTCGGGAAGAGAGAGGATCTTATCAACCATCTCGTCTACGGACTGTCTGGATATTTCCTTTCCGCAGTCCGGGCAGTGAGGGATTCCGATCCTTGCATAAAGAAGTCTTAAATAATCGTATATCTCGGTAACCGTTCCGACGGTGGAACGGGGGTTTCTGTTTGTCGACTTCTGATCGATACTGATTGCGGGAGAAAGACCTTCGATAAATTCGACATTGGGCTTCTCCATCTGTCCTAAGAACTGTCTCGCATATGAAGAGAGAGATTCCATGTATCTTCTCTGTCCTTCGGCGTAGATCGTATCGAAAGCGAGGGACGATTTACCCGATCCCGAAAGACCCGTTATTACGACGAATTTGTTTCTCGGTATTTCTACATCTATTCCTTTTAAGTTATGTTCTTTTGCTCCGACGATCCTTATCACATCGCCTTTTTTAAGCATCTTCTGTGCCATATAAAACCTCATTCAGTTATGCCTTCACGGATCTTCTTAAGTTCCACGATCTTGTCTCTGTACATTGCGGCGCTTTCGAAGTCAAGTTCCGTTGCGGCTTTCTTCATCTGTTTCTCAACAGATGCTATAAGTTCGTTGATCTCTTTAAGATTCATGCTCTCAGGTTCAAGTTTCCAGTTGCTCTCAACTTCTGCAACCTTCCTGGAAATTGAAATAACATCCCTTACGGCCTTCTTGATCGTTGTGGGAGTAATGCCGTTTTCGGTGTTGTATTTCTCCTGAATCTCACGACGTCTCTTCGTCTCATCTATCGCAACTTTCATCGAATCAGTGATCGAGTCGGCATACATTATGACATGGCCTTCACTGTTACGTGCGGCTCTTCCGACAGTCTGGATCAGAGAAGTTGCGGAACGAAGGAAACCTTCCTTGTCTGCATCGAGTATTGCAACGAGTGCAATCTCGGGAATATCGAGACCTTCACGAAGAAGGTTGATTCCGACCAATACGTCGAATACATCAAGACGCATGTCTCTTATTATCTCCGCTCTTTCGAGAGTGTCAATATCTGAATGCAGATATTTGACTCTTATTCCGACATCCTTAAGATAATCCGTCAGATCCTCAGCCATACGCTTGGTAAGTGTTGTGACAAGAACCTTGTTGCCGGCTTTCGTTACTTTATTTATTTCCGAGATCAGATCGTCGATCTGGCCTTCCGTCGGACGAACGAAGATCTCGGGATCGAGAAGTCCCGTAGGTCTGATGATCTGCTCGGCTCTTAACATTTCATGTTCTTCTTCGTACTTCGAAGGCGTAGCCGATACGCAGAGAAGCTGATCGATCCTGTCCTCAAACTCGTTAAAAGACAAAGGTCGGTTATCAAGTGCGGAAGGAAGTCTGAAACCGAAATCGACAAGCGTATTCTTTCTCGCTCTGTCTCCCGCATACATTCCGCCGATCTGAGGGATCGAAATGTGTGACTCATCGATGATCATAAGAAAATCATCTTTGAAATAATCCATCAGACAGTGAGGCGGATCTCCGGGTTTTAATCCCGCAAGCACGGGCGCATAGTTCTCAATACCGGAGCAGACACCTGTTTCTTTTAACATCTCAAGATCGAATGTGGTTCTCTCTAGGATTCTCTGCGCTTCGACATATCGTTCTTCTTTTTTGAAGTATTCGACACGCTCACGCATTTCTTCTTCGAGTTTCCTGCATGCGATCTCTATTTTCTCTTTACCGATAACATAATGCGAAGCGGGGAAAATCGCAACATATGAAAGCACCGATTTCTTCTTGCCCGTAACCGGATCTATCTCGGCGATCTCTTCTATCTCGTCACCCCAGAACGAAAGTCTTATAACACCTTCGCCGCCTTCGGCTTTGGATATCTCAAGCGTGTCGCCGCGTACCCTGAATGACGAACGCGTAAGGTCCATGTCATTTCTCTCATACTGCATGTCAACGAGTCTTTCTATGATCTCATCACGGTCTATCTGCATTCCCGGACGAAGCGACATGATCATCGCCTCGTAATCCTCGGGCGAGCCTAAGCCGTAGATGCATGATACGGAAGCCACAACGATAACATCCCTTCTTTCCGTTAAGGATGCGGTTGCGGAAAGTCTTAATTTATCAATCTCCTCGTTAACCGAGGAATCTTTCTCAATATAAGTATCCGTTGAAGGAACATAGGCTTCGGGCTGATAGTAATCGTAGTAAGAAACGAAATACTCAACCGCATTCTCGGGGAAAAATTCCTTCATCTCCGAATAAAGCTGTCCCGCAAGAGTTTTGTTATGGGAAATGATCAGCGTGGGTTTGTTGAGTGCGGCGATAACATTGGCCATGGTAAAAGTCTTACCGGAACCCGTAACGCCGAGCAGAGTCTCGCACTGATTACCTTTTTTAAAACCCTCGACCAGTTCTCTGATAGCCTGCGGCTGATCGCCGGTGGGATTAAATTCCGAATGTAATTTGAAAATGTTGTTTTCTTTATTCATTATCGCTTTATGTATGCCGCTTTATATATATTCCGAATACGTCACGCGGCTTAAATAATAATCTTTATAAATAAAAATGATATACCGAATGTCAGTATATCATTTTAGTAAGTTAATGTCTATATATAAAATGAACAAATGTTCGTTTTATTCGTCTTTTCCTCTTTCGTCCTTAATGACCTTCCAGTTGTTCTTATCACGCATATCTCCTTCCACCGAAAGCCAGAGTCCGGGAAGGAATTCGTATCCGTTGTTGTCATCGACTACCCATTTGCGTGAACCGAGGATGTTCTGGGGGTGAGCAAACTTCTCATCATTGTTGATGGGTTTGCCCGTATAAGGATTGACGGGATCTTCAACAAGTCCTTCGAGTGCATATGTCGGAACATCGGCGTTCGTCATGAATTCTTCGCTTACACTGAATTCCTTTGCATCGAAATCTTTTATGAGAAGGATCGGATAATATGCCTCTATGTCAAAAAGCTCGTCACTTCCGTCATCTATATGATACATGTCGTTTAAGTGAAGTGCCCTTCCGTGATCCGCCGTGATTATGATCCTGGTGTTATCATAAACGCCTTCTTCTTTAAGATGATCAAACCATCTTCCCAGTGCCAGCATTGCAGCCATGTTGGTCTGATAGAACTCATAACTTTCAAGTGAACCCATGTTAAGAGTTACGCCGTCAACAGTATATCTGTCGGAATGCTCTGCCTCGTAAGCGGTATTGTCAATGTCATATGCAATATCGTATTCGGGTTCCTGTAAGAGCAGGGGATCGTGTGTCGTATCGTTCTCAAGAACAAAGAAGTTATACGAATCATCGTCTTTTACATCAGTCATGGTATTGAGATTCTTAAGCGTTGCATAATCCCACATGAAATTGTTTAAGATGCCCTGCGCTTTCATCTCGCTTATGACACGCTGTCCGTTACCGCTGGTCATCTCATCCACAAAGTCATTGGTTACCATGTTCTCGTTATAAAAACCGTCATTGTACAAATGCTTCTGAAGAACATAAGGAGCCGTTTTCATCAATGAATAACAGAAGAAGTTCCTGTAGTTTCTGTCTGATACGCTGTCCTGATGTGCCTCCCAGAAATAACCCTTCGTAAGATATGTTTTGATATCGGGATTGTCGTCAAAGATCGACAGATCTGGAAGCCACTGATAATTCGCATATGGTGCATCGCAGACCGTAACGTCATATCCGTTCGCATCAAAGATCGTAGGGAGAACCTTCAGAGCTTCGTTATGTTTTTCCACAAGTATCATATCGTTTCTTTTATTCATCTCTTCGGGAGTGTATTCGTATCCGCCGAAGATCGCAGGCGCACCCACGTTGGTGTAAGCGCCGAAAGAAACGGTATTGGGATAATATGTGAAGCCAGAGAACATCTCTTTTAACTCGGGTTTTTCATTAACAAAATACGGCATGAAAACTCCGGGTGCCTTATCGAGCATGATGACCATTACGTTTTTGCCGTTTTTGCTTAATGTGCATGTGGGCATCTCATCGCTTATCCTTGCAAGACGTTCCTTACAGTCTGCAGTCTCTTTTACGATCTTGTTTAAGTTAAAAACGGATATTCCGAATGTGGCAAGGCAGAGTACGATCAATGCATATCGGATATTGTTTTTTATAAGATAAAAGAGTGCGGCAAAAAGAACAAATGTTGCGAAGAGAACCGCAAGATTAATAAGCATTTCTTTTCGCGGGATCACAACTTCTTCGGTAAATCCGAGCGAGGAATTAAGCACCGCACGGTTCTTTCCGAATACCATGTAATTGACCGTCATAAGTGCACTTGCAAGCCATATTGCGAAGTTGAAAACTATTCTTACATTCTTCCTGCAGAGCGCATAGAAGATTCCGAACCATACGACAAACGCACCGAGTGCTATGCATGCGGAACTTACAATGAACCAGACAGGAGTTTTGAAATTATACATGTCTATGAATTCATCAACCGATGACGAAATTACCGAAGACGGAATGAGGATTCCCAAAAGGATCGTCAAATAGATTCCGCCGGCAAGGAATAAAACATAATCCTCTTTGAAAGAATGCTTCTCGAAAAACGCATACTCTTTTTTCTTCTTTTTCAAAAGTGAAATAAGCAAAGGAAGTGCGCATACAAAAGCGAAAAGGATAACTATAAGCAGGAATGATTTGCTGCCCGTTATCTTTATTCTTATAAGCGGAACCGAAAGAATGAGCAGAACGCCGAATGCGGCAAACATTATGTTCATTACTTTCTGAAGCTTTGCAGACTTAAAATATATGGTTTTTACAAGTGAAAAAAGATTGTTAAGAGTCCAGTAAAAAACAAGACCCGAAGGGGATTTGTATAAAAACACAAGGAAAAAAGCAGCCATTGCGTAGAGCTGTATCTTGGTTCTTAAAGGATAACCTTTGGTAAAGATCGCGCTGGATACGACATTAATGAGAGTCATCAGTATCGGAAGGATATTGATGCTTATGACTCCTATCTTAATAAGTGCATCGGGTGTTCCGAGATCTGCGATCGGTCCGAAAGTCACACCGTTTAAAAGCGTTAAATGAGATAAAAACTGATAAGCTGCAATAAAGAACGGGATTTCGAGAAGTAAAGATACCGAACCCTTGAATACATCGGTAGGCTTATAGCCGTTCTGTCTGTAATAGGTCTGGAGCATCATCATTTTTTCGTCACCCTTAAAGGTCTTTCTGATGTGCGCCACACCGTCTTTTAATTTATTCTCGATATCACGCTCTGCTTCCTGAACCTCGTCGGCTCTTTTATACAAGGGCAGAACCAGAAGGTTCATCGCCATTGAAAGCGCAATAATGGAAAGGCCCGGATTCTGTGTTCCTTTCTGGGCCACACTGAATACATACTCAAAGAAGAGCTGCAGAGGCTGTATTAAAATTGTGTACAAAATCTGAAATACATTCATCTCTCAAAAATTACCATGTAACCGCGATCGTTTCTTCTCCTCTGTCGTCAGAGAGTATCTGCCAGTTATTCTTATCACGCATGTCTTTTTCGACCGAAAGCCACATTCCCGGAATAAACGTTGTGCCGTTATTAATAGTGGCATCGGGAATATGTGATGCGTAAATCTTCTGCGGATGCGCATATTTTTCGTCGTTGTTTATCTCTTTTCCCGTAAAGGGATTGATAGGATTTTCGATGAGTCCTTCAAGCGCATAAGTCGGAACATCCGCATTGGTCATGAACTGTTCGTCAACCATGAATCCTTTACTGTTAAAGTCTTTGATCATAAGAAGCGGATAATAACATTCGATGTCTTTTAGATCATCTGTTCCGTCATCAAGGAGATACATATCGTTGTGTTTAAACCATCTCGCATGATCGCCGACGATTATGATCCTCGTATTGTCGTAAACGCCTTCCTCCTTAAGATAATCAAGCCATCTTCCGACTGTAAGAAGGCTTGCCATATTGGTCTGATAATGAGTAAGCTGGATATCCCTGCTCATTTTAAGAGTGATTCCGTTTACGGTGTATCTGTCCTGATGATTCTTCTCGTATTCATAATTGTCGATGAAATTTCTTACCTCGTAATCGGGCTCCTGGAAAAGGTTTGCGCAGTGAGGCATTTCATTGTCTATCATCATGAAAGTGTTGGAATCATCATCAACTATATTCGTCATCTCGCTTAAATTGCAGAGCGTGGTATAATCCTGCATAAGTTCATCGGATATCCCGGTTGCCGAAAGGCCGTTAGGTCTGACCTGTTCCCATGCTTCCACAATCTCTTCCCTCTTGTCGGCGTTGGAGACGGACTCGTTATACATTCCGTAATTGTAAAGGTGTTTCTGGAGTGCGATCGGCGAAGATTTCATCAAAGCGTAGCAGAAGAAGTTTCTGTAGTTTCTCTGTGAAACACTTGAACTCTTCTGTGCGTTCCAAAAATATCCCTTTGTGATGTAAGCGTTAATGTCGGGATAATCCGAATATATACCTAGATCGGGAATGTAGCTGTATCCAGCCCACGGGGGATCGCAGACCGTAACATCATATCCGTTCTCATTGAAAAGCACGGGCATGACTTTTAATGCTTCGTCATTCTTAACCTGAAGAAGTTCCGTATCCCTCTTGTTAAGTTCCTCGGGAGTATATTCGTATCCGCCGAAAAGCGCGGGCGCCGCGATGTTGGTACATACTCCGAAAGAAACTGTATTCGGATAATATGTAAAACCGTCATACATTTCCTTAAGTTCCGGTTTTTCGTTAACAAAATACGGAATGTATTCGCCGGCCGCACGGTCAAGCATGAATACTATAACGTTCTGACCTTTTTTGCTTAGGTTAAACTGAGGTTTTTCTTTGTTGATATTTTCAACGATCTCCTTAAGCGCAACCATCTCATTGTTTATCTTAACGCAGTTGAACACAGACATTCCGAATGTCGCTACTACGCCTGCAACAAGGATCACCGTAAGTTTCTTTCCAAGGAATCTTACAAGAGCAAAAACTGCTGCCGCAAGGACCAAAACAACCGCAAGATTTATAATTACGGTCTTGATCGGAAATTCAAAATCATGTGTGTAGTTAAGTGAACTGTTTAATATCTCAAGGTTCTCTCCGAAGAACATGTAATCGACAGTTGCAACAGCGCAGATGATCCACATTACCACATTGAAAAGTTTCTTGATCGTTTCTCCGGCAAGCGAATAGAATACGATGAACCAGAGTACGAAAAGTCCTGTCGCAATACATATCGAACTAACAACAAACCATAAAGGATTGCTGTAGTGATAAATATCCACGAATTCCTGAGGTGATGATTTTATAACCTGCGAAGGAATAAGAAGTCCTGTAAATACCGCCATGTATATTCCGCCGAAAATGAACATAAGTCTGCTCTCGGTGAATTTGAATAATCCGGAGAAGTCAAATCCGATCTTTATCTTTCGCTTCGATGTGATATTAACAATAAGCGGTATGAAGCAAATGAACGCGAGCAGAACGATCGTTAATAAAAAAGATTTGCTTCCCGTTTTCTTTAAGAAAAACGGAAGTGCCACGATCAGTGATGCACCCGTTATCGAGAAAAGGATCATCAGAACTTTTCTCGCTTTTTCGGATTTGTAATATATTGTCTTTACAAGTGAAAAGATATTGTTTAATGTCCAGTAAAATACCAGTCCGGCAGGGGATTTGTACAAGAAGAAAAAGAAGAAAATCGCCATGCCGTAAAGCTGTATCTTTGTCTTAAGAGGATAACCCTTGGTGAAGATGATACAGGATACAAGGTTTACCGAAGTCATGATGATCGGAAGTAAGTTAATGCTCAGTGCCCCGATCTTAATGAGTGCATCCGGTGCTCCGAGATCCGAAATCGGTCCGAAAGCATAGGAGTTAAGTAACGAAAGGTGTGATAAAAACTGATATGCCGCAATAAAGAAAGGGATTTCAAGAAACAGTGAAACAGACCCCTTAAAAACATCGGTGGGCTTATACCCGTTCTGTCTGTAATAGGTCTGAAGCATCATCATTTTCTCATCGCCCTTAAAGGTCTTCCTGATGTGCGAAACGCCTGCACGGAGTTTGTTCTCCATATCGCGTTCTGCATCCTGAACTTCATCTGCACGTTTGTAAAGGGGCAGAACAAGAATGTTCATCGCCAGTGAAAGAGCGATGATCGACAATCCCGGATGACCCGTGCCCTTTTGCGCTACCGAAAAGATATATTCAAAAAACAATTGTAAAGGTTTGATTAAAGTTGTGTATAAAATCTCAAAAAATGTCATTTACTTTTTATCTCTTCGTATTTTTTTACAAGGTAATCAACGGCGTGTTCTGCACCATCACCGTAGTTAACCCAACATTCGCCTCTGACTTCATCCCTGCCCGAACGGTACTTAGGATCTTCGAGGCATTTATCTATTATTTCTTTCACATCCGAAAGATTCTCTTCCGTAATTTTCTCACCGAGTTTCGGTAAGATCTTTAGTGTCCAGACTTCATCGTCTATCCACCATGCATCGTAAACATTCGTATCGAATTTCGTATCTGTGTATACGATGGGTTTGTCATAAACAAGCGCAAAATCAAGCACTACCGCAGAGAAATCCGAAATAAGGATATCCGAGCGTTTTAAAACTTCGAAGTTGTCCGCATCACGGTTCCATTCTATCTGATCTGAATCGGGATACTCTTTCATGATCTTCTCGATCATGTCTTTTTCGGAAATGAATGTCTGGGGATGAGGTCTTACGATAATGTGATATCCGGTCTTTAAAAGAGCTTCGAGGATCCCGGAACCGAATTTTGAAAAGATCGCACTGGGACCCCATGAAGGAGCGACAAGAACCGTCTTCTCGTGTTCGGGTGTATCTCCGCCTGATTTAAGTCTTTCGACCATATCATCCATATAGGGAATTCCGACAAGTGTAAGATCTTTTGCCGGAAGATTTCTTATCTCTTCAAGTTTTCTTACCTGATCAATCTGGAACTGTCCGTTTAAAAGGATAGCATCGTAATAATCAATTCCGAACATTCTGTATAAGGTCATATCAGCTGCGGAATGAGGTATATGAACGTAGCATGAAACATCTCTGGAGCGTTTCCACTGATATACGTCAAGTCCCGGTGTAGTCGATATAACGATGTCCGCATTAAGGAAGTTAAGTTTCGAGAATGCCTTGTTGTTCTCGCCTATAAATCTTCCTTCGACATGAGGATAACCGCTGTTAAGTCCGGGATCGTCTTCTGACGCACTTAAATAAAGAACATTGATACCTCTCTTGTCAAATTCACGACAGATCGGATTATAAACGTTCCAATATCTTTTGCCCTCGGAAAAAATAACGTACGGTGTTTTGCCCGCAGTCACTTCTTCTTTTTTACCGCTGCTTAATTTAAAACGGAGTTTAACCCATGCCATTCTAAGCACGTATCCCACGGCACCGAAGATACCGATGAGGATCGCAAAAAGCATGCTGCCCGTTCCGGGATCGATATAAAGTAAAATATTATTCGTCATATTGTATTCCCTTATTTTTTACATGAAAACAGACCATTGCATAATACAACGATCTGTTTTCAATCTATGTTCTGCTTAATTATTTCATCTGTTTTTCAAGATATTCTATCGCATATTCCAACTGATTGTCAGTTTCGTCTTCCAGGTATTTTTCAGAATCAAAAGGAACTTCTTCATCCGGTTCGATACCGATCTTATGAATGTTGTTTCCGTTGGGTGTGTAGTACTTGCTTGTTGTTATCTTAACCGCCGAACCGTCCGTGAAAGGAATAACGCTCTGAACGATTCCCTTTCCGTAGGTTTTGGTTCCGATAAGAGTTCCCACACCGTAATCCTTTACCGCGCCTGCCATGATCTCGGATGCCGAAGCCGAACCGCCGTCTACTAAAAGAACCAGGGGAACATCGATCTTATTGTCATCATAGTTCTTGTATTCGTCACGTTTGCCGTATTTATCCTCGGTATATACGATCATTCCCTTAGGAAGGATCTCTCTGCAGATATCTACTACAACGTCAAGGTTTCCGCCGGGGTTTCCTCGAAGGTCGATGATAAGTGCCTTCATGTCAGCGTCTTTCGCCTGCTGGTATGCATCTTTAAACTGAGAAGTAGTGATCGCATCGAACTCGGTTATCTGAATATACCAGATTCCGTTTTCTTTCTCTTCGACTTTAACGGTAGGAGTGTCAATCTTTCTTCTCTCGAGTGTTACGTCATATTTTCCGTTAGGTCCCTCAAAAGTGATCTTGACCGTTGTGCCTTCGGGTCCTCTTACAAGAGCAACGACTTCATCAAGAGTCATTCCGTATACTTCTTCGTCCTCTACCGCAACAATGTAATCTCCGGGAGAAATGAGTCCGCATTCAACTGCCGAACCGCCGTCTATAAAGCTTTCGATCTGGGCATATCCGACATCCGTGTTCATCTTAAGATAAGCACCGATACCCTCATAATTGCCGTCCCATCCGGCCACCATCTCTTTTAATTCTTCGGGATCGTAATAGCATGTATAGGGATCTCCGACACCTGCCATAATCCCGTCGTAAAGACCGTTTTCAAGGTCTTCGGGATCTATGTCTTCGTAGTAATAATAATTGATCGTTCTTTCAAGTTCGTCGATCTTGCTTAACGTATCCTTGTCGAGTACTTCGCTCTCTTTGGAAAGGGCACTGAATTTGCTGCTGTTCATTCCGAGTACAAGGAATACCAGTATTGCGATAATGATCAGTGTTCCCAAGGTACCAACAACTGAGCCTCCGATAAACAAAAGGATGTATTTGATTACCGACCAGGCAGATTTTTTCTTACCTGTCTTATTTGTGTTTGCGTCCAAAATGCGCCTCCTATATTAACCCTTAAGGTTTTGTTATATATTCCCATGGAGAAACATATTCACCGTTTCTTCTTACCGTAAAATGAAGATGGTTGCCCGTACTTCTTCCGGTACTTCCGACATATGCAATAACATCTCCTCTTTTTACTTCCTGTCCCTTGGAACAGTTAGTTTTAGATGCATGCATGTAGATCGTAAACAATCCGCCGCCATGATCGATCATTACGTAGTTGCCCATCGCAGCCGTATATGATACGGCAACGACTTCACCGTCGTATGCAGCCAGGATATTGCTTCCTGCGGGAGCCGCAAGATCGACTCCGTTATGGAAAAGATTTGTTCCCAGAATAGGATGTTTTCTGTATCCGTAATCCGAAGAAACTTTCGTATATGCGGGGCAGGGCCAGCAGAACGCTCCGCCGTCATAAACTCTCATATTCTCAAGAGCTCTTTTCTCATCCGCGATCAGTTTCTCGAGTTCTGCGATAGTTGCGTTTTGCTGAGCGATCTCTTCCTCGTATTCCCTTATGGCTGCTTCCTTGTCCGCGATCTCGGTTTCAACAGCGTTTATCTCTATTTCTTTTTGTGCGATCAGCGCCTCTATTGCAGCCTGCTCGTCTTCGGAAGCTTTCTTCGTTTCTTTTAAAAGAGCTTCTTCTTCCTCAAGCTGCTGTTCGCAGATCTTAACATATTCAACGGTTTCTTCGTACTCTTTGAACATGTTCTCATCGTATTTCGACAGATCTTCGACATAGTCCATCTGGTTGAGGAATTCGCCGAGTCCGCCTGAATTAAGAAGCAGTTCGAGATAGAAATTATCACCCTGTTCGTATATAGCCTGAACTCTTTTCTTCATGCATTCATACTGATAATCCCTGATGGCTATTGCTTCCTCAAGGTCAGCTTTGGTCTTTTCTATCTCTTCTTCTTTGTCGGTGATCTTGATCTTTAGATCTTCGATCTTGGCTTCTATGGTTTCAACCTGAGCATCCAGTTCGGTAATATACTGTGACAGATTTGACTTGCTCTGCTCAAGCTGTTTCTTTATCTTTTCGATATCGGTTTTGCTTTTCGTAAGAGAATTTTTCTCGTCTCTTGCGTTAGCGATCTCGTTTTCTTTCTCTTTGATGGACTGTTCGAGGGAACTCATGTCTGCTTTCTTTTTAGCTTCCTCGGCATCTTTCTGCGAGTCAGTCTGAGTGTTGTTCGAACTCGCCGTACCGGTCGCCGAAAGAGTTACGGCAAAAGGCCCGGAGTTTACAAGAAAGACCGCCATAGCCGCAATCATTATATATGCTGTGATTTTATTCCCTTTGAAATCCCTCATATAAATTCTCCGATTTACACCTTAAGATGTTTTCTGACGGTAAAGAAACTTCCCAGAAATCCGATGCCCACGCCAATGAAAAGCGAGAACGGAACAAGATACTGGAAGATCTCATACGCGGGCAGAAATGTAAGGAATGAAAGAAATGCGAATTTTTCTTCCACAAATGAGGTTGCAATTCCGTAAAGATAGTAAAGAAGTCCCATGGGAATCGCAGCTCCGATAAGTCCGATGATCATTCCTTCGAATACGAACGGAGCTCTTACAAAGAAGTCCGTCGCACCGACATATTTCATAATGTTTATTTCTTCTTTTCGAACCGAAATACCCATCGTTACCGTATTGCTTATAAGGAAAACCGATACGGCGAAGAGTATTAAGATGATGCCGGCGAATACATAGATAAGAACCATGTTGATTCCGGAAAGCGTATCGGCCGTGAAATCCGATTTGTTGATCTTTCGGATTCCTTCAACACCCTTAAGGTAATTGACAAGCTGATTCTGCTTGGTAACATCGCTTAAATAGATCTGATAGTTCGCACAGTTGGCCAGAGGGTTCTCGGTAAAGCCTTCGGCATATTCTCCGAGCTGTACGCTGAAATCTTCCCATGCCTGTTCTGCGGAAATGTATTCGTATCTGTAAACTTCGGAACGTCTTCCGATCATTTCGCCGATCTCTTCGATTCTTTCCTCGGAAGTTCCCTCATCGAAGAATACCGTTACGGAAACGTTTTCCTCTGCAGTCTGAACTATATTTGCCACGTTAAATGCGATCGCATAAAAAATACCGAATACGAAAAGGCAGGCGGATATTGTGGCAACGGTTGCAACCGTAAACCATTTGTTCTTGAATATTCCCACAACACCCTGTTCGACGGTATAAAAGAAAGTTCTAATCTTCATAGAAATAACCTCCTTCTTCCGCGTCGGAAACGATCATACCCTGTTTGATCGTAACAACTCGTTTCTTCATATCGTTAACGAGCTTGTCGTTATGTGTAACAACGACAACCGTAGTACCTTTTTCGTTGACGGTCTCCAAAAGTTTCATGATCTCCGCGGTATTGATAAGATCGAGGTTTCCGGTAGGCTCGTCAGCTAAAAGGAGTCTGGGCTTGTTAACCAGTGCTCTGGCAAGCGCAACTCTCTGCTGTTCACCGCCGGCAAGCTGTTTGGGCTTATGCTTGTATTTGCCTGCAAGTCCCACAAGTGAAAGCATTGCGGGAACGTTTCTTCTTATCTCTCTCTCCGACTTCTGTGCAACACGCTGTGCAAACGCAACGTTTTCGTAAACGTTTCTGTCTTTGAGAAGTCTGAAGTCCTGGAATACGACTCCCAGAGTTCTTCTGAATTTGGGAATCCTTCCGTGCTTGATGTTCATTAAGTTAAATCCGTTTACATATATAACTCCGCTGTCGGCTTTGAGTTCGCGAAGCAAAAGTTTGATGAGTGTGGATTTACCCGCACCCGACACACCGACTATGAAAACGAATTCGCCGTGTTTAACTTTAAGATTTATGTTCGAAAGAGCTGGAACGCCGTCCGAAAACGTCTTGCTGACATTATCCAGATATATCGCGTAATCGGATATGTTGTTGGCATCCGCCTCTTTCTTTTTCTTCTTGGGTTCTGACATAAGTTCTCCTATTTAGTACTCGAGAGTTTCCATATATTTCATATATTTGACAACCATAAGTGCGATCCTGAACGTGATCGCATCTTCGAATATCCTTAAATCCAGTCCGGTCGTCTTCTGAATCTTGTCAAGTCTGTATACGAGAGTGTTTCTGTGAATGAAAAGCTGTCTGGAAGTCTCGGAAACATTCAGGCTGTTTTCAAAGAATTTCTTGATGGTAATGATGGTCTCGTCATCGAAATCTTCGGGATTGACTCCGTCGAAGATCTCTTTTATGAACATCTTGCAAAGAGGAATGGGAAGCTGGTAAATAAGTCTTCCGATACCAAGTTCTCCGTATGCGATAACGGTTCTCTCTTCGAAGAATATTCCGCCTACGTCAAGTGCCATCTTCGCTTCCTTGTACGAACGGCTCACATCCTTGATCTCGTTTACGCATGTTCCGTAAGCGATCCTTATCTTCTTCGCGCCTTCTCTGGCAAGAAGCTTGTGAAGCGCAGCCGTAGCGGTATCGATCTCTTTCTGAGGATTATCGCTTTGAATCTCTTTGATAACAACGACATTTTTCTCGTCAACCGCACTTACGAAATCACGCTTGTCCGCAAGCATGGCTTCTTTTACGATCGAAAGGCAGTCCATGTCCTTGTTAAAAGAATTGTCGATCAAAAGAACAACTCTCGAAGCATCGAGAGGAATATGAAGTCTCTTGGCATATCCGTAGATATCCACCAGAAGAAGGTTGTCAAGCAAAAGGTTCTTGATAAAGTTGTCTTTATCGAATCTCTCCTTATATGCAACCGCAAGACTCTGAATCTGGAATGCTGCCATCTTGCCGACAAGATACGAATTCTCACCGTTGCTTGCGCAGATAACGATATACTCAAGTGTCAGTTCATCGTAGATCTTGAAGTACTGACTGTTCTGAATTTCCTGGCTGTCCGCGGGAGATTTGACGAACTCCTGAACCTGTGCCTGGAAATTATTCGATCCCGACATTGTGCTGGCAATGGTCTTGCCTTCCGCGTCGGTAACGCATAAGTCTACGCGTGATATGCTTTTAATGCCTTCAATTGATTGCTGTAAAATTTGGTTAGAAACCATACATTCACCACCCTATACAAAACTCACAAACAAATTAATATTATTTTAATATAATTAACAAACAAATTCCACCTTTTTTATATATTTTGTCAGTAAAAAACTTTAATTTTGTATTAATGTGGTTGTGTTCTTATGTTAAAAATGCACAAAAGCCGTATTTTACAGCCTTTGTGCATTTCTTATTTCTGAACTCTTTCTTTTGAATATATAACTTTTTCTCCGATTTCGATCTCGCCGAGTTTCAAAAGATGTCCTACCGCTCTCTTAAACTGATTCTTGCTCATGTTGCATTCGCGCTTGATGACCTCCGGCGAAGTCTTGTCGTTAAAAGGAAGAACGCCGTCATAGGACTTGATCAGGTATCTGACATAATCGGCATCCTTATTGATGGTCATGTATGCCTTGTCTCTTAAAGCAAGGTTAAGTTTACCGTCTTCCAGAACTCCGGTAACTCTGGCTTCCACGACATCGAGAACCCTGATGTCCGAGAGTATCTCCCTCTTTGGAATGAGAGCCGAAAACTTATCGTCCACCGCGGCGAATGCGCCGTAGTTTTCAGATATTTCATAGATCCTTGCGTTAACGCGGTCGTCTTTAAGATAATCGGAATCGGTTCTTAAATATTTGTATATCTTCATTGAGGCGCAAAGCCTGCCGGATTTATCGACATAGGCCCTTACCAAAACCTCATCACCGACCGAAAGCTTTGTCGTCTGTTCCTTAAACGGAAGAAATAGATCTTTTTCCAGACCCCAGTCAAGAAAGGCTCCTATCTTTGTAACTCCGTTGACTTTAAGAAGTGCTATCTCTCCGACATGTATCTTCGGTTCGCGTGTGGTGGCAATAAGTCTGTCGCCGGAATCTTTGTATAAAAACAGATTTAACTTATCACCGAGTTTTAAATCGTCGCCAACCTCTTTTTTCGGAAGAAGAACTCTTTCGTTTTCGGCGCCTTCTTCACAAAAGTAAACACCGAAATCAACGGTTTTGACAGCCTTTAATTCCTGTTTTCGGCCTATTTCAAACATTATATGTCCATCCTAAAAAATATTGTTTCCGAAACCGCCCCTTGGTTTATTAAATTCGTCGGCATAAGCTTCTCTTTCCCAGGCTGCAAAATCATCATCGGAATATCTGTTGATGGTCTTTCCGTCCTTGGTCTTGATAGTGTTGTTCTTAGGCGTTGACGAACCGCCTCTCGGAGGAGTCGAAAGATAGAATCCCCCGCTGTTGAAAGGAGTGTTTCCTTCTTTGGTAGTAAATGAAACATGGGATGTTTCACTACCTGTACTTGTATGATTCGTGTAAAGGCTTCCGCCGTATGAATTGCCTGAATATCCCGTGCTTGACGTAAATGTTGTCGAACCTGAAGATGGTGCGACGGGTTCATCCGTGTAAGCGGAAGTAAATGTTGACGTACTCTGAGGTTTTGTACCTGCAAGAACCGATGAGAAAGGATTTTCGCTTGATACGCCGCCGATCGTCTTTCCGTACAATCCGCCTCTGTCAAGAAGCGTACCCGAACCGTAGTTGCTCTCGTAGCTTTCCTCTTCATCCGAACCGCTGTAATAGAGTCCGTTATATGCATCGGGCGCCGTAATAGGTCTTGCCCATTTGTCTTTTTTCTTCTTGCTGCCCGAAGATGTTCCTATTCCTCCGAACGTTCCGATATCGCTCTTGATTACAGCGGATGCGGGTTCGGGTTCGGGCTCCGGTTCAACATAAGAAGTATTTTCCGTATATGTTGTACTGCCGGCATATACCGAATTGTCAGAATAAGTGTTGTCTGCGTATGAATTATCAGCATAAGCTGTATTCTCAGCGTATGTATTATCCGCATAAGCCGCATTCTCAGCATACGAATTGTCTGCATAAGCAGTGCTTTCCGCATATGAATTATCGGCATAAGTCGTATTTTCAGCATACGAATTATCGTAAGATGTTTCGTACGATGCGGTTTCTTGTGAGGCATACGTATTGTCGGAATAACTCTCCGATGACTGTGTTGCCTCGGCAAACGAGGTTACGGGTGCATTTGTCGCAAATACAGGAGACGAAGACGAATCCGTGGCATAAGTGTTTGAGGACGTCGTCGTTTTTGCCGTAAACATTGTCGATGTCGATGTGGGTGCGGCTGAAACCCTCTGTGTATAATCAGCAGATGAATATGTCTTTCTTGCGAAAGGATCGGGAGGTTCGATCTCTCCCGAGAGTTTCTTTGACGAAGGCTTGTTGAACACGATCGTGCTTGCGGGACCCGCTTCTTCGGTCGAACCGGCCAAAGCAAAGAACAGATATACGCCCACTATCAGAACAAATGCGATATTAAGCACCAGTGAAGGGGGCTTTATAGGCGAAGCGTTTATCGCGCTTCTTATCAGTGTCGTAAAACCGGTAATAAATATCGAGATCTTAAATAATTCCTTGTATGTATAAGGCTGTTTGATGATCTTCACGATGCCGAATCCGATAAGTCCGAAGAACAGACCGAGAACAATGGCCTTAAGCGTAAAAGGAATTATCGATACGCCCGCCATGATCAAAAATACCGTGAGGAATTTCTGCTGGATAATGGAATCGGTATCCTTGCTTGAGAATGTGGGGGGTATCTTGAGAATTTTAAACAGATCGGAATATCTTATCGTATCATGTCCGCCGAGAGCCTTGATATGAGTAATAGACTGTCCGTTAAAGGTGTAGATCTG
>JAEEGL010187693.1_pt1 | contig 20207 bp, 18 predicted proteins | sample 9134231 | NCBI WGS metagenome assembly JAEEGL01 (sample SAMN16246548, study PRJNA631951) | gut metagenome | biome: gut microbiome; feature: rumen; material: fiber-attached | host: Bos | place: Iran: Karaj | collected 2018-10
AAGTTTTCTGATTTTGAGTGTATTAAAAGTCGAGTAGCTTGCAAGTTGATAAATCGCGAGCTAAACGAAAAATTGCTGCTAGAAATTCCATATGTCCCTTTTTTGGACCTTGCCATCGTATTTTATGTTCTTGTCGATACTTCTTCTATAGGAAATGCATCTATTGTGATTAGGAATGAACATATGGCAAGATGGGGAGTAACGGTATCTGAGTTATCTGAAATTGCAAGAATTAACACACCTAGACTTTTGGGAGTTAGTCTTTTGAGTATTGAAGATACTGTAAAAGAAATTATACGTTCAGACATTAAAGCTACTATGCCGGCTGAAGTAGATGATACTTCGATTGATGAAATGCTTTCGCAAGCTATACATCCATCAGATAGAATGATGTATGTTTTATCCAACAGAGGCAAGTTAAATGGTGCAGTGTATATGACATTTGAGAATATCCTTAAGGAATTTTCCAATAAGGTAAATGCAAAAAAAGTATTTATCATTCCAAGTTCGACTTGTGAAGTGATACTTGTTCCTGATTGTTCAGAAATAAATAGTTCTGTATTGAATACCATGGTTTGTGAAGTAAATCATTCAGAAGTCAGGGAAGATGAAATACTGTCAGACCATTGTTATGTTTTTAATGCAGAAACCGGAAAGATTACAGCAATTTGAGAAAGGATGAAGATATGAATAGTGTTATGCTCAGAGGTCGTACGATTGGAGAACCAACCGTAAATTTTACAAAAGATGGACGAGTTGTGGCATCGGTACTTATCAGTGTTCCTGACCGTAGTGCACCAAGAACAAAAGAAGGGTATTACCAAACGGATGTATTGAAGCTGGTTGCATTCAATGCAATTGGGAATGTAATTCAGAAATATGTTTCAAAAGGAACAGAATTACTCGTTAATGGTAAACTGTCAAGCTCATCATATGAAAAAGATAATGTAACAATATATTCTACTGAAATCATAGTGAGTCAATTAGAATTTGTTGGAAATAAGTCTAGTGATGAAGAGCAGAAAACCAAATCAAGAAAAACATCTTGATTGAATGTTTGAGGAGTGATGAGCATTTATGTTTATCACTCCTTTTTGTCTTATCGAAAGGCATAGTTATAAAACGGGTTACACCCTTAGGTGTAACCTGTTATCAGAAATATTAGTGTGAACAGCTATTATTTTGTGGTATTAGGCCTTCGCCGAGAAGACAGGCCGACCGTTCAAATCTTACCAACAGGAGTCATATTATTATGGCGAGAAAAACAAGTATAAAATATGCGCTTAAACAAGCATTAGCATCAAAAGAAGCATATGGAAGAAGTAAATATGAGGATAAACTAAAGACAAAAATACATCGTGCAAAACTGCAATCTCAAGGTGTTTCGTATCAAGAAAGACTACGCATAGACTATTCAAAGAACTATGTCTATAGCAAAAGTACAATGAATTCTTATCAGCGCTGGTGTGGATATTTTGGAAATTATTTAGCTGAAAACGGATTAAAACATATAACCATAGAAGAATCAATTGCGTATATACAAGAATACATTGACTATATGAAGGAATCAAATAAATACAGTGCCTGGACTATAAATCTAGCTTTAGCATCCATATGTAAAGCTACTGGAGAATATATCTGTGATTATTCTCATCCGACAAGGCATATTAGTGATATTTGTCGAGGCACAAAAGAATGTATAAATGATAATTATAACGAAAAGAATTACGAAAAATCACTTACTGCAAATAAACTGCTTGGTCTACGTAGAAGTCAGCTGTTGAAACTTAAAGCTGGTGATATAAAAACACAAAATATAAATGGACAAAATATAGTGATTGTAACGACTATCGGAAAAGGAAAAAAGATAAATCATCAAATATTCTATGACAAAGACGAACAAATAACTGTATTGGCTATGAAAAACGGAAAAAAAGATGACGAGCGTATATTTTCCAAAAAAGAAATATCGCATGATGCTGACTATCATCATATGCGAGAATTAAGAGCAAAAGAAGTATATGAGCGTGTCGTTGAAGATATATCAAATAATCCTGAAAGACGTAGTTACTACCAAAAAGAAATAAATAGAATTTTTTATGAAGCTGGAAGAACTGTAAAGGAAAACATGGATAAGCCAGTATACTTGCGAGGACTTACCCGAGAAAAAGCTGAAAAACAAGGAAAAGCGATTTGTTATGATAGAACAGCTCTTCTGTTTGTGTCTGCAACGGTTACAAGCCATTGGCGTAGTTCCGTATCATTAGCTCACTATATCGGAAAATAAAAGTAAGAAAATATCTCAAAAACTTGATTTTTATATTTTAAGTTTTCTATAATATACTCAGATACAAAATGTATCTATTAAAAGTTAAGCAGTTCCGATAAAACATCGGACAAAGTAAGCTTCCTATTAGGTATTACCTTTCCTCCCAGCCAAGAAGGCTGGGAGCTTTTTAATTTAAAAGTGTGTTTTTGAAAGTGTGTAAATAAAATAGACTATATATTGAAGTAGGAACGTTACACACTCATTGCACAACTAAAATTAAAAAAGGGTACAAGTAAAAAATATCCTTGTACCCTTAATAAACTAATATATTCTGGAAAATAAAGGCTTTTCCTTACTTAAAATATCTATCCAAAAGTCCCTTGAATGCCTTGCCGTGTCTTGCTTCGTCGCGTCCGATTTCATGCACAGCGTCATGAATAGCGTCAAGATCGAGGGCTTTTGCCTTCTTAGCCAGGTCAGCTCTTCCCTGTGTTGCGCCATATTCAGCATCAGCACGAAGTTCAAGGTTCTTCTTTGTGGAGTCGGTGATGACTTCTCCAAGGAGCTCTGCAAAATGAGCAGCATGCTCAGCCTCTTCCCAAGCAGCTTTCTCAAAGAATGCACCAATCTCGGGATATCCCTCGCGGATGGCAACACGTGACATTGCAAGATACATACCTACTTCTGAACACTCTCCGTTGAACATTTCGCGGAGACCATCTTTGATCTCATCAGGAGCGGAGCTAGCTACGCCAACAACATGCTCGCAAGCCCAAACCTTTTCTCCTTCCTGTTTTGTGAATTTCTCTGCCGGTGCCTTACATACAGGACAAGCCTCCGGTGGCTGATCTCCCTCATGAACATAACCGCAAACCTGACATACCCATTTCATAATTTCAGTCTCCTTTCCTAGTAAAAGAAATGTATCATTGTGGCCGCAAATTCCCATGCAGCCTAACACTCTGCCTAATATCGAATATAGCATAAATATCTGACATTTTCTTCAATTTTATAAATATTTAATGATTACTTTTGAAAAGTTTGAAAATTTATTTCTAAATTGAAATTCTTTTTGCTGTATACTATTAATGTAGTGGATATTCGTCTATTTTTTGCCTGTTTTACATTATGAGGGGTGTATATGAATATTGTCAGTGAAAAGATAAAAAGCTGTTATAGCTCTCTTCCAACCTCTGAGAGGCTGGTGGCGGATTATGTTTTGGAGAGAAAGGATGATCTTTTCCAATATCCTATAAAAGAGCTTGCAAGACTGTCAGGAACTACACAGGCTGCCTGGACCAGATTTGCTCAGGCCATTGGATATAACGGTCTTAAAGATCTTAAGAATGCCTATTATGCTGAGGCAAATACTTCCCTTGCTCAGGCAGATAAGGGTGGTCCAAAGATTGCATTTAAAGACGTAAATGAATACACCTCTTTACAGTCTATTGCTGACAACATCTGCGCTACGAGTGTGCAGGCTGTTCAGACCACCTACAGACTTTTTGATGCAGGAACTTTCAGCGATGTGGTAACAAAGATAGTTGGTGCAAAGCAGATCCAGATATTTGGCGTAGGTACTGCTTCCGTGGCTGCCTATGACCTCTACTGCAAACTTCTTCGCATACACTACAATGTTATATTTAATCAGGATCATCATATGAATATGATGACCATCTCACAGATAGGTCCCGGAGATGTAGCTATTTTCTTTAGTGATAATGCCAAGAATAAAGAGATAATGCACCTCTTTAACATTGCAAAAGAAAAAGAGGCAACTACCATCGGAATTACCAAGCTTGGCAACAATGCTCTGACAACCGGGTGTGACCACGTTATTTTTGCAACCTCTCCTGAGATAGATAAAAAGAGTGGTATTACCAGTTCAAGATTTGCTCAGCTATTTTTGGTAGATACCCTCTATACAGCCATAGCCAATCGAGATTATAATAATATTCGTGAATACCTGCGTGATTCCTATGAGGTATTCAACGAACCCGCAAAAGATTAAAAAAGGAGATATTGGTAATGGATCTTATACCTAGTTTTTCCGTAGACCATACTAAGATTGTTCCCGGAATCTTTGTCAGCAGACAGGATTTAGTTGGAAACGGTGTGGTTACTACTTATGACGTAAGAGTAAAAAGACCTAACAGGGAGCCTGTAGTGGATGTAGCTGCAATGCACTCCCTTGAGCACATCATTGCGACATTTCTTAGAAATGAGCCTGATTGGAAGGACGAGATCATTTATTGGGGCCCTATGGGATGCCTCACAGGTTTTTACCTGATTCTTAAGGGAAATCGCCCATCTAAGGAAATCTACGATCTCATTCTGAGAGCGTTTAAGTCCGTTGCAGATTGCGACGATGTTCCGGGAACAACCCCAGAGAACTGTGGACACTATCTGATGCACAATCTTGGAATGGCCAAGTGGTATGCAAAAGAATTTGCTGATTATCTTGCAGCAAACGGCGACAAGCCCGAGACCTTCGAGTATCCAAAGTCAGAAAGACTTGTTACAGATAAGGGTCAGGAGTTCTTCGATTCATAATAACGTATTTTATCTGCGGGCTTTAAAGAGTCCGCAGATTTACTATTAAAAGATATATGAAAGGATCGCATTATGAAAATAGGAATTATCGGAGCAATGGAAGTTGAGGTTGAAACCCTCAAGAGTAAAATGAATATCAAAAACACCGTAAAAAAAGCTTCCATGGAATTCTTTGAAGGCACCATAGGTAATACGGATGTAGTCGTTGTAAGGAGCGGTGTTGCAAAGGTTAATGCCGGTATCTGCGTTCAGATTCTTGTGGATCTTTTTAATGTAACCCATGTGATCAACTCCGGTGTTGCAGGATCTCTTGATGCAAGGATCAACATCGGTGACATCGTTCTTTCAACAGATGCCTGCTATCATGACGTGGATGCTACAGTATTTGGATATAAAAAGGGTGAAGTTCCCCAGCTTGGAACTGCGGCTTTTACTGCTGATTCAGGGCTTCGTGAAAAAGCCAAAGCAGCTATCAAATCTGCAGCTCCTGATCTTGGTGTATTTGAAGGCCGTGTATGCAGCGGAGATCAATTCATCAGCTCAAGCGAGGTTAAGGACAGAATAAAGAAAGACTTCGACGGAATGTGCACTGAGATGGAAGGCGCAGCAATTGCCCAGGGATGTTACCTAAACAATGTTCCATTCCTTATTATCCGCGCCATTTCCGACAAAGCAGATGGCAGTGATATCGTGGACTACCCTGTTTTTGAGGCAAAGGCCGCAAAAGACTGCGCAGCTCTTGTTCTTGAGATGATCGCAAATTTTTAAATCTATGAATTTACAGAGTTTTTTCATTTGAGAACTGAAAGTGAACGCTTTCAGTTCTCTTTTTATACAAATTTCATTCTAATTTATAGATATATTAGTACTGTTTTTCGTCTGTTACCCTATAATGAAAGTGATACACCTAATACACAAAAATAGGAGGCGCTAATGAAAAAAATCCGTCTTGCAATTGTAATGATCTTAACTCTTTCAATGGTATTTGGTTCTACAGCTTTTGCTGCCCCAAACCCTAAAGCAGTAAAGAGTGTAACTCCCTATGAGGAGTACTCATCCTTCGATATTAACGGAAACATGTTCCTGATAGTTCTTGTCAGAAATGATAGCATGTACGATCGTGCTGTATATATGGATGCATCTTCCTATACAGCCGGCGGAAAGAAGCTTGAGACTGTCAGCTCTGATTTGATTGTATTCGGCTCCGGTGAAAGCTATGGTCTTGTTGCTACATTTACCAGGAAATCCGACAGCGCAACGAACTATGACTATAATCTGATAGTAGATACTGATGTAGAAAACTATCTATATCAGCCCTGCACTGAATTCATTGATGCCAAGTTCTCTGATGATGGTAATGGAACAGTAACAGTTTATGCTACCAATAAGTCTACAAATTATACCGTAGAAACTCAGGCTATCGTTCTGTTTTATTATGATGATCAGCTTGTTGATTTCGAGGAAATGTACTTGTCAAATGATAGCGATCGTCTCCTGAGCCCAGGCGAAAAGACAACTGAAAAAGGTTCCACATCCGAAAAATACAACGCCTCAGAAATTCTGATCAACGCAACCAGCTGATCAGGCCACTATTCATCTAAAAAATAAGAGTGACCCACAACCTGGGCCACTCTTTTATTTTGCCTTCATTACATTTTCATAACGGATAACATCACCATACTGGGCTTGTAGCTGCTTTGCCATACAGTCCACCTTACCGGAATCATCCTTTTTTCTGGGATCACAATGCTGATTACCAAAGATTCCCATTATCACCGCATCTTTTCCCAGTGCATCGTACTCCCTAACAAAGTTCTGAACCATAGCGTTTTCGCGATATGCATTATCGTCATTCTCATAGTATCTCACTGCCTGGAAAATATTATCCTGAGTGCGGCGGTATTCCGGCGAGTTTTCTCCGTACGCCTTAAGTGCATAGTCCAAATATCTCTCTCCTGTCGAGAAATACTGATGTCCCACATCTATGCCGTGGAATATTGTTTCCGGACATTTATCTTTTATATTTCTGAAAAAGGTAAGCTTTTCCGGAACATGAGACATTGTTCCCTCCGAATCTGCGTAGATTTCCTCCAGAATCGTATCATCCTCTGCCTGCATCCAGACATTTAAGAACTGGGCTGTAAAATAGGGCTGTTCGATAAAAAGATGCCTCAGTCCCTGCTCCCTGTAGAGCTTTTCCCAGGCCTCAAATTCTTTTTCATAAGCCTTGGTTTTCCCATGTCGTTCCCCATAGAGGAAAATCTTTGCCTGTTCCTTGGGATAATATGGTGTATATCTGCTCTTTGCTGCAAATAGTCCAAGGACCAGGCCTATCAGAACCAATATCTCTATGATTATAGCTTTTTTTGTCACTAATTTTTTCACACCTCATCCTCCTTTCTCTTATCAGAATTTCTCCGCCGTGCATACACTGTTATCTTGATATTACAGTGACCTTGCTGTCATAGTATTCTGACGCCAGTGAAAAGGAATCTTCAATGCCGGGCGTTATGAACACTTCCCCATTCTCTGTAATAAAAACCGCATCAAAATCCCCATGTTTTTTCCAGTAATCTGTCGCCTCATCCAGCCCCTTTACAAAAAGAGCTGTAGATAGTCCGTCACACATCAGCCCATCCTGACCTATTATCGTCACAGAGATAAGCCCGTTTTTGGCCGGTTTCCCGGTCTTTGGATCAAGAATATGCCAGTAGGTTTCCCCATCTTCTTCAAAATATCTTTCATAGCCGCCGGAAGTAATAATAGCCTTATCCCTTGCCGCTATTACCGCAAAAATCCCTGATTTGCTTTCTTTAAATGGGCTTTTTATGGCCACCTTCCAATCTTCACCATTAGGCTTTGCACCAATGCACTGAACATTTCCTCCAAGATTTATTAGGCCGGAGGTAACTCCCTGCTGCCTGAAATACTCTGAAATCCTGTTGCCGGTGTAGCCCTTGGTAACACTTCCTAAGTCTATCTGCATCCCATCACCTATAGCAACAGCATTTCCATTCATAGTGATTTTCCTATAGTCTACCTTTTGAAGGAGATCCGTGAGTTCTGTCTCTGAAGGTACTTTATAATCTGAGGTGGTAAAGCCCCAGGTCTTTAAAACCGGATAAATTGAGATATCAAGGGCGCCTTCTGTTTCTCTGCAAATATCCAGGGCTCCCGAAAAAAGCTTTGCTGTTTCTTCGGACAGTTCCGCCTTTCCATCCCTGTTAAGGGCACTTATCTCACTTCCCTCGTCGGTAACCGATGCATTTTTTTCTATATCTCTTATTATTGCCTCAGCATCAGTCAGCACCTGCTTATTTCCGTAGGCCTGAAGTTCCATTATGGTATCCATGGCAAAAAGACTTGTAGTCTCCATGATTCTCGGCTGTGTCCCCAAGCTACAGCCTGATAAGAGAAATGCCGAAAGAAGCAAACACATCAATACTTTTCTTCTGTTTTTTGTCATTTTAATTCCCTACTATGATAAAAAGAGCCAAAGCACTGCCTTGACTCTTTTATAAATCATTGTAATTCCTCGAGAATGATCTTCACGATGGTGTCAGTTGCACTGTGCAGACTGCTCTTACTCATGTTCTCAAGGTACTTTTCCCTGTTTTCGTAAAGATCCTCTATGGTCTCCACCAGAATATCCTCATCCAGCTCATCATTGTCGATGACCAACGAAAATCCCTGCTGTTCAAAGGATCTGGCATTCAGCATCTGATCTCCTCTGCTGGATTTGGTCGAAAGTGGGATCAGAATGTTTGGCTTTTTAAGGGCCAAAAGCTCGCAGATGGAATTTGCTCCGGCTCTTGAAACCACCACATCAGCCATTGCAAAAAGATCCTTCAATTCATTCTTTACATACTCAAACTGCTTGTATCCGGGAACAGAGAGCTTTAAGTTATCCATCTTCTCTTTTCCGCAGATATGAACCACGTTAAAGTTTGGAAGCAGCCTTGGAAGAGCAAATCTTACTGTCTCATTTACCGACTGAGCTCCAAGACTTCCGCCGATTACCATTAGTACTGGCTTATCATCAGTAAATCCGCAAAACTCTTTTCCCGCCTCACGAGAGCCCTGACTGAGCTCATCTCTTATGGGGGTTCCGGTCAAAATTGCTTTGTCCGCCGGAAGAACCTTAAGGGTCTCAGGGAAGTTACAACAAATCTTTCTGGCTCCGGTCATGCTGAGTTTATTGGCAAGACCGGGGGTAATATCGGACTCATGGACAATATAAGGAATCTTTAACAGTCCTGCTGCCCTTACAACCGGTACGCTTACAAAACCGCCCTTTGAAAAAATAATGTCCGGATGAATCCTCTTCAGAAGAGAAACTGCTTCTGAAAAACACTTAAGAACCCTGAATGGATCTGTAAAATTCTTGGGATAAAAATAGCTTCTAAGCTTTCCTGTTGCGATTCCAAAATATGGAATATTGTAATCCTCAATAAGCTTCTTTTCTATTCCGTTGTAGGAGCCGATGTAAAATATCTCAAAGCCGGCGTCCTGGAGAGCCGGAATCAGTGCAATATTTGGTGTTACATGGCCGGCACTGCCACCACCGGTAAGTACAATTCTCTTAGTAGCTGTATCACTCACTTTATTACCTTCTTCCAAATCTGTTATGCATTAGCCTGCTTCATAGCTTCTTCAATTGCATATGAAAGCTGATCGGGGCAGGATGTATTTTTGAAGCCGCACTTGATACCACGAAGTTTGCTGATGGCATCCTCACCTCTCATTCCTTCAACAAGTCTTGAGACACCCTGAAGATTACCGTTGCATCCGTTAGTAAAGCTTACATTTTTGATTATCCCATCCTCAACCTCAATGTCTATCTGAGTTGAGCATGTTCCTTTTGTCTTATAGATCATAAAAAATACTATACTCCTAACATAAAAATTACTGTATCGGAGTATAGTATACCATCTTTACTCTTCCTGCGCTATAAGTCCCTGTTCAAGGTAAGGAACAATGTACTCTTCGGCAACTTTATCGGAGAACTCCCTTACTCCTTCAATAACTTCCACATAATTGTCAGTTGTCATCTCATACTCCCCGGCAATTATCTGATCAAGCATTAGCCTGTTGATATCCTGGGAAAAATGGATGGTATCCATGTAATTATCCAGGTTTGTGGCTATCTCCGGCTCATTCTGGAAGCAGAAGATCCGTACATTGTCATACTGAAGAAGAGCCTTCGTCATCTCAATTTCATTGTAGATATAGGCATCTCTTTCCCCGCTCCTTATAACTCCATCCCACCAGAGCATGGAATAAACCGGGTAAAAGAAAATAAACTCTGTCTCAGGATGAGCCTCCACCTCAGAAGTCAAAAGAGCTATATTTGCATCCAGCTGCTCCTGATATACTGTTTTTTCCATCATGGGCACTGCTTCTTTTTTCCTGTGATACAGTCCCAATGTCTGTTCTTTGCTAAAGCTCTTCCACTTTGCCCAGTTGTAGGAAAGTCCTTCATCATAATTGCCAATAAAGGAATTAGCAATCTGATATGGAATCTTTGTCAGAAGTACGTCCTTGTTAAAAAGATACTGCACATCATTAAAAGGATTCCTGTCATACAGATACATGGGACAACCTGTGGATTCATAGGTAGTCTCAGCCGACGCCGATAATGAAGAGGGATCAATATTATAAAAAACTCTCTTTATCTTATGATCCTCGTAGGCCACATCCATAAGATAGCAAAGATCCGCGGTGGCTCCATAGGACCTGATTGCCTTTATGGACTTTACGCCAAAGGCCTCATCATACCAGCCGTTGTTGTTATTCTCCATAACCGATGAGCCCACCAAAAGAGTATCGTAGTCAAAGTTTCGTAATGTCCCTACGCACTGATACTCCTTGTCATGGAGTACGGCCTTAAGACCAAGCCAGGGCTTATGATAATGGTAAAAGGGATCAAAAACAACCACCACTGCCGCCACCAGTAATAGCACAGCCAGTGTACTTATCGAGAGCCTTTTTATGAAGTTCGCTGCTTTGTTATTATTACCTGTCATCTATATTCTTTCTTTATCTTAAAACTGGAAGTAAATAAATGTGCTTACATTCGAGAGAGAAACAAAAGACCAGATAAACAAAAATGCCATCCATGCTACGGTCTTTTTATCAAATTTTGTATCCTCTATTATCTCCTGAGTATTTTTCCTGGTCATCACAAAAGCGCTTACCAAAAGCAGAATAATCATGGTAACCATATAGATCACGATAGTCATAGAGTCTTTTCCCAGCTGTGAAAAGAGCTGTCTGAACACGTAATTTTCTGCAATCTCCAGATTCTCTGCTGTTCTGTACAAAAATCCCGGATAGGTCCAAAAGAAGAATCTCTTAAACATCTGGAATGCATAGGTCATGTCCTGTGACCCAAAAAAGATCAGAGATATGACAAACATAAGAAAAGTAAGAGCATTTCCCAAGGACCTCGGAACCATGAGCAGAGGCTTTTCCCTAAACAAGTACTTTTGTTTCCTGTCACCGCTTTCCTTAACTCCCACAATTCCAAGATTATCCCAGACAACCAGTAGCCCCTGCATTAGGCCCCAGCAGATGTAAGTCCAGCCGGCTCCATGCCACAGACCACTGAGAACAAATACAATAAGCACATTCACCATTGTGCGTATCTTCCCTTTTCTGCTGCCACCAAGGGGTATGTACACATATTTAATAAAGAATCTTGAAAGAGTCATATGCCAGCGCTGCCACAGTTCTTTTGCCGTAGCTGCCTTATAGGGAGAATTGAAATTGACCGGGAGCTTATAGCCCAGCATAAGGCTGACACCGCTTGCCATGTCACAATATCCGGAAAAATCCAGGTAAATCTGGAAGGTATAGGCCAGCATCACAACGATAACTGTCAGAGTATCCAGATAATATGTGTAATGAAAGCCATAATTAACTATCTTTGAAAGGTTGTCCGCCAGGATCACTTTTTTTGCCAGACCGATGATAAAAGACATCAGACCTCTTGCAAATCTGTCCGCATCATTGGTTCTAAGGCTCTTTTCCCTGAACTGATCGATCATTTCCTTGTGAAATGCTATGGGACCCTGGATCAGTTTGGGAAAATATACCGTGTACATGGCATATTGCAGGAACGTATAATGTGGCGCATCGTCATTGGCCCTGTCCACAATAAAGGAAATCTGTCCAAAAGTAAAAAAGCTGATTCCTATTGGCATCAGTATTTCTTTTGTAGTAAGAGTCGCTCCTGTAAGAACGTTTATGTTATCAACGAAAAATCCCAGATATTTAAAATAAAACAGCAGTGCGAGATTAAAAAGTACGCCAACGACTTTTAAGACCTTTCTTTGGCCCGGCTCTTTCATCCCTTCCATAAGGGCACTGAGGCCATAATTAACTGCAAGGCTGACCAAAAGCACCAGTAAAAAAGATACGCCAAAAGAGTAATAGAAATACAGTGACATCAGTATCAAAAAGACATCCGCCACTGTATGCTTACCCACTTTATTCAGATAATGCCATCCTGCCAGAAGGATTGGCAGAAACAGCAATATAAACCTAAAGGAATTAAACCCCATCTGATCTCTCCAATTTAAAACATAAACATCACGAAGAGTATAACAAATTCCTGAAGACAAGTAAAACATCCGGAAGGAATGGTACTTCCCTCCGGATGCAATAAATTACCATCTCTTATTTGTACATACGCCGTTCTTGTCGAAAGTATATCTGTTCCAGAGAAGCCAGATTGTCTCATTCTTTGCGAGAGCTCCATCAAACTTTCCAAAATAGAACTTTCCGTTAACCTTAACAAATGTAAGCCAGTAAGCAGCACCATTTTCATGGCAGTAGTAGGTTTTTCCACCATAATTGACAAATCCGGTTCTTACCTGACCATTTTTATCAAAGAAGTATGTGGATCCTATCATGTATACTATCTCGTCTCTGGCTACAGTTCCGTCAAGCTTTGAGAAATATCTCTTTCCGTCTACATTGTAGAAGGAAGCAATCTTCATTGCACCCCTGTTGTCGAAATAGTATTCCTTACCGTCTACAGTCTGGAATCCCTTAAGGGTATTTCCTTTCTGATCTTTGCAATAGAATCTGCCGTTCTTGAATACGATTCTGGGAATCACAACAGGTTCTGGCTCCGGTTCAGGTTCTGGCTGAGGCTCAGGCTGTGGTTCCGGCTGTGGCTGAGGCTCAGGATTTGTAGGCTGTGGTTCATCAGGATTCTGAGGATCTACAGGCTGCTCAGTTCCGGGCTCCGGACTAGGATTTGAAGGATTTTCAGGATTTACAGGCTCCTGTGGATCTGGCTGTTCTGTTCCCGGTTCTACTGTTCCGGGCTGTGGCTCCGGATCAGCTTCTGCAGCATCTTCTGCAAGAATGATTGTTCCAAATACCTCTGTTGAAGACCAGCCTGTTCCGCTCTTATCTGCCCAGCTTAAGGTTCCGGCTCTCTTACCTGATGCATCAGCGTCATTGATCTGAAGCTCAAGACCAACCTTCTTTCCTGCTTCAGGAGTGATGTCTGTCCACTTGAAGGCTGCCTCTACAACGTAACCATCCTCAGTCTTCTTTGTTGCTGAATTAATGTTATCTGCAGTGCACTTCTTACCGTTGAAGCTCTGCTCATTATCAAAGTTTACTCTGTACTGCTTGTCATCGTCCTCATAAGCAGTTGTCTTATTGTTGTTCTCATCGATAAATACTTCCAGTGAATCCTGCTCGTGAGCCTGTGAAGAATCCTTATTGAGAACTGAATCCTTTACTTCTGCAAGAACATAGAGGTTTTCCTCATCCCAAAGTACCTTTGCATTAGCACTTACGCTTGATCCGATGTTGATTGTAAGCGGTACTTCTTTAGCACTTGCCCATGCTTCATCAGTGGTCTCGCCATCTACTTCGATGGTTCCCTTCTTTACGGAAAGAAGAGGCTTAACAACTGTCTCAGCAAAGTACTTGCTGCTCTCTGCCTGCTTAAGGGTTGTATCGCCAAAGGCATATGTCTTCTTGCCATCAGTAACGGTTACATCAAGCTTAACAGTGTTAGCTGAAAGAGCATCTCCATCTACAGCGAGCTTAACAACTGCCTCATAGCCGCCTTCAACTTCTGTTGCTTCTGATCTCTTAACTGTAACGGAATTAATTCCCTTTGTGTCATCAGCATAAATTGTGAAGCAGTCTGTATCTTCAACAGCACTGTCAGCAACCTTAACCTTCACAGAAATGCCGTCTTCGCTCCAAAGAGGAACAAAACTTGCGCTCTGGTCGCCATCCTTGAAGGAATAGCTGTTTCCAACAGAGAAGTCGTCGTTGATATTCTGAACAAGAATCAGATTCTTGATCTCAGGCTCAAGGTCTCCTGCTTCTGCCAATGCCCAGAAAGCATTCTTTGCCTTGTAGTTATCATCGAAAAGAAGTGGATACTGTCTGGAGCTTCCGTTTGATCCGCCACCATTGTTGTTTGCGGTCTGGAGCCAGGAGTGCTTATCAACAACTCCCCAGATAGTCATACCTGTGATATTTACGCCTTCATTCTTAAGTCTTCTGATTGTGTCATAAAGAGCTTTGTATCTGTTTGCAAGTCTCTCATCCTTTGAGTTTGCACTGCCCTTATAGTCAAGCTCTGTAACCTGAACCTGATCAACTATCTCAGCGTAAGCCTTAGCTGCAGACTTGAACTGCTCCATAGTAGGTGAGTTAGCATCTACCTGATAGTGAGCCTGCATTCCCATACCATCAATTCTGGCACCGGGAGTGTTCTTTACAGTTCTAAGGAGCTCACAGATACCTCCAACCTTGCTTGTTACATACTCGTTGTAATCATTATAGAAAAGAGCTATATCAGCAGGCATATACTTGTTGGCATATACAAATGCATTCTGGATGAACTCAGGTGACTGATATAATCTCCACCAGCTTGAATTCTCATCACCGTTTCTATATGTGCCTGTTCCATCACTTATAGCTTCGTTAACAACATCCCATCCATAGAAAAGATCCTTATACTTGCTGCCCTCAGATGTGAAGTGCTCACATACGCTCTTGATATAGTACTCAAGACGCTTATTCATCACATCAGGTGTAACATAAGGCTTGTTCTCATCGTAATCTTCATGGAAAAAGAATTCAGGAGTCTGTGAGTGCCATACAAGAACGTGACCTCTTACTCTGATCTTCTTATCAGGATGCTCATCGTTCCACTTTACAAAGAAATCAAGATATCTCTCAGGTGTATCATAGTTGAGCTCAGGAACCTGAATATCCTCACCATTTAAGTTGTAGGTAACAATCTCAGCATTCTTCTTAAGCATTGAATCAGGCTTAAGCTCGTTACCAAGCGTAACACCGTTGAAGTGCTTTGTTACAAGCTCCATCTCCTGAGCGTCAGCAAATTCCATGTAGCTGATGGCTGTACCGATGATGAAGTCATCACCAAGAATTGCTGTCATAGGATCGCGGAGATCAACGATATCGTACTCAACACCCTTTTCAACCACTTCCTCTTCAACAGTTGTGTCAATTGCAAACTCAACACTCTCAAGAGTTGCTGAAGCAGGGAATGTCTGGTCATTCATCGCCATGATAGCAAAATGTGTTGCATCTCCTGAAGCAGCAGGGAAAATAGTATACTCTTTCTTACCGCTCTGTCCATAGAAAGCCTGAAGCTCTGTAGCCCCATTTGATCCCTGGTTATTGTTATCATAGAGCTTGAAAGCAAGATTAAGAGTTGGCTCTTTGAACTTTACTGTTACTGACTTGATCTTCTCGGCATTAACAGTCTTACCAAGTTCGAACCAATATTCCTGCCACTCTGACTCGTAGTCTAGCTTCATTGTTGAAGCTGCACCTGTCCAGTGATTTGTAAGTGAGAGATTATCTGCATTAAATACGAGCTTCTCTTCATTCTCTACAGCGGTTTCCTCTTTAGCATCAACTGTGATTTCATCAACAGATACACCATACGGATAATTCTCACTGCCTTCTGCCATGGACATGATTCCAACGTATCTAACAGTTCCGTCATAGGTTGGAATAACAACATATTCGCTCTTGCCATTACATCCGTAATTAGCGTACTTCTCATTCATCTCAGCATCATAGAGTTTGATACAAATATTGTTTCCCTGATTGGAAACCTTTACATGTACGCCATTAACTGCTGATGCATCATAGTTCTTTCCAAGGTCATAGCAGAATTCCTGATACTGATCTGTAAACTCTAACGGACCTGTAACAGTAGTGTCACGGTTCCATCTGCCAAAGAAAGTAAGTCCTGATTTCTTAGCTTCTTCATTAGTCTCAGCGTCCTTGGACTCGGCTTCTTTTTCTTCGGCTTTTTCTTCCTTTTCGTCCTTTCCTTCTGCTGAAGCTTCTTTCTCTTCGTCCTTTTTCTCTTCGGATTTCTCCTCAGATTTTTCTTCGGATTTTTCTTCAGAATCTGCCTTGGATTCTTCGGACTTCTTGTCAGCTTCCTCTGTAGTCTCAGATTTCTGCTCTTTCTGTTCCTCTTTGGCAGCTTCCTCGAGTTTCTCTTCTTTTTCTTCTGCAACCACTTCCAGCTTTTCACCGGTCTCTGTAGCATAAGCAGTTACTGCTGCAGGACTGATGCTTGAAACTGTAAGCATTCCGGCCATAAGAAGAGATGACAACCCCAACGACTTTTTGTGCATAACACTCCTCCTTAATTATTTTTTGTGCAATTGTCCCCACAATTAACACGCATATATTGATTATTAAGTATTTCTGCACATAGTTCTTATCACAAATTGCCATTTGATTGTCATATTTTGTTAAAATTTACTTTTAATTTTATGCCACGATTTAACAATATTTACATAAAAAAAACAAAGCCCGAAGACTTTGCTTTTTTTACGGGGACGGTTCTTTCGTCCCAACATTTTTTGGGACGAAAGAACCGTCCCCTTTAGCTAATATTTTTTACAACTCCCACGGAAACATAATCATCAAGCACAGCGCCGTAATCTGTTCCTTCTTCCTTCTGCGGATTGTAGATTCCATCCACCATCAGGTTAAGTCCTCCGTCATGGAAAGTCTCGAGAACCTTGTACCTGTCTGTGAAAAAAGCTTTTCTGGAAACCTTTCTGTCCCGTAAAACTCCCTTGCATTCGGAAAGCTTGCACTGAGGGAAGTTTACGTTCCAGACCTGGCCAACCACATACTCTTTTTCTATCAGTTCTGCCATTATATCTCTCAGGTAAAAATCGGTTACTTCATGGCACTCGTTCATTCCTTCAGAAAAGGCTATTGATAAAAATCCCTGGAATTCCCCTTCAAAGGCTGCTCCTAAAGTTGCTGAATACTGGATGTCCGTAGCAAGATTATATCCAAAGTTTATTCCTGACATGATTACATCAGGCTTCTCATGCATTACACTAAGAAGGCCTACTCTTATACAGTCTGCGGGCATTCCGCTGCAGGAAAAAGCATGTACATTCTCTATTCCCATATCATAAGGATGAACCTCTATGGAATTTCTAAGGGTGATACTGTGGGAAGCAGCACTCCTCTGATCATCCGGCGCAACTACATAAACTTCACCAAACTCACTGGCAGTCTTTGCGAGCCTGTAGAGGCCATCTGACTGTATCCCATCATCATTCGTTAATAAAAATCTTTTTGCCATATTTTTCTCCAAATGTTTCACAATCAAATTCACACTTTTTATTATATCAAAAAAGCAGTTATAGTCCTCCTATAACTGCTTCGAATTTATTTATCTTGTGGTTGCAAGTACATATCTCTTACAAACAAATGACAGAGGCTCAACAAATCGGTTAAGTGTGATGGCCGCTCTCATGATCTTAAGCTCTGTATCGTTGTAGGACATATGTCCTTTCTCAAGCTTTCTTGAAATGTTGGAATAGAGCTCTCCGTTTTCAGGTACAAACTCTTCTATATCCTTTAAATAGCCGCTTACTTTTTTTCTCTGTCTTGCGGTAAGCATTACGGCAAAGGTACTTGGGTTCTTCTTTTGTAAATTATAAAGTCTCGTAGTAAACACAGCTATTATCTCCTTCTCAAAATGTTTTTTCCTCAAATCGCAAAAAACATTTTGGACAAAATTTGTGAACATTCTGTGACGTAAAGATGTCATTTCTGCGAAACTTTTGAAACTTAAAATCGTTTCCTTTTTATGCTTTGAAATTAAAAATAACGTCGGTCAGCTCTTCCGCATCTGCTATGATTTTGGTGGCTATTCCCAGGGTATCCTCCTGATTTTTCCTGTTGATCCAGACTGATGATATGCCTGCTTTGCTTGCCCCGACTACATCCGACTCATAGGTATCGCCAACATATATGATGGAGTCTCTGCTTTCGCCCGGATTATCCTCCAGTGCCCCCTGTATTCCCAGCTCAAAGAAATCCTTATTGGGCTTTATCTTTCCAAAGTCACAGCTGGACCAGACTTTCTTAAAAAACTTTCCTATCCCGTAGCGGTCAAGGAGCTCTTTAAGCCCCTCTGATGAATAAATGCTGTTGGAAAGGACGTACATGGGGATTCCTTTTTTCTCAAATTCTGCCAAAGCCTCAGGTAAGCCCTTTATGTTATCAAGCTCCGTGCAAAGCTGCATGAAATCTGCCTCCTCTGAGGGAGTCATATGTAAAGGCTCTGTATCAAATTTCTCGGCATAAATTGGAAGTTCCTCTTTAACAAAGGCCATCTCTATTTCTTTTGCATGAAGATCTTCAACATAATGGAAAAGAGAAAGATTAAACTCCTTAAGCTCCTCAAAGCTGCACTTTTCTTTAAAGGACATGTCCCAGAGCTTTCTAAGACCCTTATCAAAATCTACTGAAATATAGTCCAATATGGTACCAAAACAATCAAATAATAAAATCATGGCATTTCCTCAAAATGAAACATTGGTCAATTGGTGCACCAATTGTAACAGAGGATAAATGCCCTTTGCAACCAAAGTTAATTCATTCACATTGTCATCCACAGCCTATAAATATATAATGAGGGAAATGAACAATATAGGAGGTTCCTATGGGAAAAAAGCTTGTATCATGGAATGTTAACGGACTAAGGGCCTGCGTTTCAAAGGGCTGTTTTCAGGAATTTATGGATAAAGAAAATCCGGATGTAATCTGTCTTCAGGAGACAAAACTCTCGGCAGGCCAGATTGAAATGGATCTTCCGGGCTATGAAGAATTCTGGAATTATGCTGAGAAAAAAGGTTATTCCGGAACCGCAATCTTTACTAAGGAGAAGCCTCTTTCCGTAACCTATGGGCTGGGCATTGAAGAGCACGACCACGAGGGAAGGGTTATCACCGCTGAGTACCCTGACTACTATCTGGTTACCGTATATGTACCAAATGCCAAGGAGGATCTTTCAAGGCTTGAGTACCGCCAGGTCTGGGAGGATGATTTCCTTAAATTCATTAAAAATCTGGAAAAGACTAAGCCGGTAATCTACTGTGGTGACCTCAATGTTGCCCACAAGGAGATAGACCTTAAAAATCCAAAACCTAACAGAGGTCATGCGGGCTTTACCGACGAAGAACGTGCTAAATTCGACGTTGTGGTTTCTTCCGGTCTTGTGGATACCTTCAGACATTTTTATCCCGATCTTGAAGGAGCTTATTCCTGGTGGTCCTACAGATTCAACTCCAGAGCCAAGAATGCGGGCTGGCGTATAGACTACTTTGTGGTGTCGGAATCTCTTTTGCCGGAAATTGAGGATGCAAAGATCTATTCCGATGCTCTCGGATCGGATCATTGCCCGGTTGGATTAATTCTTAAGTAAGTGAAAAAGTACTATGGAAAATCTTTTATTTAGCTTAAATGCAACTTTCCCCATATTTTTGCTGATGGTTTTGGGGTATGTTTTTAATAAAATCGGTTTGATGGACGAAAAGGCAGCTTCCTGGATGAACAAATTTGTCTTCAAAGTTGCTCTGCCCCTGCTGCTGTTTCAGGATCTGGCAGAGCAGGATTTTGCAGGAACCTGGAACGGCAAATTTGTCCTGTTCTGCTTTTTCGCCACTTTGATCAGTATCATATTCATAACTCTTTTATCTATGGCCTTGGTAAAAGACAGATCTAAACGGGGCGAATTTATTCAGGGCTCCTACAGAAGCAGCGCCGCTCTCCTTGGGCTTGCCTTCATCCATAATATCTATGGAGAAGCCAGCACAGGTATGGCACCTCTTATGATCCTTGGCAGCGTACCGATTTACAACATATTTGCGGTTATTATTCTTACGCTTTCAGCTTCCGGGAATACTTCTACAGATAAAAAAGGACTTGTCAGGAAAACCCTTCTGGGCATCGTGACAAATCCTATTATTATCGGTATTCTCGTGGGTATGTTATGGTCCCTGCTAAAACTTCCGGAGCCGACGCTCATAACAACCACCGT
>JAEEGL014748912.1_pt1 | contig 20205 bp, 17 predicted proteins | sample 9134231 | NCBI WGS metagenome assembly JAEEGL01 (sample SAMN16246548, study PRJNA631951) | gut metagenome | biome: gut microbiome; feature: rumen; material: fiber-attached | host: Bos | place: Iran: Karaj | collected 2018-10
GATGTGCCCTTCATGCAGGGGAAATTGGTGACCGACACCGACTTGCCCATCATCGGGCCGCCATTGATGACGTCGGTGATGCCTTCGGGCAGACCGCCAGCAGCCTCGATGAGGAGGTCGGCGGGCGTGCCGAAACGCACACGGAAATTGCCTGGGTTCTTGACGGATTTGCCTGTGACGGTGACGATGCGCTCAATCAAAGGCTTGTTCTTCTGAACGGCCTCGTAAATGGCGTAGGTCGAGGCCACGTTGACCACGACGCAACCCGTCTCGATGGGCAGTTTGCCTGACGGCACCTCGCGCCCCGTGATGGCCTTGATGATCTGCTTTTCGCCGCCTTGCGGGTATTTGGTCTTCAAGGGTTGCACCTCGATGCCTTTGTAAAGATCGCGGTGCTCGTTGATGGTTTTGTCGAGCAACTCGATGGCTTCCATCTTGTTCTCCTCAATGCCGATGATGCCCTTGTCGGTATTGACGGCTTTCATCAGGATTTTCACGCCCATCAGGAACTCTTGTGTCTTCTCCAACAAGAGGCGGAAGTCGCAGGTAAGGTAAGGCTCGCACTCGGCGGCATTAATAATAATGTATTCGGCTTTCTTGCCTTCGGGAACCATCAGCTTGACGTGGGTGGGGAAGGTGGCGCCGCCCATGCCGACGATGCCGCATTCTTTCACCTTGTCGATGATTTGCTTGGAGTCCAACTTGATTTCGGTGAGCAGTTCATCCGTTTGGATGACGCCCTCGACCCATTCGTCTTGGTCTTCTCTGTCGATGAAAACGGCGGGCTTGTAATAGCCAGTGTGGTCCATTACCACATCTACCTTGGCAACGGTGCCCGTAGCGGGGGAGTGGACATTGGCCGAAACGAAGCCCTTGGCCGTGCCGATGAGTTGTCCCGTCAGCACGCGGTCGCCCTTGTTGACGATGCAGTCAGCCGGTGCGCCGAGGCATTGTCCGAGCGGGACGATGATCTGCTTGGGCATCGGGAAGTCTTGTATGGGCTGGTGTGCCGAGATTTTGTTCTCTTCGGGGTGCACGCCACCTCTTGGGAAAGTCTTTAACGGGTTCATGCTGTGACAGTATTTTCGGGTTTGACTTCAGTTTTCACCTCAACCGGTTCGGGTTTCGGCTGTGGCTTCACGACGGGTTCAGCGCCTTGCAGCGCAGGCGTTTCCGGCTTCGGCGCGGGGAAGTTGACGGCGTGGATGCTGCCACGCGGGCATACCTTGGCGCACTTGCCGCAGGCCTTGCACTTGGCCGGGTCGATGTAGGCCAGATTGCCGCGCATCTCAATAGCCTCGAAGGGACATTCCTTCAGGCACTTCTGGCAACCGATGCAGCCCACCGAGCAGTTCTTGACGACCAACGCACCCTTGTCGGTGTTGGAGCAACAGACATAGACGCGGCGGTCTTTCTTGCCACGTGGACGCACTTCGATGATGCCACGCGGGCAAGTTCTGGCGCAAACGCCGCAACCCACGCACTTGTCGGGGTCGACGACGGGCAGTCCCGTCTCCTTGTCGATGTGCAGCGCGTCGAAGTTGCACTTCTTCACGCAGTCGCCGAGGCCAAGGCAGCCTTTCGAGCAGCCGCCTTCACCTGCATAAAGCGTGTTAGCAAAAGCACAGATGTCGGCACCTTCGTAATGCACCTTGGAAGGTGAGTTTTGGCAACTGCCGTTGCAGCGCACTACCGCGATTTTAGGCTCAAAGGTGCCAGCGGTGAGTCCAAGGACGGCGGCCACCTTGTTCATGTCGGTGCCTGGGCAGGCCAGCCCGTCGATGTTGCCTTTCTCAGCAGCTTGTTTCACGCAAGCCTCTGCCAAGGCACGGCAGCCTGCGAAGCCGCAGCCGCCGCAGTTGGCACCGGGCAGACAAGCCTCCGCCTCATCAATCAATGGGTTCTCCTCGACCTTGAACTTCTGCGCCACGAAGTACAGAATCACGGCTAAAATGCCGCCCAAGATTCCGAGAACCGCAAGGGAAATAAATAAAGTATGACTCATTAGAATAGAATTTTGAGTTTGTTTTCAATTTTTAGAACCTGCAAAAATACGGAAACTCCTTTTTTCGACAAAGGAAAATTTTCGGTTTTTTATTCGATGTTGTATTCAAACTGCTTCTTAAGTTTATCACGCTTCAAATAGAGTATTATATAATAAGGTATAAGCGCAACGATACTGACGAGGGCGGACAAACCTTCGTTCAAACCGAGGCCGAGGCAGATGAAAAGCACAGCCAAAAGCAGTATGATGGGCACGAGATAAGCCAAAACTGCTGCTTTGTTGCCTTGTCCGATGGCCATTTTTACGTTCACTTTTTGGTTCAACGCGAAGTCTTTGTCCTTGGGTCGAGGCACGGTGAGGATTTTCTCGGCCTGTTCGCCCATGCCGCAGGCGCTCTTGGCGTGACAGGCGGCGCAGGCGCTCTGTGCCAGTATCTTGATTTCCAGTTCGTCGTCGGTGATTTTGGTGACGATGCCCTCGTGGGAGATGGTTTCTTGGGTGTTCATGCCGCAAAATTACGATTTTTGTCAGTCCTTTGCAATAAAACCCCTATTTTTGCAAGTTATTTCACTCAAAATGGCCGACAAGGAAAAGAAAGACGGACAATTGAAACTTTGGCTCACGGCCAAGGTGGACGAGATAAAAGCATGGTATCACCGCGACGACAACTTTCTGCGGATTGTGCGTTTTCCGGGCACGAAGCTGCCTTTGATGGACGTGCTGATTGATTTTTTCAAGCTGTTCACCAAAGGCCGTACCGTCGACCGCGCCGCTGGCGTGGCGTTCAACTTCTTCGTGGCGCTTTTTCCGCTGATTCTCTTCTTTTTCACGTTGATTCCCTATATCCCTATTCCGCACCTCTACGATAGGGTGATGCTGGCGTTGGACGACTTCCTTCTGCCTTCGGGAACGCTTGATTTTGTGCGAGATACCATTGACGGTATTATGAATCAGTCGCACGACGGGCTGCTTTCCATCAGTGTCATTTTGTGTTTTGTGTTCGGTTCCAGCGGAGTTGTGGCCATTTTCAACGGTTTCCGCAACGTGTATGCCAGCTATCTCAGTTCAAAAGGTTTAACCTTGCGCGGCTGGATAGAACAGCGGGTCTTCGCCATCCTGATGCTCCTCATCATTGGGGCTTTGATTCTTATTTCGGTTGTTTTGATTTCGTTAGGCGGTATGGCATTGAAATCCCTCGTGATGCACGAAATCATCCGAGGCGGGTCGTTTACTTTCTTCTTGTTCAGCGTGTTGCGTTGGGTGATTGGTATTTTTGCCTTGTGCTTCGGCATTTCATTGTTGTATTATTTTGGCAACGTCAAGTTTGATGAGCATTACCGCAAGGAGCGGCGGCTTCCCAATCGAAATGACAAGCATTACCGCGAATTTGTCATTTTCAGTCCGGGCGCGATTGTGGCTACTACTTTATTCGTCTTGGGCACGGTGGCGTTCAACGCCTATATCTCCAACTTCTCGCGCTACAACGCCCTCTATGGTTCCATCGGTACGCTTATCATCCTCATGCTTTGGATTTGGGTCATCGCCATCCTGATTTTGGCAGGCAACGATTTGAACTCAGGCATCCGTCGTAGTCAGATGAAGCTCAGTGAGAATGAGGATAATACACGACAAAAAGAAATCGTTATCGAAGATTTGAAAAAGCATATTCAAGACTACCAGAAGGCCAACGAGATACGCGAACAACGTATTCATGCCCTCAAAAAGACCATCGAGGAAGAGAATTTGTTGGTTCGTGACTTGGAAGAGCAAAACAAGGATTATGAACTGATTATCAGGGCGTACCAACGCTTCGCCGAGAAGGAACGCAGGAGTGCCGACGACCAGTATGATGTCGGTTTCGATGCGAAGGAGATGCTCAAGAAAATGGAGAACAATTCTAATTGAGGTAGTATGGGAATCGTAGCGCGACAGAGCATTAAGGGCACCATCGCCACCTATATCGGGGTGGCCGTGGGCATCGTTACGACCTTTTTCATCCAGACGAAAGCCCTTCAGCCTGAGCAGATTGGCTTGATTGACATTTTACTTCAATGCTCTTTGTTGTTCGGAGGTTTGGCGCAGTTGGGCACCAGTTCGTCGGCCATGCGCTATTATCCTTACTTCAAGGACGAAGACCATCGCGACCACGGCTTTTTCGGCTGGACGCTACTTGTTCCGCTGATAGGTTTTTTGGTTTTTCTGATGGCTTTCTTCTTGTTCAAGGGTTCCATCGTCCACTTTTTCACGAAGGATTCCGAGGTGGGAGCGGATTTGTTCGCCAAATACGTCAATTTTGTGGTTCCTTTGGCGTTTTTTAGTCTGTATATTGCTGTTTTCGAGACGAATAGTAATCTTCTACTTCGCATCGTCTTGCCCAAGTTTGTACGCGAGGTGGGTCTGAGGGTGGCAACCTTGGTCGTTTACCTTCTGTATTATTATAAAGTCCTTGATTTTGATGGTGTTATTGTGGCGTTCTGCGTGTTTTACGGCTTGGCCACCTTAATCAATATTGTTTATCTGCTTTCGCTGAAACGGGTGTCGTTCAAGATCGAGCCGGGCTTCGTCTCGAAGCAGTTACGGCGTGATTTCCTGTTCTACACTTTGTTTATGATTGCGGCGGCATTGTCGGGCAACGTCATCCCCATGTTGAGCAAGTTCTTCGTGGCCGGAAACGCTGGATTCCGTTTGGCGGGTGTGTTCACTATCGCCTTCAACATTGCGGCGGTCATTGAGATGCCTTACCGCTCATTGGGGGCTATTTCGAGGCCGCACATTTCCGACGCGATGGCCAAGCATGACACAAAAACTGCCGATGCGTTGTGCAAGAATGTCGCTCTACATCAGTTCATTGCGGGCAGTTTTGTCTTTTTCATGGTTTGGATTAACATTGATTTTCTCTTTGATTTGCTGCCCAATGGCAACATCTACCGTTTGGGTAAATGGGCGGTGCTGATGCTCTCGCTGAGCCGCCTTGTTTATTCCACCCTCGGCGTGACGACCACGGTGTTGAGTTATTCGAAATACTACTATTATTCGCTGATTTTCACTATTTTGCTCGCAGCAATGTCCATTGGGCTAAACAGTTGGCTCGTACCGAAATGGGACATCAACGGTGGTGCATTGGCCAATGTTTCTTCCTATCTGGTGTATTTTATTTTGTTGGTGGCTTTTATCAAGTGGAAAATCGGGGTGATGCCTTTGTCGAAAAAGTTGTTGCCTGTGGCGACGGTCGTTTTGGCCTTGTTTGCCCTCAACTGGCTGTGGACGGTTGCGCTGACGCCTTTGCTTGCAAAACTCTTCGAAAAACCCATTTTCGGTTTGGCCATTGATGCCGCATTGAAAACCTCTGTTTTCCTCATTTTAGGCCTGACGGCACTTTACAAGCTGAAAGTCTCCCAGTCGGTGAATGATTTGGTTGACAGAATGATTAAATTGTGAATTGAAAAAAGGATATTGATTTATGAAGATTTTGATGTTATTGGACCATGTGTTCCCACCGGATACCCGTGTTGAGAACGAGATGAAAGCATTGACCGATGCAGGGTATGAGGTGCATGTGGCTTGTTTCCGGAAAAATAACGAACCTTTGCTTGAGAAAAAGGAGTATGGAGTCATTCATCGCGAGCCTGTTTCGAAGTTCATTTACAAATCGAGTGTGGGTGTGCTGAAGTTTCCTTTCTATTTCAATTATTGGAAGCATTATGTTGACGAGCTTTTTGAAAAAGAGAAATTTGATGCCATCCATGTACACGATCTGCCTCTTGCAAAAGTAGGCTATGAGGCGAGATGCAAATACGGCGTGCGTTTTGTTCTCGATTTGCATGAGAATTGGCCAGTGTTGTTGCAATTGTCGAAACATACCAATACCTTTTTGGGCAAGATGCTGTCGTCCAATAGCCAATGGGTGAGGTACGAGAAAGAAATGTGCGGGTTGGCCGACAAGATCATTGTTGTGGTGGACGAGGCAAAGAATAGGATTAACGCTTTAGGCATTCCTCCCGAAAAGATTGAAGTTGTCTCCAATACATTGAATCTCAATCAATTTGACCCGATTGAGAGGAAGGGTTTCAAGAAGGACAAATTCAGAATGCTTTATGTGGGTGGAATCAATTATCATCGAGGTATCCAGTATGTGGTTCAAGCCATTTCGCTTTTGAAGAAAAGAGGGGTTGAGGTGCATTTCGATTTGGTTGGGGATGGAAGTTATCTTACTGATATAAAAAGACTTATTGATAATTTGCAAGTACTGGATAATGTTACGGTACATGGTTTCAGGCACTACACTCAGATTTGTGGTATTTATGAGTCTGCCAATGTTGCTTTGATTCCACACGTGAAGTCGGGACATACGGACAACACGATACCGCATAAGATTTTCCAATACATGTATGCTGGAATCCCAATGATTGTTTCAAATTGCACTCCCTTGGTGCGTATTGTGAATGAAACCCAAAGCGGAGTCAGTTATCGGTATGACCATCCAGAGGAGTTGGCGGAAATAATAGCCAATTTCTATGCGCATCCCGAATTGCTGAACAACTATATTCATCATGGCCGTCAGGCGGTTATCGTGAAATATAATTGGAAAGTTGATGGTGCAAAGTTGGTGAATCTGTATCAGCAGCTGTTAGCTTAATGCGATCCTTTCCGCATAAACTATGTAATATCGTGGTGTGATTTTTCTCAGGAAAGGTCTGATTCCGATTTGGCCAGAGGGTGATGTCCATTTCTCGGAGTCGATTACTCTCCAGCCTGATTTTTCAAGAAGCCAGTCGAATTGCCAATCCTCGAACTCGTGGAAATGGCGGTCCCATTTGTCAGTATTGCTTCTGTATGCTTTTGCAAACCACAGTGATAAGGGGATAGAAGCAATCAGTTTGTCGCAGGGAAGCTGCGAGAGAACGCCCATTGGATTGATGAGATGTTCGCAAATCTCCAATGCAGTAACAAACTCGATGTCTTTGAATTGTTTGACCACTTCGGGCTGAAGGTCCAAATCTTCGCCATGGGTGTTGAAGACTTCATATCCTTTTTCTTTCAGAATGTCAGAAAACGGATTAGGAACACCTAAATCGAGGACTTTCTTCTGGCTGGGCAAGTGCTTGTGAATGAAGGATAAGGTTCGTTCGTAACGCCTTATCATGCCTTTGTTGATGTTGAATGTTGATTCGCCGTCATTCATGGTTTTCAGGGTGTCATAGCATTATTCAGTTAGGGTTTTATCCAACAACCTCCCATATTTCCCCGCCATAGCCTTCCGCGAATATTTCTCAATATCCTTGCTTTCGTTGGAAGGTAAATCGTTTTCCAAATACTTCTGATACAGGGTTTTGATAATCTCCTTTATTTTCTCCTTGTCCTCGAAACTGACCGTTTGACCAGCATTGGTTTCTTTGAGGATTCGCGCTGCGTCGCCGTTTTCAGGGCCGATACAAAGAACGGGACGTCCCGAGGCCATGTACTCGAACAGCTTTCCTGTCAGTAAACCTTTGGCGCGGGGTTCGCTGTCAGGCATAAGCAGGAGCAACAACAGAGAGGAACTGCGATGTACTGTCGACACTTCACTATGCGGAATGTAAGAGGAATAACTCACATGCTTGCTTAATCCTTGTGCCTCAATGCATTGGACTACCGAACTGTCAATCTGACCAATCATGTTGATTTTTAAATCTTTGGCAAATCCATTGTCTGTTTTGACGAGTTCACCGATGGCTTCCCAAAGCATCTTTGGGTTTTGTGCCTTCGAAAGCACTCCCAAATAGGTGATGCTAAATTTTTCAGAAGGCGTGAAGACCGTTTTGGTGTCATCATTGCGGTCGAAGCCGTTGTAGATTACTCTTACATTCCTGTTACCCAGCCTTCCGAGTCTTCTTGCACCGTCGGGTGCCACGGTGACCACTTTGTCGGCTAAGGTCAGCACTTCGCGTTCCAAACGATGGTGCTTGCGGCTGGCCCATTTTGTGAGGCGTAGGTTGCTGAAGTAGTCGATTTCGGTCCAAGGGTCGCGGAAATCGGCAATCCACGGAATGTTCAATTCTTCCTTCAACTTCATGGCTATCAAGTGCATAGAGTGGGGCGGCCCCGTGCTGATGATGGCATCCACGGGGTGTTCTTTCAGATAGTGTTTTAGGAACTTTACCGATGGACAAATCCATAAGCAGCGGGCATCAGGGATGAACAGGTTACCGCGAATCCACATTGATAGATTCTTCTTCCAGCCTTGTTTCTTTTCGTTTTCCTCAATGAACCCCATTTTTATAGTTTCCTCTTTCTTGATGCCAAGGAACTTTTTATAAAAAGTGTATGGCTCGACAATCGGTCTCCTGATGACTTCCACTTCGGGCACAATATCCTTCTCCAAAGATTTGTCAATAATCGGATACTCAGCGTTTTCCGTAGTGTAAATCACGGGTTGCCAGCCAAATTCGGGCAGATATTTGGACATCTTCAGCCAACGTTGTACGCCGCTGCCACCCGACGGGGGCCAATAATAGGTGATGATTAAGACGCGTTTCATGCCTTTTCTTTTTTTATGGGTTTGACGGTAAACACTATGGCAGCAATCAGCCCCAATATCAATATCAACGAACTGACGAGTTGTAGGCTGTTGCCCATTTTCCATGCCTTGGGCGCATATTCCATCACGATTTCATGGTTGCCACTCGGCACAAGAGCACATCGCAGCAGGTAGTTTGCCCTGAGCAAAGGCTGCTCCTCGCCGTCAACGAACATTTTCCAGCCTTTCTCTGTCCAAATCTCAGAAAAAACTACCAAATAGTTTTTTGCTGTTGAGCCTGCTGAGATGCTGTTGAATCTGTAAGTCAGCTTGTTAGGCTGATACTCTTCCAATGTGACAATTGGTAAAATGCTGTCTGTAAGTCTGTAATTTCCAACTTGTTGCTCAAACTCCTTGTGCATGATGGCGGTATGCTGCAAATCGGTGCTTGCGATGGCATCGATTTCGTCGTTTGGTGTATCGACCCATTTCACGTTGCTTGCAATCCAGGCATTGCCTTGGGCGTATGGGTTTTGGAAAGGTTGGCTGTTGGGATTGTAGATGATGTATTTGGTGTTCAGCATGTTGAGCACTTTTTGTCGGGCCAATGCTTGCATCAAATCGTCACCGGTCTTTGCGCTTCTGAGCTGATTCAACTCACCGCCAAGGTATTGTGTGATGATATCTTGGTAACGGCGTAATTTGGCTCCTGAATAGCCGCCCAGAGACTTGTGGAAATAACAAGTGCTGGCATCGTTGAACATATCCTTCGTGATGTCGGCTACTCTGAAATCCAGCGCGTTGTCATTCAAAATGGTTTGGTCGGCGGTAGAGGCGACAAAGGGCTTGTTGAACTTGGTCTTGTCGATGAAGTTGTCGTTGTTGAGGTAGCGCTTGTCAATGGGGAACATGTCGACCAGAACGAGTACGGCCAAGATGGGGAAAGCGATCTGGCCTTTTAGTTTGCCCTTGCCGAAGAGGAAAATCGGGACGGCGGCAAGGAGAATGAAAATGAGGCTGCGCAAGGCATCCTTGCGGAAAATGGCTACGCGAACGTCTTCCAATTGCGTAGCAAACGCTTGATAGACAGCGCCATCTTTGCCTGAGCCAAGTTGAGCGAATTGTTCGGCCTCGCCTTGGCTAAGGAAGCTGAAGAAAGCTTTCGGCGCGATGTAGAACAAGAGGCAAACGCCCGCTGTAATGCCAAGTGCGATATAAAACTTTTTGATGTTTTGTTTGAAGCTATCGGGACTTTTAGCGATTTCGGCCAAGCCAAGGAATCCCAACAGTGGCATGGTGACCTCAGCGATAACTAAAGTCATGGAAACCGCTCGGAATTTATCGTAACCAGGGAAGTGGTCAAGGAAGAAGTTGGTGAATCCCATGAAATTTTTGCCCCAACTGAGCAGGATGGACAACAGGGTTGCGATGAGCAAAGCCCATTTAAGCTTGCCTTTTACTGTCAGCGCACCTAATACGAAGAGAAACACCACAATAGCACCCACATACACAGGGCCGCTGGTGCCAGGCTGGTCACCCCAATAGGCGTTGCTCTGCGCGATGCTGTCCTTGAATCGGTTGTCACTGACTTTGTTCAAGACGGGATTTTGTTTTCCGATATAGGCTGAGGCACCACCTTTTGCATTGGGAATCAGCAGACTCCAGGTCTCGCCCTTGCCGTAGCTCCATTGAGTGATGTAGTCGCGATCAAGGCCTTTGGTTTGGTTGTCCTCGTTGCGGGTTAGCACGGGTTTGCCGCGAGTAGTTTCCTTGCCGAATTCATAGTTGCCGTAAAGTGAGGTTGAGCAGGTCAGAATACCGATTATGGCTGCCACGACCAAACCGATGGAAGCCTTGATAAAATGCCCCAATTGCTTGTTTTTGAGGTCGCTGATGAGTTCGGCAATGACCAAAATGGCAATGATTATGGCCAGGTAATAAGTGATTTGCAAGTGGTTGGTGCGCACTTCAAAAGCCAAGGCGAAAGCAGTCAAAAGCCATCCCCATAAGTATTTGCCTTTGTAGGTAAGCAACACGCCCGCAATGACGGCAGGCATGTATGCCATGGCCATGGCTTTGGCGTTGTGGCCTGCGCCTATAACTATAAACAGGTACGAGGTGAATCCGTAGGCAATGGCACCTATGAAGCTGATCCAAAAGCCACAGTCAAGTACCAAAAGCAGGATGAAAAATCCCAACATACTGATAAATACGGAACCGAGAGGATGGGGGAAACCTAAAGTGAGTCCTAGATAGAAGGGATTGGTTAGGTTGCCTTTCGACTTGATTGAGATGTTCCAACTTGGCATTCCACCGAAGGCCGAGTTGGTCCAAAGGGTCTGTTCGCCCGTCTCAACTCTGTATTGGTCAATCTCTTGGGCCATGCCTCGGTGCATCTCAATATCGTGCTGCTTGATACGCTTGCCTTGCAAAGCGGGGTTGAAATAGACCAACGTGATGGCGGCAAAGGCGACGATGGCGGCTATGATGCTGAGGATGTGTTTGTTTTTCTGTAAAAATGTATTGTTCATAAGTGCTATGTTTTCCTATTCAACTTCTTCAAAATCAGTGTATTCTCCAATGTTTGGATTAATGCGTGGGTTTTTGGGATTGCTGGTATTGTCCTTGGTTCCGTTCTGGGCAAAATGCTCCATCTCTCGATTCAACCGTTTGATTTTGCGGTTGAATATCAGCTTGACAATCATGCTGAAAGCATAAAAAATCAAGACGATGACGATTAGTATGCTGAAGAGTATCATGCGATTTTATATTAATAAGGTGCCGCGAAGTTACAACTTTTCCGCTTTTGCTGGCGTTTTTGGTGCGAAAATCTATTTGGCATAGGCTTCGATAAATCCTGTCCCATAACCAAAAAGCTGAGTGTAAGCCGCTGGAACTGAAAGCAATGCCACTTTCAAGTCCTTGTTTTTTAGCAAAGAATCAAGGAAAACCAAAAGGCAATAGAGTAGGATAGGAGCGAACCACATCCAATGGTGGAAAATGCCCAATGCGATCAGAAGCAGGTTACCAACGACGAATGCCGCTGGCAACAAATGCACCAATTTGAAGGTTTCAGGGTACTTTTTCATCAACAACACACGCGCCTCGCCGGAATGTTTTACCTGCCGGAAAAACGAGCTGAACTTGACGCGCCGTTTGTGATAGACGAAAGCCTCGGGGAACAGTCGACAGTTGTAACTGTTTGCGAAGATTCTGGTACTCAGGTCAATATCCTCACCGTAGCGCATGGGTGCAAAGCCGCCCAAGGCTTCAAAAACGCTTTTTTTGATGCCGAGGTTGAAGCTGCGTGGATAAAATTTGTCCAACTTCTGCTTGCCTCCGCGTATGCCACCTGTGGTGAAAAATGAGGTCATGGAATAGTTGATGGCTTTCTGAATCGTGGTGAACGATGGATGTGCACGGTCGGGACCACCGAAAGCATCGCAAGGCTCTTGGTTGAGTTCTTGTTGTATGATTTCCAGATAGTTGTCAGGTACAATGACATCGGAGTCTAATATAATAAGGTATTCGCCTTGGCTGCGCTCCGCACCGTAGTTGCGTGAAGGCCCTGGACCGGAATTGGGCTTGAAATAGTAATTAACGGGCAGTTTGTCAGCGTATTTTTGGCAGACCGTATCGCATTTTTCACTGGAGCCGTCTTCCACAACTACAACCTCAAAGTCGTTGAAAGTCTGATGGGTAAGGCTTTCCAAAAGCTCGTCCACTTCCTGAGGCCGGTTGTAAACAGGTATGATAATCGAAAACCGCATTTCGTTATTTTTTGCAAAGATAGGGATTCTTTGCGTATTTTTGCGCTATCAATCGCGATAATCTGATGAAGAAATTGATTTCCTTTTTCACGCGGATTTTCCCCCGCCAGTGGCTCATCAAGTTGAGCTATCTGTTCAGCCTTTTGGTGCGTCCGTTTTATATAGGAAATAAAGTGGAATGTCCTGTTTGCGGCGGCCATTTCCGAAAGTTTTTGCCTTATGGTTATGGCAAGGCGATGGATAACCGGCTGTGCCCCAAATGTTTGTCACTTGAAAGGCATCGTTTGCTTTGGCTTTATCTGAAGGAGAAAACAGATTTCTTTACCGCGCCACTGAAGGTGTTGCATTTTGCGCCGGAGCAGCCTTTTTTGAAGCGTTTCCGTGCCTTGAAGAACCTTGATTACACTACTGCCGACCTTGATTCACCTATCGCCGACCTGCATCTTGACGTAACTGCCATCAACCAGCCGAGCAACACCTATGATGTTGTCATCTGCAACCATGTGTTGGAGCATGTCAGTGACGCGAACAAGGCCTTTGCCGAAATCAAGCGCATCCTGAAACCTGGCGGTTGGGCGATTCTGCTGGTGCCCATCAACCCCGATGTAGACACTTTTGAAGACCCAAGCATCACCGACCCCAAGGAACGTGAACGCCTATTTGGGCAATACGATCATGTGCGCCAGTTTGGTCGTGATTATGCCAAGGTGCTGCGCGAGGCAGGCTTTAATGTGGTGGAAGACAGGATTTTCTACGAGATTTCAGCCGAGCAACGTGAAAGAATGCACTTGGCGCGTAGGGGAGAAGAAGTCATTTACCGTTGCGAAAAAGCAAAATAAAACAGAAGGCGAGTCCAAAATGGGTCGCCTTCTGCGGTACCTTAAATGAAAATATAACGGCTTCCGAAGATTAATATTCGTCAGAAACTGTAAGTTTTTTTCTGCCTTTGGCTCTTCTGCGGGCCAAAACCTTACGGCCATTGGCCGTCGACATTCTCTCTCTGAAACCGTGCTTGTTTCTGCGTTTCCTGTTGGATGGTTGATACGTGCGTTTCATCTTGATATACTATTTGTTTATTCTCGAACTCGATATACCCCTTGTTTTGGGACTGCAAAAGTACGAATAATTTCGTTTGCTCCAAGCGTTTTCTTGAAAAAAAAGTGAAAGACGGACTGAAAATTTCAATCCGTCTCTCGTAAAGTGTTGATTTTCTGGTTGCTTATGCAACGACTTCCTTTTCAGGAATGTTCTTCAAAGTCTCGACCACGAAGTCCCAGAAGGGCTGCACACTCTCGATGAGTAGGGCTTCGTCGGGGGAATGGGGGTGCACCAAGGTCGGGCCGAAGCTGACCATGTCCCAATGCGGATACTTGGAGCCGAGGATGCCACATTCCAAGCCGGCATGGATGACCATCACTTTGGGTTTCTTGCCGAACTTTTCCTTATAAACACGCTTCATCGTATTGAGAATAGGCGAGTTGATGTTGGGCTTCCAGCCTGGGTAATCGCCTGTGGAATAGGCCTCTGCACCGTTGTCGGTGAGGTTTTTGCGAATCTGTTCGGCGAGCTTGTCCTTGGCGGCGTCCACGAGGCTGCGGGTCAGCGAGGCACTCACAATCTTGCCGTCTTCCATCTTGATGGTGGCAAGGTTGCTGGAGGTCTCTGTGGTGCCTTCAAAGTCCTCCGACATGGCAATCACGCCGTTGGGATAGCGGGCGATGGCCGTGAAGAGGTTGTCTTGGGTCTTCACGTCGATGACCTGCTTAGGCATCTCGGCGGCTTCGCAAAGGATGGCCAATTCGGGTTCGGTTTGGGCAAATTCTTCCTTTGCAATGGCCTCATATTCAGCGGCGTATTTCTCAAATTCGTCTTTCTTCGCCGTTGGGACGACCACAATAGCTTCAGCTTCTCTCGGGATGGCGTTGCGCAGGCTGCCGCCGTCGATGGTGGCGAGGCGCAGACCGTATTTCTCGGCTGCCATCAGGAGCATAGCGTTCAGCACCTTGTTGGCGTTAGCGCGACCGAGGTTGATGTCCATGCCCGAGTGACCACCCTTCAATCCTTTGACAAACAGGCGATAAGCCGTCATGCCAGTGGGAACATTTTCAAATGTAGGTGTCCATGTTCCGATGTTGTCCACGCCGCCGGCGCAACCCACGTAGAGTTCGCCTTCGGTCTCGGAGTCCATGTTCATGAGGATGTCGCCTTTGAGGATGCCTGGCTCAAGCAGGTTGGCACCCGTCATGCCGGTTTCTTCATCGATGGTAAAGAGGGCCTCGACGGGACCGTGTTGTAAATCAGTGGCTTCAAGTACGGCCATGGCAGCGGCGGCACCCATGCCATCGTCAGCGCCGAGGGTGGTGCCGTTGGCCTTCACCCAACCGTCTTCGATGCGGGTCTCAATCGGGTCGTTCTCAAAATCGTGTACCTTGTCGGCGTTCTTTTGCGGCACCATGTCCAAGTGGGCCTGCAAGATCACGCCCTTGCGGTTTTCCATGCCGGGCGTGGCGGGTTTGCGCATGATGACGTTGCCACAATGGTCAACGAGGGTTTCCAATCCATGGTCTTCGCCCCATTGCTTCATGAAGGCGATGACCTTTGCTTCTTTCTTCGAAGGGCGCGGAATCTGCGTCAAGCTGTAGAAATTCCTCCACACGCCATTCGGTTCCAAATCTTTGATAGTGCTCATGTGTAGTGGTTTAGTTGTTTGATGATTGTCAAATTTTAGTCGGCTAAAATACGACTTTTTTTGTTAACTGCAAAAAAAGATTGATTTCAGGGTGAAAGAAGCCTATGGCGGCGAAGGCGCTCATTTTTCCTTTTGCTGATATTTCTCCCACAAAACACTAACTTTCCCCACAATCTCCTCCCGTAACCATTCTGGAGAAAGCACCTCGATTTCAGGCGATTGTGAAAGAATCTCCTGCTGGAAATCAAATTCGGGACAGAGACGCAACTCGAAAATGCTGTATCCTTCGCCTTTTTCAACCTCCTTTTGCGAGGGATGCAACGGCAAGGACCGCAAGTAATTCGACTGGTCAGTGCTGACCTTCAGTCTAATTGTCTCAACCTTGGCGTTTTCGTGGGCGATGATGCCGTAGAAGTCTTCAAAAAATGCCGCAGGGTCGAACTTCTTGGGCATCCTGAACTTCTTCTCCGTGGTCTCAAGGCTGAGGATGCGGTCGAGGGCATAGATGCGCACTTGGTCGTAGTGTGGACTTCGGCCCACCAAGTACCAGCGTTGCTTGAAGAGCTTCACGCAGTAAGGCTCCAATTCGAAGGTGCTGCTCTCGTCGCGCCAATAGCTTTGGTAGGTGATGCGCAGCGTCATGTCGGTCTTCATGGCGGCGAGGATGGGCGAAAGGTGGTCTCTCACCGAGGGCACCTCTTCCAACAGGATGCGGTCTTTGAGTTGTCGGTACTCCATGAGCAAGTTGCTGGTGGAGATGGTGTTGAGTAGCCAGTTGCGCATTCCGCCATTCTTGATTTCCTCGGCGTTCTCGATGTAATAGAGGTAGCCGCCCACGCGCTGGCATTGTATGACGAGGCCGAACATTTCTTCCACTTCGTGAATCCAGGTGTGGAAGGTTCTTTTGGGGATTTCCAGCCCTTCGCTGATGTCGTCGTCGAGCCAGCGCCGGTTGATTTCCTCAAATGAGATGTACTTCGCGTTGTAGATGGTCTCAACGAGCCAGACGTATTTGTTTAGGAGGTTTGGGGACATGATGCTTGCATTTGATGGCGCAAAGATATGAAAAAGATGTGCAAAATTGCAGCGCAAGTCATGATGACACGCAAAAAATGCGTTTTTGTACGATATATATTTTTGGGAAGTGGTATGTGCAAATTTTGCACTTACCAGTAAATTTCATTTTTTGCAAATTGCTTTTTGTCTCAAAAACTGGCATTCGCAAATTTTGCGACTACCACTATTATGCAAATTTTGCATATTACTTTGCCCACTTGTAATACCGTGCATAATTTGCACGATAATCGTAAGAGGCATGTATGTAAATTTTGCACATGTGCCTATCTCGTTCAATTTTCCTTGTTATAAACATTGTGAATATGACACCCGATAACAGATCTGTCTTTCTGAATGGTTGTTTTTTTGATGGAGTGGACATACCGCGTCAATTCTTTCCGAAGTTCAGGTTGCAGCGAAGTGTAACGGATGCAGGCGGCAAGCCAATCAAGAACCACTTGTCGATAGGCTTTGCCCTTGTATTCGATGTGTATGAGGGCTTTGGCACATTGGCCGTTGAGGGTTAAACTAAGCCTATTGCGCCTATGTTCAACGGAAAAACCTCTTCCTTGTTTGTCCACAATCATTAAGTCAGGGTTCACATGGGCGGATTCACAATCGAATGGGAATGGCCTTTTCTGTCTAATTACTTCGTTGACAAAGGCGTACATGAATACGCGTCCCATGCCGTGTTCGTCCTCGTGACGTAGCAGTCGGGCGATGGTTTTTCTATTGAATGCTTTGAATACCATCGTTTTCATTTCATTTTCAACCTTTTGAAAAACGCCTTTATTCGTGAGGTCTTCTTTGTCGCTTGTTGTGGCTCTATCATGGAACGGATTAGGCTTTTGGCTACTTCCGCCAATAGGTCATCGGCTTTTTCGAAGGCTTGGTTTATGGGCAAGTCGCTGTATTGTTTTTTAATGTATTGGTTGTTGAGCAGGAATAGGGCATCCGTGTCCCTTGCCATGTTTCGGATTCCTTCCATTGCTTGCGAATATCTGCGTTCGCCTTCCAACTCGAATGGCAAAGTGGCAAGGGCAATGGTCGTGATGCCCATCTTTTTTGACTCACGGGCGATTACAGGAGCGGCACCCGTGCCGCATCCGCCTCCAAGACAGGTGACGACAAAGGTCAATGACGGCTTATCGTCGAACAGTTTCTTTATTGCGTCCACGTTTTCTTCAGCCGCGAAGTTTGCCTTTTCGGGCTTGTTGCCGCTTCCCAGACTGTCTGTGCCGAGTTGCAGGGTCGTGGCGGCTGCTGATTTCACGAGCATTTTGGCATCCATGTCGCAGGCCACAAAAGACACGTTTTCAAAATTGCTTTGGCTCATGTGGTTGATGGTATTGTTGCCGCCACAGCCAATGCCGATTACCTTTACGGTTGGCTTTGTCGTTGATGTTGCTTTTTTGTTCATGGTTATTGTGTTTTTATGAGATTTCAACATTCAGTTCTATATTGAAGTCACGCACCCAAAGTAGGTCGAAGATGGAAAACTCCATGTGCTCAAAGAGGTCGTGGAATGGGTAGATAAGATGCAGGTCTTTTGTCATTTCCCTGTCTAATCCTTCGTTCCAATTGTCCAACTCATCGTCCATGTAGAGCATTTTGTGCTCGGATTCTATCTCTGGGATGATGGAGTGAAAAGTGTCGATTCGAAACTGGCCGAAACCTTTGCTATACAAGGTAATATAGTCGTCTATTGTGCCATTCAGAATATCCCACATCCGTTTGGCGCGTTTGTCTTGGATGGGATGCAGCGGCGGATAATCATAACTAAAATAACATTTGCCCACTACTTCGATGGTTCCTGGTAATTCTGCTTCGGCCACAGATTCATAGAGAGCAATCGTGCGTTTGCGCATCTCGATCATTTGTTGTTTCATGGCTTCGTTGAAGTCGTTGATTAGTTGCAGGTAATGCTTATCCAACTCAAACATCTCGTTCAAGATGGTTTTCCTGATTTTCAGCAGGCTTTGGATGGCCACTTTGCCGGTTTCCCAACCCCACATACCTTTTTCGCTCTGGAATTGGATGTCGAGGATTTCATACTCGACTTTTCTGACAGGCTGGCTGTCGTAGATTTCCTGTATGGTCATAGTGCGTTGCGATTTAACGCTGCAAAGAAAAAGAAAGCCTGTGCTGGATTGAAGCACAGGCTGTTCTCATTTTCTGCGGAATCTTGTTTTTTTTGTTTCTGCTTAAGACAGTATTTCTTTTATGACTTCGCAAAAGCAATTATAAGCTTCTTCGTATTCATTTTCGGAAAAAGAGACAAACAATTGCTGTTTGTCATTGGGCCCCTGTAACCTCTTTATAAGTTTATTTACAATTGGTCCCTGCCCATTTTGAAGATTCCTCTCGCTCTCGTCAAGGTCAAGATCAAAACAAAACCCACAAAATAGATATGAAGGGTCTGCTCCTATGTATACGATGGCTTTTTTCCCATCTACATTTTTGAATGTGACATCGGTTATGTACCAATTCCTCCCTTGGTGCACACGATTTGGATACAGATCTGGGAATTTACGCACCGTTTCTTTGCGCCAACCATCAAAGATCCGCTCTCGATATTCATTCATAAGATGGTGCATTTGAGAGGTAATGGCATTAAAACTGTCTATCCTTTTTTGAAGGATTTGAATGCTTTCTTTCTCATTTTTATCTTGTAGTAGTTCTTTTTCGATGAGTTTGTCTAATTCCATGTTCATTGGTTTGTCTATGTTTCTTAATGTGAATAATCCTTCCAAATAGTCTATATATTGAATTATGGCTGTCTGAAGATAAAGTTCTTTGTATTTGATGCTGGGCAAGACTGTATCTTTTAACCAAGTCAAGATGTGATTGCAGTAACAGAGGTTTACATATCGTGATTTGAAGGATTCTTGGTATTTGCCCCATGATTGCGGCTCCGGTTCTTTGGGGTATTGGGAGAGATAGACGACAAATATACTATTCTCATCATGGTGATAGTTCTTGGTTATTTCAATGTATCTCGATAATTGTTCTTCTTGATCAATGGCATTATAGATTTTGTTTTCAAAAATAATTGCATAATTCTCATCCCTGACCCATAAATCAATGCGTGCTTTTTCTTGGGTAAATGTTGGCGATTTGATGTTTATTCGACCAAACTCATTCATACACAAGTTGTCTTTGATATATCGAATCAAAGAAGACAGAATAGGGTATTTTCCTTCTTCGTCCCTGTAACTCAACAAATGCATCAAAACCCTGCTATGTGCATTTTCATTGATGTGAAGTTGGTCTATCAAGTTCAGATGAAAGGGTAGCTTTTGCCGTTCTTTTTCTTTGGTTTCGGAGAACCTAGATGCAAACTGCAGTAAATCAGATAATTCTTGTTTGTCCATATTTAATAGTTGATACTTTATGGTTAATGTTTTGATATTAATTCATCTTATTCCATTGATGATACCCACCCGAAGGGCAGTCAAGTGCATTGGGCGACTTTGAGGCATACAAAAGAATGCCACATTTCTTGCATTGGTAGACATCGGTGCCTATCGGACATAAATCTTGCCAATTGTGATAGCCTCCAGCAGTGCATCCCAAAGAAGATGGTGTATTCTTGCTTTCAACGAGAAGACCGCAATTCTTGCATCGGTAGTTTTCGCAACCAACCTCGCCAAGGTCGTTCCAATCGTGGTAGTTTCCTGCCCGACAATGGAGAGCGTTTGGCCGACGCTCTGTCTTAATCAATATACCACATTTCTTGCATTGATAGTTCTTCATTGGAGGCAAGTTCGGGTTTTGTACTTGTAGGCACAATGCCATTGTGATAATTGCGACAAAAGTAATCATTTCTATAAAGCGAACCAGTGTTGGATAAATAATGTGATTATTTGACAATCCAGTATTCCCTCAATAGTCTTTCAAACTTCTGTTTCCCGTTTCCATTTCTGTGATGCCATGAGGCAGGATGTGCAGGATGATTGACGAAATCAATCGGGATGTTATATGACAATCCATTCGATTTCAGGTACTTCCCGAATTCCGAGTGTGCATATTTACTGACGAATATAACTACATCAGGACGGTCAAGGTCGATGATTCCACATAATGCGCTGCCAGCCACATCAAGGTCTAATTGGGTGCAATCTTGTTTGAATGATCTATTGTTTTCCCTCACCGTTGCCGGACGCAAAAAGTAATTATATAACATTAC
>JAEEGL017385269.1_pt1 | contig 20205 bp, 19 predicted proteins | sample 9134231 | NCBI WGS metagenome assembly JAEEGL01 (sample SAMN16246548, study PRJNA631951) | gut metagenome | biome: gut microbiome; feature: rumen; material: fiber-attached | host: Bos | place: Iran: Karaj | collected 2018-10
CGGCATAACGTCCGTTACAAAGCCGCACTCGCCTTCCACTCCGGCATTTTTGATCTCGGAAACGGTCCCGAAAATCTCATGCGCGCCGCTTCCTTCAAAGCTTCCCTTTACTCTTACCGCATAGGCAAAACGAAGTTCGTTCTTATCATTCAGGGTAAGTTTTTCATCTTCCCAGACAATCTTCGAAGCCGTCCCCGGATTCTTTGCTTCCTCGATCACATCGGAAACCACCGCACTGGCGGTCGGAAGTTTTCCGGCGCCTCTGCCGTAAAACATTACCTGATCCACCATGTTTCCGTGAACAAGAATACCGTTAAACACGTCATTTACGCTGTACAGCGGATTTCCTTCGGCAACCATGAAAGGAGCAACCATTGCATACTTCTTTCCGTTTTCTTCCCGGCAAAAACCGAGAAGCTTGATGTTTCTTCCGATGGCCGATGCATAGGCAAAATCTTCCTTGGTGATTTTCGAAATTCCTTCGGTGTAAATATCCTCCCAGGATACGGTTTTCTGATAATTTAAGGATGCTAAAATAGCAATCTTGCGGCAGGCATCGTATCCTTCCACATCCGCTTCGGGGTTACGCTCGGCATATCCCTTCTCCTGGGCTTCCTTTAAAACATCCGCATAGTCGCGACCTTCCTTATCCATTTTTGTCAGCATGTAGTTGGTCGTTCCGTTTAAAATACCGGTAATCTCATCGATTTTCTCTGCGGTAAGACAGTCAAGAAGCGGACGGATAATCGGAATTCCGCCGCCGACACTGGCTTCAAAAAGATACATGCAGTTATGCTCTTTTGCGGTTTTTAAAAGCTCCGGACCGTATGCGGCAACCAGTTCCTTGTTGGATGTACACACACTCTTTCCCGCTTCCAAAAGACGATTCGTAAAATCATAGGCCGGTTTTAAACCTCCCATGGTTTCGCATACAACCTTTATTTCCTCATCTGCCAGAATCGTTTCAAAATCATGGATGATTTTTTCCTCAAAACGATCCCCGGGAAACTCACGAATATCCAGAATATATTTTACTTCAACGGCGTCACCGACGCGCTTTCGGATTTCGTCGGCGTTCTCGTAAAGCACATCCGCCACTCCGCCGCCAACCGTACCGTATCCTAAAATTGCTGCCTTCATCTTGTATCCTCACTTCTCTTTATCGATTATAATCCGATAAAATCATCCTCTCAAAACAGGATGACCATTTTATTCTTCCCCTGCGTTTTCCCGCAGTGTCATCTTTCTCATCTGCTCTAAAAATGTACGGATTCTATCCATGTACCGTCTTTCGTCAAAAACTTCTTTCTCATACTCTTCCTCAAGTATGCCCTTCATCGTGAATTTTACGGTCATATCAAAAATGTCCGGATCCACAAATGATGCAAAACGACTGCGGTCCACCGCCTCATAGACGGAGTTCATTTTTTCCTTATAAACGGCAAGATACTCCGAAACCGCCTCAAGTGCTTCCGGATTGGTTTCCTGCTCTAAAGAAGATAAAAACAAAGGAACATACGGATAAGACCGTCTGACCGACATTTTTACCTCTTCCACCCCGTAAGTGGTATCGAAGTAATCGGACGCATCTGCCGTCAGCTCTCTTTGCAGTTCCATAATCATGTACTTGATGGCATAATCCGTTACAAAGGTATATAAACCGATTTTATTGTCGAAATAATGAAACCAAAGACCCTTGCTCACGCCGGCGGTCTTTACCATTTCATCCGTGGACGCACGAAGGAATCCGTTCTGCGCAAAAACCTTCATTGCCCCGTTGATCATTTTATCCTGTTTTTCTTTTTTTAAATCAAAAAACTTCTCGTTCATCTATATCTTTCCCGCATTCGATTTTTCAATTCATTCCTGCGAAAGCCGACTCGTTTTTCCCCGAAAACGGGGCCGAAAAATCGCTTCATTGACTTTGCAAGTCACAAAACATAATAGCACAATACGCTTCGGATATGCAATTCTTTTTTTAAGAAAAAACAGCGGAAAATCGGCAATATTCCGGTTTCCTATGTTATGTAAATCAAACCGCAAAACGTTCACGGAAAATTAATGATTTTTTACTTCCTTTTATTCCCTTTTCGGAGTAAAATGAGTATGTGTGTAAAGGCACTTTATAATTATGAATTCACTAAAAATTCGGAGGCAGACAAATGAAGAGTACAACAAAACTGATTTTAGCCGGTCTCGGCACCGCTGCTGTTTGTGCAGGCGTTTACTATGTAATCAAGAACAAAGACAAATTTTTAAAGAGTGAAGAAGTTATCAATCCGGACGGAACCGCCGAAAAACGTACATATGTTGTACTGGATGTTGACGGGGCAAAGAAAAAAGCCACCAGTACCATCCAGAAGGGTAAAGAAAAAGCACAGGATACCTGGAAAAAGGTAGAAACCGGTGCAAAGGATACCTGGGGCAAGGTTACCGGCAAGGGTAACGAAGAAATGGAAATCGATGTTGAGAACATTCTCGACGAAGAAGCCGATTTAGAAGCAGGCGACGAAATCAGCGAGGCTGTTGCCGATGCGGTAGACGAAGCTTTGGACAAAGCCAAGGAAGTTGCAGGCAAAGCCAAAGAAGCAATTGCGGATGTTGCCGATACCGCTGCTGCTGAAGCATAATTTCAATAGAAATTAAAAAACATGGGGCTGTGATTTCTCACAGCCTCTTTCTTTTTGCAAATCTTTTATTCTCATTTTCAACCGAACTGACTGTTGTAAAGCGTAGCGTACTTACCGCCCGGTTTTACAAATTCGGAATTTTTGCCCGTTTTTTCTCATTCTTTTTCATCTCTCCTCCTTCAACAGGATTCCCGTCAAAAATGATATGGTTTTTATTAAAAAATATGCTATAATAACTAAGCGTATTTTTCGCAATTTTTGATCAGAGGTATTATTATGGACGAGAAAAAAGAAAATATGAAAAACACGGCGGACGTAAACGAAACCGAAGAATCGGAAGTGGTTTCCCGCAATTTTATCGAGATTGAGATTGACAAGGATCTGGCGGAAGGTGTCTATGATACCGTACATACACGTTTTCCTCCGGAACCGAACGGATATCTTCATATCGGCCATGCAAAGAGTATTCTTTTAAATTACGGTCTGGCCGAGAAATACGGCGGCAAATTCAATATGCGTTTCGACGATACCAACCCGACCAAGGAGAAAGTCGAGTTCGTCAATTCACAGCTTGAGGATATCAAATGGCTCGGTGCAAACTGGGAAGACCGTCTCTTCTTCGCATCCGACTATTTTCCCCAGATGTACGAAGCCGCTGTAAAACTCATCAAAAAAGGAAAAGCCTATGTTTCCGATCTGAGTGCGGATGAAATCCGTGAATACCGCGGCACCTTAACGGAGCCCGGAAAAGAGGATCCGTATTCCAAAAGAAGCATTGAGGAAAATCTTGCGTTATTCGAAGAGATGAAGTCCGGTTCCGTTGCAGACGGAGCCAGGGTTCTTCGTGCACGCATCGATATGGCTTCCCCGAATATGAATATGCGTGACCCGGTTATCTATCGTGTCGCACATATGACGCATCACAGAACGGGCGATACCTGGTGCATTTATCCGATGTACGATTTTGCCCATCCGATTGAGGATGCCATCGAAGGAATCACCCACTCCATCTGTACGCTGGAATTCGAAGACCACCGTCCTTTATATGACTGGGTCGTAAGGGAGCTTGAATATCCCCACCCTCCCAGACAGATTGAATTTGCCAAATTATATTTAAACAATGTGGTTACCGGAAAAAGATATATTAAGAAACTTGTAGAAGACGGCATTGCAGACGGCTGGGACGATCCGAGACTGGTCTCCGTTTCCGCGCTTCGCCGCCGCGGCTACACGCCGGAATCCATCCGTCGTTTCGTGGAACTGTGCGGTGTATCCAAAGCACAGTCCGTTGCCGATATGGGAATGCTTGAATACTGCATCCGTGAGGATCTGAAATTAAAATGTCCCCGCATGATGGCGGTTTTAGACCCGGTTAAACTTGTAATTGACAACTATCCCGAAGGTCAGACCGAAATGCTCACCGCTCCGAACAATCTTGAAAACGAAGCTTTGGGCGAGCGTGAAATTCCGTTCGGACGCGAACTGTGGATTGAACGCGAGGATTTCATGGAAGAACCGATTAAGAAATACTTCCGCCTCTTCCCCGGAAATGAAGTTCGTCTGATGAACGCATACTTTGTCACCTGTACCGGCTGCGAAAAAGACGAAAACGGAAACGTTACCGTGGTCCACTGCACCTACGATCCCGAAACCAAGTCCGGATCGGGCTTTAACGCAAGAAAGGTAAAAGGAACCATTCACTGGGTATATGCCCCTTTGGCAAAACAGGTCGAAGTAAGACTTTTCGAAAATATCATCGACGAAGAAAAAGGTGTTTACGATAAGGAAACCGGCGAAATCAATTTAAATCCGAATTCGAAGAAAGTCATTGAGGCTTACGTCGAGCCCTCTCTTGCCGATGCAAAAGCATACGACAGCTTCCAGTTTGTACGCAACGGTTTCTTCTGCGTGGACTATAAAGACTCGAAAGAAGGCGCTCCGGTATTTAACCGCATCGTCAGCTTAAAGAGTTCCTTTGTACTGCCCAAGAACTGACCGGAGGACCGGTGCCTGTCACTTTCGGTGACCCGGTGCCCGGCACCACATGAATACGAATCATTCGAGCAGGGAAAAATCATGGCCGATAAAAAAAACTCCAAAATGATATCTATTATATCATCGGAATAACGGATTAACAGAAGAACACCGAAAGTATAAAACAGACCGCCTTTCGGCGGTCTGCTTAGTTTAAATCATTTTCCAGAATTTCGTATATTTCTTCCAGTCCCTGCTTTGTCTCGGCGGAAAACGGAATCAGAATTCCTTCTTTCGACATCCCGAGACCTTCTTTGATACTTTTTAACTGTTTTTGCAGCTGGGAGCGCTTGATTTTATCGGCCTTTGTGGCAATGACAACGGGTTCGAAGCAGGTTGCCACTATCCAGTCGTACATCATTTTATCGTTTGCGGACGGCTCATGCCGGATATCCACGAGCAGAAAAATCTTTCGAAGCTGTCTTGAGCGCTTTAAATAACGCTCGATCATTTTTCCCCACTTCTCTTTCGTGGACTGGGAAACCTTCGCATAGCCGTATCCCGGCAAATCCACCAGATAAAACGCATCGTTGATATTATAATAATTAATCGTCTGTGTTTTTCCCGGTTCGCCGCTGACCCTTGCATAGGCCTTCCGGTTCATCACCGCATTAATAAGCGATGATTTGCCCACATTGCTCTTTCCCGCAAACGCAAATTCCGGGAGCGTATTCTCGGGCAGTGCGGAAGTAATTCCCACCACCGTTTCCAGATTTACCGACTTAATAACCATCTCCACCCCCGCTAATGTCTCTTCTTATCCGGCAATGTATATTACCGGATCAGTGCTTGTTTGAGAACATCGTCCATCTTCTCGACCGGAATGATATCGATGCCGCTGGTAATTTCTTTGTCGAATTCCTCGATATCTTTTTCGTTTCCTTCGGGAATCAGTACCGTCTTCATTCCGGCTTCCTTGGCCGCAAGTATTTTTTCCTTAAGCCCGCCGATTTCAAGCACGCGGCCTCTTAAGGTAATCTCTCCCGTCATGGCCAGATCCCCTTTGACCGGGATATCCGCAACGGCGGAAAGAAGTGCGGTCGCGATTGTAATTCCGGCCGAAGGTCCGTCTTTCGGAACCGCCCCTTCGGGAATATGGATATGAACGTCGTTTTCCTTGAATTTATCCGGAGAAACCTTGTACTGACCGGCAACCGCACGAACATAACTGTATGCGGCAAGGCAGGACTCTTTCATCACATCCCCGAGCTGTCCGGTAAAATCCACCTCTCCTTTTCCGGGAAGAATGCCTACTTCGATTTCAAGCGTTTCCCCGCCCACCTGCGTCCAGGCAAGGCCTGTTGCAATACCGACTTTGGCTTTCGTGGACCGTTTGTCTTTCGAATATTTCTTCTTTCCGAGAAAGTCTTCCAGATTTCTCTCAGAGACGGATACTTTCGTCTTCTCACCACCGAGAATCATCTTTGCGGCCTTGCGGTCGATTTTTCCGAATGCCCGCTCCAGTGCACGTACACCGGCTTCTTTCGTATAATTCGAAATAATGGTTTTAATGGCACTGTCCGTAATCGTAATCTGCTTCGGACTCAGTCCGTTTGCCTCAAGCTGTTTTTTCCAAAGATGTTCTTTCCCGATATGGAATTTTTCCGTTTCCAGATACGAGGAAAGCTCGATAATCTCCATACGGTCCAAAAGCGGTGCCGGAATGGCATTCGGATTGTTGGCCGTAGCAATAAAAAGCACATCCGATAAATCAATCGGGAGCTCCATATAATGATCCTTGAAAGCAACGTTCTGCTCTCCGTCAAGTACTTCCAAAAGAGCGGACGACGGATCCCCCTTATAATCGTTTCCGAGTTTGTCCACTTCATCGAGTAAAATGAGCGGATTAATCACTCCCGCATGCATAATGGATTTGGCTACCCGTCCGGGAAGTGCACTGACATAGGTTCTTCTGTGTCCGCGGATTTCCGCCTCGTCTTTTACGCCGCCCAAACAGATTCGCTCGTATTTACGGTTTAATGCTCTTGCCACCGATTTGGCAATGGACGTCTTTCCGGTTCCGGGAGGGCCCACCAGGCAAAGAATCGGTGTATCTCCCTTTTCGTTTAACGAACGTACCGCCAGGAATTCAAGAACTCTTTCCTTCACATCCTTCAGTCCGTAATGATCTTCGTTTAAAACTTCCTCCGCATGAAGAATATCCTTGTTTTCTTCGGATTTCTCCATCCACGGGAATGAAAGAAGCGTATCGATATACTGGTAGCTTACCGCTGCTTCCGAGCCGGAATGCATTCTTTCAAAACGCCGGATTTCTTTTTCGATTTCTTCTTTGATTTCATCCGATGCACGAAGTTCACCGAGTCTTTTCCGGAAAATCTCCGCGTCGTCTTCTTCCTCGTCTTCGCCGAGTTCCCTTCGGATAGCTTTCATCTGCTCTTTTAAGAAAAATTCCTTCTTTTGCGTATTCGCCGCTTCGCTTACTTCACGGTTTAATTTATCCTGAAGTTCCGCCCTTACTTTGGCAATCTCCAGTTCCTTCTTAAATTCCCGGTAAACGCATTCGAATAAAAGATCTTCTCTGTCCTGCATCAGAAAAGAAAGACGCTGTCCTGCCTGAAAAGGAATTTTGGCCATGATAGCATTTAAGAATATCGAGACATTCCGCACATTTCTGGCAAGTGCCAGCAGGCCCTTGGCAAGTCCCGGCTGGTAAATGACATATTCTCCCAACAATTCCGAAAGCATCCGTATTCTTACTTCCGCTTCGTCGGCGGAATAAAATGCCGGCTCGACCGGTTTAATCTCCGCCTCGACCATGTGAAGGCCTTTGTTTTTGGTATTGATGTCTCGTAAAAGAATGCGGTCCTTTCCTTCCATGAGAATACGGATATTTCCGTCCGGAAGTTTGACTTCCTGCTTGATTTCGGCAAGAACTCCCACGGGATAAAGAGAAGATAAATCAATTACCTTCTCCGTGCCTTCGCGCATGGTGGCCAGTGCCACTTCCCCGCCCTTATTCATGATAGAAATCAAGGCCTCCTCCACCTCGCCTGCTTTTAAGTCGATGTGGCCAACCATACCGGGTAAAACAACCATCCCCTGCATGGATATGAGCGGAAGCCTTTTCATAATATTCACATTATTCATATTAATTGTTCTGTAAGTGCTCTTTCGAAGCTTTCTTTTTCAGCTTTCTATTTTAGCTTTCTATTTTAGCTTTCTATTTTAGCTTTCTTTCTAAGCTCTCTTGCGAATCTTCTTTCCGCCGCTTACACGTTCCACCTTCGGTTTTTCTTCTCCGAGTACCGACTTTTTCGTAATGATGCATTTTTCGATGGTATCGTCGGAAGGAATTTCGAACATGACATCCATCATGACTTTCTCCATGATGGAACGGATTCCTCTTGCTCCGGTTTTCCGTTCGTAAGCTTCTTTGGCAATCTCTTCGATGGCATCTTCTTCGAATTCCAGAACCACTCCGTCCAGTTCGAAGAGTTTCTTATACTGTTTTACCATCGCATTCTTCGGCTCTTTAATAATCCGGATTAATGCATCGACATCCAGTCCTTCCAGCGAAACGCTTACCGGAACACGGCCGATGAACTCGGGAATCAGACCGTATTTGATGAAATCCTGCGGTGCGACTTCCTTTAATAGTTCGCCGAGTGCCTTATCCGATGTCTTTGCCAGAATCGAGTTAAATCCGATGGATTTCTGATTCAGTCTGGCTTCAATGATTTTCTCCAGCCCGTCAAATGCACCTCCGCAGATGAACAGGATATTGGTGGTATCAATCGGAATCAGTTCCTGCTGCGGATGCTTTCTACCGCCCTGAGGAGGAACGGATGCATTGGTTCCCTCGATAATTTTTAAAAGTGCCTGCTGAACGCCCTCGCCGGAAACATCCCTGGTAATGGAAACATTCTCGCTCTTTTTGGTAATCTTATCGATTTCATCGATATAAACAATGCCGTACTGTGCACGCTCCACATCGTAGTCCGCGGCCTGAATGAGTTTCAGCAGAATATTCTCCACATCCTCACCCACATATCCGGCCTCGGTTAATGTCGTGGCATCGGCAATGGCAAAAGGTACATTGATGATTTTGGCCAGGGTCTGCGCAAGATAGGTTTTTCCGCTTCCGGTCGGTCCGACCATAATGATGTTGCTCTTCTGCAGTTCGACATCAATATCTTCCGGTGCCATTACACGTTTGTAATGATTGTAAACCGCAACGGATAAAACCTTCTTTGCTTCATCCTGCCCTACCACATAATCATCCAGAAATTCCTTGATTTCCGCCGGCTTTAGGAGGTTAATCTCCATATCCTCTTCCATGAATTCTTTTTCATGGTAGTACTTGTCTTCACCCACAATCATGGAACACATATCCACACAGTCGTTGCAGATAAAGAGTCCGTCGGGGCCGGCAATCATTTTTTCAACCTGGTCCTGTGTCTTTCCGCAGAAAGAACACCTGATTTTTTCGTTACTCTTTTTTCCCATTTCACCGTTTCCTTTTAATCCGCTTTGCGGTTGGTGATAACGCTGTCAATCAGTCCGTATTCAAGTGCTTCTTCCGCCGTCTTCCAGTTGTCACGATCGGTATCGGCCGTAACGACTTCAAGCGGTTTTCCTGTATTCTCGGCAAGTATACGGTTTAATTTCTCTTTGGTCTTAAGAATATGTTTTGCAGCGATTTCGATTTCGGTAGCCTGACCCTGGGTCCCGCCGAGTGGCTGGTGAATCATAATCTCGGCATTGGGAAGAGCCATTCTCTTACCCTTGGTACCGCCTGCCAAAAGGAAGGCGCCCATGGAAGCGGCCATTCCGATGCAGATGGTGGATACATCGCATTTGATGTACTGCATGGTATCATAAATTGCCATGCCCGCACTCACGGATCCGCCGGGGCTGTTAATATAAAACTGAATATCCTTCTCGGGGTCTTCCGCCTCTAAGAAAAGCAGTTCGGCAACAATAATGCTTGCCGTAACATCGTTTACCTCTTCTCCGAGGAAAACGATACGGTCCTTTAACAGACGGGAGTAAATATCATAGGATCTCTCGCCGTGACTGGTCTGTTCAATGACGTAAGGAATTAAGCTCATGTTTAATCTCCTGTTCTTTTTTTATCTTACTTCTCCACCGCATTCTCGGTTACAAAAGTGATGGCTTTCTGGATGGCAAGGTCTTTCTTTAATTCTTCGATACGCTCTTCATCCATCAGTTCGTTTTTAATCTTCTCTACTTCAATACCGTACTGGTCGCCCATCTTCTTAAGTTCGGCATCGACTTCTTCTTCGGAAACTTCAATCTTTTCCGCATCAACGATGGCTTCGCAAACCAGACGGGTCTTGATTCTGCGCTCGGCATTTTCCTTTACTTCTTCCATCATCTTTTCTTCATTCATGCCGGTGTACATATAGTACTGTTCGATATTCATGCCCTGCATGGCAAGTCTCTGTGAAAAATCGCGGATCATGCTCTTCTGCTCGGTTTCCAGCATGGCAGCGGGAATATCCATTTCGGCATCCTCAATAATCGCTGCAATTACCGCATCTTCCTTCTTTGTCTGAACTTCTTTTTCCTTCTGCTCTTTTAAGTGTTCTTCGACATGTTTCTTATATTCTTCAAAAGTATCGTATTCACTTACTTCGGAAGCAAATTCATCATCCAGCTCAGGAAGTTCGGTTTCCTTAATGCCTTTGATTTTTACATTAAATTTCGCCGGCTTTCCTTTTAAACTTTCCTCATGATAGGTCTCCGGGAAGGTAACGTTGACAACCGCATCCTCGTCGATTGCCTTTCCGATTAACTGTTCTTCGAAATCGTCGATGAAGGAATGGGAACCGATGGTAAGAGGGAAATCCTCACCCTTTCCGCCTTCGAAAGCAACATCATCCACAAAACCTTCGAAATCGATGGTAACCGTATCGCCGTCTTTTACCGGTCTGTCTTCCACGGTAATGGTTCTTGCGCTGTTCTTGCGCTCTTTCTCGATTTCCGCATCCACTTCTTCTTCGGTTACTTCCGCTTCAATCTTCTCGATTTCAACGCCTTTGTATTTGCCGAGTTTTACTTCGGGCTTTAATGCAACTTCCGCGGTAAAAATAAACGGCTTTCCTTCTTCTGCCTGAACAACTTCAATCTGCGGCGTGGAAGTGATTTCTTCTTCGCACTCTTTAAAAGCTTTCTCGTAAGCATCCGGAATCAGTTCATTTGCGGCATCTTCATAGAAAACGCTTTTCCCGTACATCTTTTCAATCATCTGGCGGGGAACCTTTCCGGCACGGAAACCGGGGATACTGATTTTTTTCTTGTTTTTGTTATAGGCAGTCTCAATTGCCTTTACAAACTCCTCGGCAGAAACCTCAACGGTAATCTTGGCCATGCCACCATCCAGCTTTTCAACCTTTAAACTCATGATAAAAACTTCTCCTTTCGTATTGCCATGCCCTTTAGGGCACAAATTCATTATAGCATATCTTTATTTTGTATCCATCAACCGATGGTTTAATACCGATTTCGTTTTATTCGAACATCTCGGGAGGTCCGTAAACCTCATTTAACTCATTTTGGGAAGGATCAAACATTTCCGGCGGTCCGTATATCACCGGTTCAATATTATCCTCCGGATCAAAATCCCCGTCTTTTCCGTTTTTGCCGTTCTTTCCGTTATTGTTAATCGGATTCTGTTCATCCGGATCGACGATCGGCTCATCGTTTAATTCATCGGGGTCGACAATCGGTTCGTCGTTCAGTTCATCATCCGAATAAGGCTCCGGATCTGTAAACGGCGGTCCGTACACATCCTCAATTTCATTCTGCGAGGGATCAAAAATCTCCGGCGGCCCGTATACACATTCCTGCATATTGTTTACCGGGTCGAAGCCGACTCCCGTACCTGCGTTATAAATCGTACTTCCCGCTGTACACAGAATCATCAGGATTATGGCACCGACACCGACAGCCAGAACTAACAGCGTCCACCAGCCGCTCTTTCCGGCATCTCTTAATCTTCGCACCGTTAAGGAAAGCCACGGAAGAAAGGATAATACCAGATAGCCAAGCAGTGCAAAAGCACCCAGGCAGAACCACAATCCGCCGCTTGTAACCGAGAGCGAAGCATATAAAAGTCCTGCCGCGGCAAGCGCGATCACGCACTGAATGATAAACGGAAACCAGTATTCCTTCCGGCTTGCACGGCCTTTATAATCAAAAGTGTTCGCCCACATCCGGGCAAATGCGCCGAAAAATGTAACTTTTTCCATTCTCTCTCCTTTCCGGAAAATTCCGTTATTCTGCGGAGCTTTTACAGGTTTTACTGCCGTTGCCGGACGCAGCCGGTTTTTACTGAAACAGTGAACCGTAAATCACAAAAAAGTCCGCGGTATGCACGGCATCATCCTTCACCGCATGAATGCCGGCCCATGCTTCCTCATTTAAGTTTCCCGTTCTTTCTTCCAGGAATGCATTATATTCCTGTTCAAAAGCTTCATTTCTCTTTTCGTTTAAGATTGCCAGTTTGTTCTCATCTGTCTCGTCACGGTCAAACATATTATCACAGCGGATAATGTAATATCCGTCCGGAGTCGTTACAATCCCGCTGATTTCATCGGTCGCTAAGTTAAATGCAACCTCTTCATATGCGGGGTCCGTCTCTCCGCGCCGGAAAAGAAACGTGCTTTTCTCGTCTTCGTTATAACTTACGGCCAGATCCTCGAATTTCTCTCCGTCTTCCAGTTTTAACAGAATCTCTTCGGCCTTTTCGTATATTGCTTCTTTCTCGCTGTCGGAATACTCCGTTCTTTCCCCCGAGGAATCCACCTGATAGGTTCTTAGGAAAATATGCGAAACCGTAATGGTTCTTGCTTCATCGTCACTGATTTCGGGATTGATGTCTTTAACCAGGAATCCGTAAAGACGGTTTGCCAGGGCATATTCCCGGTACATATTCTCGAAGTCTTTCTCCGTAAGATTAAAAAGCTGCTTCTCGGTATCGTTCAAACTTTCATAGTACTGCTTTGCCGCGGCTTTGGCCATTTTTTCATCTTCTTTGGACAAAACCACTTTCTTTTTCTCCGCCAAAAGATTCATTACTTTTACGCGGGAAAGTCTCGACAAAACGGTTTCCTTCAGCCCGTCCTCAAGCGGTTCGCCTTCGGCCGTGGTCATCTCCCAGATCTGATCCCCGTAGGTGTTCTCATACATATTCTGCATGTTGGTTAAATAAACCATGTATTCCGAGACGCTGCAGGTGGCCTTGTCGATTTTGAAAAGCTCGCCTTCCTCGAATCCGGTGGTCAGAACGATTTTCTTTTTACCGGTGCAGGCCGATCCGGATAAAATCATAACGCCTGCCAGAAAAAGAACCGCCATTCTCCGGATGATACGGGACATCCGGTATCTTTTTAAACTGCTTGCCATACTTCGATTATTCATATAAACAGAATCAGTCAAGAGGATATTTGTCGGTTAATGACTGAACAATCTCCCTTGCGTAAGGAATCTTCTCCTCACCGCCTTTAATGACCGCCGCGATTGCTTCCGCAATCCGGTCCATATCTTCGGTATTCATTCCGCGGGAAGTAACCGCCGGAGTACCGAGACGGATTCCGCTGGTAACAAACGGTGACTGCGGATCGTTCGGGATGGTATTTTTGTTGCAGGTGATATGTGCTTCGTCAAGCCACTTCTCTACCTGTTTTCCGGTCAGGTTGTATTTCTTTAAATCAACCAGCATTAAATGATTGTCGGTTCCGCCCGATACGATGTCGATATCTCTGGAAATCAGGCCTTTGCAAAGAGCCTGCGCATTGTCCACGATATTCTGCTGATATACCTTGAAATCATCACTTAAAGCCTCTTCGAAGCAGACTGCCTTTGCGGCGATGACATGCATCAAAGGTCCTCCCTGGATTCCCGGGAATACGGCTTTGTTGAAATTATATTTGTCGGCGGCTGCCTGGTTGGCCATAATCATACCGCCTCTGGGTCCTCTTAAGGTCTTGTGGGTGGTTGTGGTAACCACATCCGCATAAGGGAAGGGTGAGGGATGAAGTCCCGCTGCCACCAGTCCCGCGATATGGGCGATATCCACCATCATAACCGCATCCACTTTGTCGCAGATTTCACGGATACGCTTAAAATCAATGGTTCTTGCATATGCACTCGCACCGGCAATGATCATTTTCGGCTTGCACTCAAGTGCGAGTTCTTCCATTTTATCGTAATCAAGGAATCCGTCATCATTCACACCGTAAGGTACTACTTTAAAGTACTTTCCGGACATATTGGCCGGTGAACCGTGGGTTAAATGTCCGCCGTGATCAAGGTTCATACCCATAATGGTATCGCCCGGATTTAAAACCGCAAACTGCACGGCCATATTCGCCTGTGCACCGGAATGGGGCTGAACATTTACATAGTCACAGCCGAATAATTTCTTCGCACGCTCTCTTGCCAGATCTTCCACAACGTCCACGCAGCTGCATCCGCCGTAATATCTCTTTCCGGGATAGCCTTCCGCATACTTGTTGGTCAGCACACTGCCCATTGCTGCCATAACGGCTTTGCTTACCCAGTTTTCGGAAGCAATCAGCTCAATATGGGAATTCTGTCTGGCCTGCTCGTCTAAAATCGCCTGTGCAACTTCGGGATCAACATTTTTTATTTCTTCAAATGAATACATAGGTTCCTCCTTGCCGTAACATGAAAATGTCATAATCCAAATTATTATATCACAAACTTCGCTCTAAAAAAACACAAAAATAATAATTCCGGAGTATTTATTTTGTTTGTAACCCGTTCCGCAAACCATAGTTACATGAATAGCATTTTTCGTACCGGATTCTTTTTGAAATTGCGTAACTACTAACATTCATGCCCTGATGCTACTTGTCGCTCTAAATGCAGGCATGAAAAAAGGACCAGGTTTTCCCGATCCCTTTTACCTCCTTATTGTTTTCCGAATCCTCCTTTTTGGAGATCTTCATGTCCTTTTTTCTGATTCGCATTTATTCCTCAGAAAGTTTCCATTTTTTCTCCCAAACAGAGTAAATAGTCTCCATGTTTTTCTTATTAAAAATAAAAAGGAGTGTCACCGTTAATAAAATTACCAGCGGAATCTGAGCGAGAAGTGTAGCTGCTGTTACAGTGGTTTTCATGACTCCGGTCTCCGTAACCGCACCCTGCATACCGATTGCCAAAATATCGTGTATTGTATGGATGGCAATCGGAATTAAAAGATTTCCGGATAACAGATACATTCCTCCAAGAACAATCCCGAGTGCAAAAGATGTGAACACCTGCAGGACCGTAATCCCAAAACCCGCTCCGGCCAAACCGTTTGCACCATGTACCAGGCCAAAAACTCCGGATGAGACAAACAGCGCAACCGCTATACTTTTCTTCTTTCTCATCATAACCGGTATCATATAACCCCTGAATACAACTTCCTCCAAAGTTCCTGCAAACAAAGCCATGCAAAAACCGTTAAATGTAAGTTTGTATGGTTCATGGCTGATTACAAGTTCTGTAACTCCATACGCAAAAAACAATGCATAGGCAGCAAGTAAAACCCAGACTTTCTTGTATTCGGAATAAACAACCGAACCGGTATATTCCGGTCTGAACCAAAGCTTATACAAAAACAGTGCCAGGAATGCAACTGCAACTACAACGATTGGATTTGTCTGCTCCGGGAAAACAGGCAGAAATCTATGGATAATTGTGCTCAGACCAAATGTAGTAACCTGGGTAGCAAGAAGTCCGACCACCGCAAAGATGATTGCGGCTAAAACAGGAATTTTGTTCGCTAATTTGTGATTAATTTTTTTCATTGGGTATATGCTCCTTTTCTATTTTTAAGACCTTTTTTCAATTTCCCAAATAGTGTTTGGAATCAAAGAAAGCCGGAATGGCGGCCACACCAATAAAGTTAACAGCAAAATTTCCGCCCAACAGTCGCAAACCGGCTATCTCCATAAAACTTGTTTCGTAGAAATCAAAACGTCAACATCGCTGGTTTCCGTTGAACGATACACCATTTTTAGTGTATCGTATTGGCAAATCCCGCTACCCGATATATTTTTTATAGGCCCGAAACGCCTCCGGAAGCGCATATCCGCTCTCCCGCTCCTCTTTCGTGACAAAAAACAGTCCGTTATCCGCATCGGTTTTCGACGGGTCCGAAATTCCGTCCACCACGATCAGATACGCCTGCATATGCCATTCCAGATGCGAAAAAATATGAACGCTGTCCTCGCAGCGGTTTATTTTTACCGGATGATACCCCATGTCCTTTACGACCTTAAGTGCCTCTTTTTCCGTCAAAAATCCCTTCACGGATGGAAACTCGTACATTCCGGCCAAAAGCCCGCGGTCCGGTCTTTTCCGGATGGCGGTCCCTTCCCCGGATTTCAGTAAGAATACCGTGCGCTCCTCTGTCCGCCTGGCGCTTTTGGCATCCTTAACCGGATAGTCCGAAACGGTACCGTTCTTTCCCGCCCTGCATTCTTTCCGAAGCGGGCATTTTTTGCATAAAGGCGCACCGTTCGGAAGACAGATGACTTCCCCGAGCTCCATGATTGCGGAATTAAAATCACCTGCGGAAAAATCGCCGGCGCTTAAAAGCTCCTGCAAATCCTGACGGATTCTGTTTCTGGTTGTCGTTTTGGAGATATTGCCGTCGTCGGCATGAAGTCTGGTGTATACCCTGAGAACGTTTCCGTCCACCGCGGGAATTTTTTCCCCGCCGGCAATCGAAGCAACGGCCCCGGCTGTATAATCGCCGATTCCGGGAAGGGTAAGAAGCACCTCATAAGACAGCGGAAAACAGCCACCGTGGTTTTCCACCACGTCCATGGCTGCTTTATGCATGTTGCGGATCCGGGAATAATACCCGAGTCCTTCCCATATTCGTATTAACTCATCTTCCCCGGCACCGGCAAGCGCCGATACGGTCGGATATTTTTCCAGAAAGCGTTTATAATACGGGATTACCGCTTCAATTCTGGTCTGCTGAAGCATAATCTCGGAAACCCAGATGTGATAAGGGTCCTTATCCTCCCTCCAGGGAAGGCTCCGTCTGTTTTCGTCATACCATTTCAGGAGTTTTTCTGCCGATGAAACATTCATCCTTTTCGGAACCTCTTTCCGTCGAATTCATTCAGGGTCTCGAGACGTTTCAGCAGTATTTCGTACCGCTCGTCTTTCGATCCTTCCGGCATCGGCACGTCCATCGACATAAACATGACGGCAAACATTTCTTCCGTGATTTTTCCGCGCATTTCCTTTAATACCGCTATTCTTGCATCGTGCTCGTCGCAGTTTAGGAAACGAAGCAGCATCGGATTGATTTTCCCTTCCATTCCGACCGGCTCATCCAGCGACGAATCCCGCTCAGTGTTCTTTTCTTCTTTTTCCGGATAGATTACTCTGCCGGCACCCTCCGGACGCACCTCTTTCGCCGCAACCGGTTCCGTAACCGGTGCCGACCTGTAGGACGTTACCGCCGCCGGTGCGGGTGTTCCCGCAACAGTTTCATCAGCCTTTTCTTCCACACTTCCGCTTTCCCTCTCAAAGCGGTGCACCTGCGTGGCCGACGGATATTTCGTCCGGTCGAGTTCCTCGATAAACTCCGCATACGGACGCACAAAAACCAGATACGGCGGATAAAGCGCCTTATAAACCACCTGCAGGCTTCCGTCCTCGGCATCCTGTGCCAGGGTTACGATTTCATAACGGTTCCCCTTAAAATGCCTGTAAATATCTCCCGCATTCAGATTCATTTCAAACATTTTTCTCCCCCCGTCTTCCGGTTATATTTTTCAAAAATCCCTCAGTCCTCTTCCTCTTCGGAATACTTTATCAGCAGAAGCTCCACCGCCATCCTCTCCGGAATCCGCCCGCTTTTAATGTCCAGATCATAATTTGCCGCATCTTTTAACGCATTTTGAAGTCTTTTTTTGGAAAAATGGCGGGCCTGCGATATGGATTTATCAATCACAAACGGTTTTACGCCGAGCGTCTGTGCCAGTTCCGTTTTGTTGAATCCTTTATTCCGGATATCCTTAATCACAATCAGAATCCGAAACTGCCGTTCCATCAGGCTTAAGATTTTCTGCGGTTTGATTTTTAACAAAAGCAGATCGTTATAGCTTTTCAGCGCCGCTTCCCTCCGGCCCGTCGACATGTATTCAATCATTTCGAAAACACGGTCAACCGCCTTAATCTGTGTCATTTCTTCCACATCGGCCAGTTCGATGGCCTCCTTATACAGGCAGTAGGCACAGAGTTTTTCCAGTTCGTTCCGGATTGCCGTCATATCCGGACCTGTGGCCAGAAGCAGCCGCTCGAGTGCACCCTTGGTGATTTTTTTATGATTGCGGTCCACATGCATGACAATCCATTTTCGAAGATCGTCCATGCTCTGTTCGACGTATTCCTGCGCAAAACCGGCTTTTAAAACCGTTTTGTACGTGCCCAGTCTTTTATCGACATTTCGTTCCGTAAAAATAATAACGCAGCTCTCCGGCACGGATTCGATGCATTTTACGGCCTCATCCGAAGATTTCTTAAACCAGTCGCTTCCCTCAATCAGAATCACTCTCCGCTCGGCAAAAAACGGCATCGTCTGTGAATTTTCGTATACCGCACGCGGATCGGTCGCCGTACCGGTAAAACGTGCAAAATTCATATCCCCCGACAGTTCCGGAAGGGATTTTCCCATGCACGCTTTAATCAGCCGGTCACGATAGGAACGCACCAGATACTGTTCATCTCCGTACAAAAGATATACCGGTTTAAAATTTCCGGATTTGATATCCTCATCAATACCGCTCATTTATTTCCCCTGCTTCGGAAGACGGGCAATTAACAAATCCCCGTTGTCCTTAAGCCACTTATTCCACCTGTCATATTCCGGGAAAACCCGGTACACATTTTGATAAAAAGCCTCCGAATGATTCATCTCAAGCCGGTGACAGAGTTCATGTACCACAACGCTGTCTAAAACTTCCGGGGGTGTCAGCATTAAAAGTGCATTGAAACTTAAATTCCCGTCCGTTGTACAGCTGCCCCAGCGGCTTTTCTGTTTGCGGATGGTAATCCTTCCGTAACCGGTTCCCACAAGCGGTGCATAGTATGCCACTCTTTTCGGAATCTGTCTTTTCGCATCCGCCACCAGATGTTTCAGTTCCGTTTCGGACAGTTTCGGAAGTCGTTTTAAGTACTCTTCCTTTTCATGCGTTTTCCGGATATGGATTTCAATCCAGCGCGCATGTTTATGCACGAATGCATCTATGTCTTTCTTCGTGGCATAAAGCGGTGCCTGAACTAAAACCGTTTCCTCGTCCTTTATCCTCATGGAAAGACTTTTGCGTCTGCTTTTTATAACTTCAATACGATAATCCAAAATCTTTTTTCCTGTTATTCCCGCTCTTTCGGCCGTTTACCAGTCTGCATGGTCTCCCCCGGCATATACGACGGATCAGGCGAAGAACCATATATAATCACAACATCTGGTGCATGCAGCCTGCTTTCATCCATACATTTATGATTATACTCAAAAGCTCCCCTCTTCACAAGAATAATTCTTCGCATTCAAAGCACATCTGCCGCCTTATGACCTTACCGGAAAGATGAATACAGCCCGTCCGGATGAATCTTCGGGCGGGCCGTCTTACAGAAATGTCAGAAGGACTGTAGGTTTTTCTTGTATTTTTCTTAACGGAGTACTTTACTGCATGGTATTCTGGCATCCGATGAATATGGGAAGTCCGGTCTCGTTATCCACGATTGCATAAACGAAAGGACGGTCTAAATAAACATAATAGATTTCCTGCTCATCCATCGGTGCACATCCGGCAACATCCATTTCCACTGCCGTAGCCGCCGCTGCTTTTGTACCTTTTCTGTCCACCTCAATATGTGTCTTATGAATGATTCTTCCGATCCAGATTGCAAAGTCGCCTTCAAATGCCGGTGACATCATTTTTGTAAAATCCGCCTTTTCGGGGTCAAAAGGCTCGTCCATTCCCATTGCCGCATAAGCATCCGACAGTTCGATATCGTAATCTAAATCAAACTCGGGAATTCTGACATAAACATCTTTATATGCCGCGTTTCGTACCGCCTCGGAAAAATCCTCTCCGGATGCGGCAAGTTTATCAAGATACTCCGCCGGAGTCTGCCCTTCTTCGGGAAGGATTCCCACAAAGGAGTACTCATAGCCTTCATACGGTTTTACAAATCCCTGTCCGCCGGCCAGTTTGAAATAACGGTTTTCGGAACTGCATAACATGTTGACTTCCGATATGCTGTTGTCAATGTTGGTAAAATCCATGCCCTCACGGATTGCTTCCTCTTCGTATTTTTCCGCCCATTCGCCTTCAAAAGCAATGGCATTAATTAAATACATCTGGGCATCATCCGGAATTTCGCTTATAATCTCCGGAATCATTTCGTGGGTTTCTTTTTTCACCCAGTTGTTGATATCATTAAGGGTCTGTGTATCAAACGGCGCTTTATAAATTTCAGAGTGATAATAATCCTCCACATAATTTCAAAAATCCTC
>JAEEGL010107859.1_pt1 | contig 20204 bp, 21 predicted proteins | sample 9134231 | NCBI WGS metagenome assembly JAEEGL01 (sample SAMN16246548, study PRJNA631951) | gut metagenome | biome: gut microbiome; feature: rumen; material: fiber-attached | host: Bos | place: Iran: Karaj | collected 2018-10
GATATTTGCATAATCAACGAATTCACCAGTACCAAATCTTTTATTTAATACTAAAGTGATTGCTGCAGTAGTTGTTGTCTTACCGTGGTCAACGTGACCTATAGTACCAATATTAACGTGCGGTTTGGTTCTTTCAAACTTTTCGCGTGCCATGAGTGTAAACTCCTTTTCCTTTAATATTTTCTACCTGTCTATTAAGTTTTTGATAATAGCTTTTATAATTAGCCCTTGATGGGACTTGAACCCATGACCTTTCCCTTACCAAGGGAATGCGCTACCTCTGCGCCACAAGGGCTCATCGTTAAAGCCGTTGTGTCTTTGATTTCTTCGACATTTCCTCACTACGTTCGGTCAGTCTACGGAAAATCCGCCGCGCCTTCCCTACGGGAATGCTAACTCTCCTCAAACAACATTTAGTTGTTTTCGTCGGCAGAGTCTCTGCGCCACAAGGGCTCATCGTTAGAACCCATTTAGGGTTCTTATAAAAATGGGCAGAGGTGGATTCGAACCACCGTAGACTCGCGTCAACAGATTTACAGTCTGTCGCCTTTAGCCACTCGGCCATCTACCCATTTATATTCAATTTTTAATGTACAAAATTTATAAATAGCCGGTGATAGGAATCGAACCTACAACCTACGGTTTACAAAACCGTTGCTCTACCGTTGAGCTACACCGGCATATGGTATATGCTATTTTGTATAATATATGGGACATAATTCATTGTCAAGAAAAAATTATTTGTTGTATTTCTTTCTTTCCAATACCTATCTTCTCTTCCCTTACTTACTATTCACATGACTTATTTTTATGTTATATAATATTTTCAAAAAGGAGTTAACCTATGTCTGATGTTATAGAAATTACTGATGATTCATTTGAAAATGAAGTTATAAATAATAAACAACTAACTTTAGTTGATTTCTGGGCAACTTGGTGTGGCCCGTGCAGAAAATTATCACCGCTTCTTGATGAATTGGCAGTTGAATATAAAGATAAAGTTAAATTTGTTAAAATTAAAGCTGATGAAAATATGCAAACTTCTCAAAAATATTCAATCAGCGGTGTACCCAGTCTATTATTATTCAAAGACGGCGAACCTGTTGAGAGAATAGTCAATATTGTTCCCAAAAATATTATTGTTAATACAATAAGTAAGTATTTGTAAAAGAGGTTTTATGAAAGATTATTCATCAAATAATGCTTTTTTAAGTTGGGAAGGCACTATAAATCGCAAAGACTATGTTATAAATATGCTTATATTGCTTACTCTGTTTTTTGGTATATTCTTTATAAAATTTGATGTTCTTGCTCCTCAAAAAGTATTGAATGTTATTTTAACTTATATGGTATACTTTCTGCAGTTTATCGTTCTGATTTCTATATTATCCGTTGTATATAGAAGAATTAATGATTTTTCAATCGGTCGCTCATATAAATTTAAAAAGACAATGAATACAATTTTTGGTGTTCTTTTTCTGTTTCCGGTTTTGTATTTTTACGTATTTGCATATTTTTTATCATTTCTTCAAGCTATAATTGCGATTCTAAACATTCTTGCTTTTAGTGCAATTATAATAGGAATGATAGCTGCTGTGGTTTTTGCGTTTATTAAATCAAAATAACAAATTGATAATTTTATCAAAATATTTTATACTTTTTTTGATTATGAGGTGATATATGAGTGACGACAGATTATTTGCCACAAACAATCCTATCGGAAGAAAATGGTATTTTATAAATATTGTTATACTTATTGCTATAACAATAGGCACAAATTATGTATTAAACGAACATATAATGCCCAGTGTAACATCAGAATTTTATGATTCTGTAGGAAAATTAATGAGATATTTATTAAACGGAGCCTATGCTATAACTTTGCTATCTCTTATTGACAGAAGATCATATGATGTTTTCGGCACAAGAGATTCTAAAGGGTATAAATTTATATCTTCTATTATTACTATTGCTGCTCTTGTTTGGTTATTTGTAATATATTACATTCATAAGCATCCTCCAATATATATAACTGAAGAACTTTTTTATAACATAGTTATGATTGTTTCGATTGTTTTTATATTGGTAGTATTCGGACTTATGTTTCCTAAAGGTAAAATGTCTAATTTATCTTATGAAGAATATAGAAATAAGATAAGATATGACTAGTATTAATAATATACTAATATGCGGACTTGGCGGTATAGGCTGTGTTTTTGCAACTTCTATATCAGATAATACCTCTAAAAATCTTAAAATCCTTATTGATAAAAACAGATGGGACACATACGCAACTTCTGCGACTTTTTTTAACGGAAAGCCTTATGTTTTTGATTATATTCTTCCCGATGATAAATCTTTCAAAGCAGATTTAATAATTATTGCTACAAAAGATAATGGCTTAGAAAGTGCAATTAAAAATATAAAAAATTTTGTTACACCTAAAACAATTATTATATCGCTTTTAAATGGAATACATAGTGAAGAAAAAATCTCAGAAACATACGGGGTGCAAAATGTTTTGTATTCGTTTTATATTGGTTGTTCCTGTATTAGAGAGGGCAGGAAAATTACTCAAAACGGTCAATACAATATTGTAATAGGAGCTAAATATAATCATCAAAATGACTTGTTACAAAGTTTAGATTTCTTTCTTAATGAGTCAAAGATTTGTCATTATATTTCAGAAAATATTCAAGATGAATACTGGAAGAAGTTTATAATAAATGTCGGAGTTAACCAACTTTGCGCAGCTACGGGAAAAACTTTAAAAGAAATAAAACAAAACGAAAAGCTTGTATTTGAGTTAAAAAGTTTAATGAAAGAAGCGGCGATATTTGCGAAATATAAAGGAATTATTAACCATGTTGAAATATATAATTCTGCTGTAAACTTTTTACTTAATGAATTAGATGATGCAAATCCCTCTATGCTGCAGGATGTTAAAGCACACAGAAAAACGGAAGTTGAAATATTTGCGGGCAAAATAATTGAATTTGGTAAAGAAAACGGAATAGAAACTCCTTTTAATTTGCAAGCATATAAAAAAATAAAGGCGCTGGAGTTAAAGAAAATATAAAACCTCTTATAATATATGCTATAATAATTTTTATAGAACTAAAAGGAATATTAATAATGGACAAAAAGTATATATATTTTGTTGATGTTACAAACCGAGACGGTGTTCAAACTTCAAGATTAGGTTTAGCAAAATTACAAAAAACAATTATAAATTTAATGTTGGATAATGTAGGAATAACACAATCAGAATTTGGTTTTCCAACAACCAGACATGAAATAAATTATTTAAACGGGAATTTAGAACTTGTTGATAGGGGTGTTATAACCAAAACAAGGCTTTCAGGATGGATGAGAGGTATTGAACAAGATGTATTACTGTCCTTCCAAAATGTGCCGAGATTAAAATATATTAATCTTTCGGTTTCAACATCGGATCAAATGATAAAAGGTAAATACGGCGGAAAGAAAACCAGAGATGATATTATAAAATCAACGAATAAAGCACTGGATACGGCAAGGTCATGCGGAGCACAATCAATAGGTGTAAATGCAGAGGATGCTTCAAGAAGTGATATTGATTATTTGATAGATTTCGCACTGGAAGCAAAAAAACATGGTGCTGAAAAATTCAGATATTGTGATACTTTAGGATATGATGATCCGATTAGTGCATATGAAAGGATATCTAAAATTGCTCAAGCAACAAAAATGGATATAGAATTACACTTCCATAATGATTTGGGAATGGCTGCAGGCAACTCTGTAATGGGTGCGAAAGCAGCTATTGATGCAGGTGTTAATGCATATATTAATACTGCAATTAATGGAATGGGTGAACGTGCCGGTAATGCCGACCTTATTTCATGCTTGCTCGGTGTACTAAAATCAAGCGGAATGAAAGACAAATATGAAATTGATCCAAATATAGATTTATCAAAAACATGGAAACTTGCGAAATATACAGCATATGCGTTTGGTATTCCTATTCCGATAAATCAACCTGCAACAGGTGCAAATGCTTTTGCTCATGAATCAGGAATTCATGCTGACGGAGCATTAAAAGATCGTTTAAATTATGAATTATATGATTATGCGGAATTAGGCAGAGGCGAACCTGAAATAGTTGAAACAGGAAGAATGATTACAACGGGAGAATATGGCGGAATTAAAGGTTTCCGTAATGTTTATGAAAAAATGGAAATAGAATTTCAGGATGAAGATGAAGCAAGAAATATTCTTGAATTAGCTCGTTATGCAAATGTACATACACAAAAGCCTTTAACGCAGAGCGAATTAAAATTTATTTATTATTATCCTGACATAGCTGCAAAGATAATGACTGTAACACCTTATTATATGCCAACGGGTAATTTAAAGAAAAGAATTGATAATAATTTTATTACTCAACCACACTTATTTGTATAAGCATAATACATAAATAATATTATAATTAAGTTTTAAATTAAGATAAAAATAAAAGCCGCCCATAACGTAATGAGAAATAAATGTTTAGCTATACGACGGCACGTCGAGTACTGTCTGAGATTCTGAAAGAAGCGAGTTTGCGAGACCAATGTATAGCAATTACAATTTATTAGCGAATGGAGTTCTGGGCGGGAGTTTCTTTGGATACTTTCTTGTCGGCACAAGAAAGTATCACAAATGCATAAGATTAACATTATAACTAATCATCGGACGGATTGCCATGCTATCGCTCACAATGACAAAAAATAAATTATATTTGTGTTAAGAACGGCATTAATTTCTCAAACATATATTTTAACAACAGTTTATTTTGTACAAGCATCCTTTTTGAAATACAATCAACATTTAATTTTTTAGCAATTTCTTCAATATTATACATGCCTGATATTATTATAATTCTTGTACTTGAATATTCTTTTAATGTTTGAATATTTTCAATGAACCATTCTCCCGCAAGCTTTTGTCCGTATGCAGCTTCCATTTGTAAATCGGTTATTATAACCGGAAACGGTGAATTTAAATTTTTTCTTGCCAAATTATATGCTTCAAGTGCAGAAGATGCTACAGTTATTTCAAATAAATTTCCGTATAACTGATATATTAATTCCCTATGAAAAGACAGCCAGCCTGTACTGTCATCAACTATTAGTATTTTATTCCGCATAGTCATTATTATACACAAGTATTATTTTTTTACAAAAAATTAATATACAGAGGGATAAAATTTATATATTAATTTCGCATAATATCATTGGAAGTATAAAAAATGAATATTTTAAATTATTTTTTTAAAATAAAAACAGAAATTAATAATATTGATTCCTTTATTTCATCACCGGAACACGATATAGATAAATATAATCCGTTTTTTAATTTGCATCCGAAAACATACGTCTGGATTGAAAATGAAAAAAATTAGTTTAATTCATCCTCAATAATATATCTTGGTCTGGCTTTTGCTTCTTGAAATAATTGTCCGATATATTCACCAATAATGCCTATACATAATATTTGAATACCGCCGATAAATCCCGTTATAACCATAATTGTAGCCCATCCCGGAACCATAAATTCACCGGTTAATTTGGCGATTATAGTTTCTATACCGCCCATAAAGCATAAAAATGATATCATAAACCCCATAAAAGTAACAAATCTCAATGGGGTAACACTGAATGAAGTAATTCCATTTATAGCAAGAGAAAATAATTTTCGTATGGTAAATTTTGAATTTCCCGCAAAACGTTCTTTAACATCAAAATATACATAGTCTTTTTTGAATCCGAGTTCGTTAAAAATTCCTCTTAAAAAAATATTTGTCTCTCGAAAATTTCTTAGAACTTCTATAATTTTTTTGCTAACCAGCCTGTAATCAGAATGATTAATTTTTATATTAACCCCCATTATGTTCATTATTCTGTAAAAAGAAAGAGCTGTGTATTTTTTAAATAATCCGTCAGTTTTTCGATTATTTCTAATGCCTGCTACTATTTGCGCACCTTCTTTATATTTTTGTATAAATTCTGTGATTTTATTTTCGTCTTGCTGTAAATCTGCATCAAGAGTAATATAACAATCTGCACCGTATTTCTCTGCTTCAAATAGTCCCGCCAAAATAGCTTTCTGATTACCAAAGTTTTTACTGAATTTTAAACCTTTAACTTTGCCTGATGTCTCTTTGTTAAATTTTTCTATTATTTCCCAAGTTCGGTCTTTGCTGCCGTCATTTACATAAAAAATATAACTATTACCTGATATTTCATTGCTTTGTTCAAGGTTTGACAAAACTTCCAATAATCTTAAAGTTGTTTTGTCTAAACATTCTTCTTCATTATAGCAAGGAATAACAATAGCTAAACATGGAACAGACATACTAAAACCGCCTTTTGTGATAAAATATATAAAAATAATAGAATATATTCGGATATTATGCAAATGAAAAAAATAATAATAAATGCTGACGATTTTGGATATTCAGAAAATAATAATATAGCAATTAAAGACGGCTATGACTCCGGAATAATTACATCAACAAGTTTAATGGCAAATATGCAAGGGTTTGAACATGCTATTAACACGATTATTCCGGCTGCACCAAATTTGGATTTGGGTTTTCATTTTAATATTATGGAAGGTAAAAGCCTTACAAATTGTGATTTATTATGTGATGCCAACGGGAATTTTAAAGGCAGTTATCTTAATTTAGTAATTAATTCAAAAAAAGAAGAATATTTAAATCAAATTGAACAAGAATTTAGGGCGCAAATTGAAAAAGTTTTAAATAAGTGCAAAATAAGTCATATCGACTCTCATGTTCATACTCACGCTATTCCATCAATATTCAAATTGACGGTAAAACTGGCACAAGAGTATGGAATAAAATTTATAAGAACACAAAAAGAACTCCCATATATTGTGAAAAATAAAGTATATAATAAAAGATTTCCGATAAATATAATAAAAAATATTCTTTTAAATACATATACAATAATAAATATGAAAGAATTACAAAAAAACTCTATTAATACCAATGATTACTTCATAGGTGTTTTATATACCGGTTATATGGATGAATCAGCAATATTAAAAGGGTTAGAATGCATTAAAAAGGATAATTCAGTTACCGAAATTATTTTTCATCCGTACTTATCAGAAACAATTTCAGCAGAGAAAGTACATAATTATGTAGAATTTTTGATAACGCAAAATACAAATTTCAAGAAAGAACTTGAGAAATCAGGATTTGTGCTTTCTTCTTATTCTATGGTTTAATTATTTGTTTTAGCTGTTTCAATAATTTGTCTTATACTATGCTTTTTATCCATTAAAGAAAGAAGCATATTAACAAAATTTGTATTGACAAAACCATCTTCATCTTTGCATTGGGTTATAACTGATTTAATATCATCAAAATCAGCATGTTCTATTCCCATCTTCCAAAGAAGTTCTGCCAGAAATACGTCAATTTCGCCTTTTTCATTTTTGCAAAGATTAATTGCTTGAAATATGTTTTTTATAGGTTCACCGTTATTACAAAGAATTGAACAAATTGAAGCAGCATCTTCATCTGCCATGCTTGTTGAAGGATTAATTGAAGTTTGGATTATAGCTTCTGCGGCATCAACAAAGTCATTTTGTCTGATTTTTGAATTATTGGTGTCGCAGAATGTCCCTGTAAGTTTATACAGGATTTCCATTGCCACCTCATCAACAGTATCGTCATTTTTCTTTATTAGTGATACTAAAGAAACAATGTCTGCTCTGTTTTCAAATATTTGAGAAAGGTAAGACACAAATTCTTTAACATCTTTTTTTCCTCTCACTGTCGGGAGAAGAGAAACGACTTCTTTACCGCCGATGACCGCAGAAGTTAAATCCAACGCATTTTTCTTATTTTCTTCATTAAAATTTCCGTTTTTATCTGTTCCGATAGCATCTATGATTTGTATAATATCTTTAGATAAAGCACCTGCTTTTTTTAATTCAAATATAAGGTTTAGCTTTTCCGTATTCAATTTATCTTTATCTATACAATAATCTGTCAGTTGAAGTATTTCTTTATTGGTAATACCAAATCTTCTTAATGAAGTAAAACATCTGAGAGCATTAATATCTAGTTCTCCGTTTCTTTTTGTAAATTTTTTTACGAAATTTAAAAGGACGGAGTTTTCTTCATTAGACAACTTATCATTAATATACTGTTGAACTTCCCTGACAGAAATATTAGGATTTTTTTCTATTATTTTAGAATCCTTACCTGCAATTGATATTAAAACTGAAGATTCATCCAGTTTTGAAATTCTTCTTCCGAGTTTATTTATAGGACAGTTTATTTCATTTTTTTCATTATCTCTTGTTTTTGCCATAGACCTTTTTAGCAATTGTACATTTATTATTGAGCTGTTTAATATTTTGTTCTTTTTTGAGTTTGTATCTTTTGTTTTTAGTTTATTTAAAATATCTATAATAGTATTAGTATCTATTCCTGTATTTAAAAGATTTATTGCATAATTCTCAATTTCATCGGGAGATTGAAAATTGTTTGATTGTATAAAACAAAGAACTCTTAATGAATCAATATCATTAAAACCGCCTTTATATAATACTTCAAAGTTTTTAGTTAAAGATAAATCAATAGTTTTATTTTTTTTATCATCTTTTTTAGAAAATGTCTCTATAAATTCTATGAAAACATTTGCACTTGCACCTGTTTCAGATAAATTTGCTGCTGCAGTCATTATATCAGGTGAAATATCTCCAGCTATATTCCTGCTTATTCTCAGTACCTCAAGAGCATGATATCTTCCGTCTTTTTGGAATAAAGATAACAATTTCTGAGCATCTTCATCAAGAGTTACTGCTTCTTCGTCTTCAGAAGAAATTATTGGTTCGGGTTGTTTATCCATAATATCAACAGGAATTATTTCTTCCTCAATATTGGCAGCTTCTATTTTTTGTGTAAACGATATTGGTTCTTCTTTCTTTTCTACAGAATGTAAAATCGGTTTGTAATACGGGGTTTTTGGTAAATTTGAATGCATTTGGGGATATGAAAGTTTGATGAGCAATTGAGTTATTTGTTTATTAATTTCCTCTACTTCTTTTGTTTTACCCTCGCTTTGTGCAGCAGACATTAAACGACCTAAAATCTCAAGCTCCTTCTCTATATAGGTGCTTGAATTTACCATATCCGATTTTTTTGAAATTTTTTTAAATTTGGTATATTCACGCTTTATTGAAGAATATTTTCCTGAGTTCTCATTAACTTTTTTATTATCAGAAAAATTTGATTTCCCAACTGAAATATCACTCATCTTAACTTTTCCCGTGCACTAACTTATTGTATTTGAATATATTATTATACGGTTAAGAAATCAGATAACTTTAGAAAATAATTGATATTTTGTTAAGCTATGTAAAGTTTTATATTCTTTTAGTAAATTAATTTTTTTTATGGTTCTTTTTGAAGGTGGAAAAATCGGAATTGAAGGATTTAGTCATGTTAGAAAAAAACCAAAAAGTAAAAGTAGAATTTATTGGGAAGGAAAAAGATACAACATTAAATGATGTATCCAAAAATGTTACAAATCCAATAACAAATTTATCTGATGATACAGATAAAATAAAAACAATGGTAACGGGAATTCTTGATAAAGAACTGCCTTTATTGAAAAATAATACATTATTACACGAATTGGTTTTATATACGGTTATGGAAAAGGTCAAGACTGTACAAACCGTTGAAAATGTTTTATCATATATAAAAGAAAAGAATGTCAAAGAAATTAATGATGTTCGATTTGAAAATGGAGAAGTTTGCATAAAATGTTCAATTTAAAACATCTAAAACTTATTAAAGAATTAAAAGGAAAGTCAAATACAGATTGGCTTAAGTATGCTTCATCTGATAAAAAAAGCGAACTTCTGGATGAAATAATTGCCGATAATAAATTCGTACAGGAAGAAATGCAGTTGAGAGCAATGGTTGAGGACATGCTTCAAAAAGAATTTTCTCCTGATATTAAAAATATAAAAAATTATGATTTTCTTGTTGACTCTGTTATAGACAAATTAAAATCAAAACAATTAGGTAACATTTCCGAGTCAGAGGATATAGAATAAAATAATTATTCTGTGATTTGTCATACAGGACGATGTTCTGTATGTATTTCTCATGCAAAATAAAAGCAGAGAAATAAAATTTAATGGTAAAAAATGACAGTAATAATAGGTATAAAATTGCAGAATAAAGAAGAAAATTCAACAGAACTGCAAAAAGTATTAACGAAATATAACTGCATAATAAAACTTCGTTTAGGTATAAATAACACGGGATTTCTATGTTCTGATGACGGTATTATTTTAATTCAGACGGATAATAATGAAATAGAAATTGAATTGGAAAAAGATTTACTTGATATAAGCGGGATACAAATACAAAGGATGATATTTTAAATGATAGAGAAGGTAGTGGTAATAGGAGGCGGTGCGGCAGGACCTAAAACAGCTGCAAAACTGCGACGTGAACGTCACGATATACAAATAGATTTATATACACAAGAAGATATAATTTCATATTCCGCTTGCGGACTTCCATATTTTATCGAGGATATAATACAAAAGCCCGAAACACTCATTATTCGAACACCTGAAGATTTCCAAAAGCAGAATATTAATATACATACTAAACAAAAATGTTTAAAAGTAAATCCTGAAGAACAAACAGTTCTTATAGAAGATATAGAAACTAAAAATATATATGAAGTACATTATAATATTCTTGTTATTGCAACGGGTGCAAATCCTGTTATACCCGAAATTTCGGGAGTTCACTTAAAAAACATTTATACTTTAAGAACAGTAAGTGACGGGATTAAAATAAAGCAAAAAATGCAAAATTCTAAGAGGGCAGTTTTAATCGGTGGCGGATATATTTCAATTGAAGTTATGGAAGCTCTTGTAAAAAACGGTATACAAGTAACTTTGATTGAAAAAAATAAACAAATATTAAAAATGTTTGATGAAGATTTTGCACAAAAAATTACGGATTATATAATAGGCAGAAATCCGGGACAGGTTAATATACTTACAAATGAAAATGTTACTTATTTTGAAGGTAATAATAAAGGCGAGGTAACAAAAGTAATAACCGCAAATGGTAAAATAATTGATACGGATTTTGTTGTAATAGGTGCAGGAGTCAGACCAAATACGGATTTTCTTGAAGGCAGCGGACTTAAATTCAGTGTAAAAAACAGTTTAAGAGTAGATAATACTATGCGAACTTCAAATCATAATATATATGCTGTTGGTGATTGTACAGATAACTATAATCTTGTAACAAACAGAAGGACTTGGATTCCAATGGGTTCCACTGCAAACAAAGAAGGACGATGTGCAGCTATTAATATAGCAGGCGATAATTGCCTGTTTGAAGGAATTTTAAATTCAACAATTACAAAATATTTTGATTATACGATTTCAATAATCGGTATAAGTTATAAAGAAGCAATTAGTCTTGGTTTTCAACCTGAATATGCAATTGTGACGAAACAGGATAAAGCAGGATATATGCCTGATAATGAACCGATGACATTAAAATTGATAGCAGACAAGAATACAAGAACGATATTGGGATTGCAGGGTATAGGTGAAGGTGATGTGAATCAACGAATAAATACCGTGATTCCTGCAATATTGGGAAAAATAAAGCTGGAGTCGTTTATGAATATAGATTTACCGTATTCACCACCTTATTCTCCGGCTATTGATCCTGTATTAAATGCTGCACAAATAATTTATCAAAAGATTAATGTGTAACAGCTGACATTTTGTCATTTTGAATCATTTGAAGTATAACTTCCTGAGCTTTTTTCAGCTGAACATCATTTTTTGCTTTAATATCTTCGGCTGATAATTTAACTTCTATATCGGGCGCAATACCTTTTTTGTTTATATCTGTTCCGTTTGGAGTTAAATATTTTTGAATTGTTATGTTTAATCCTGCGCTAAACGGGGACAAGCTTTTAACTTCTTGTACAAGTCCTTTACCGAAAGTATTTTCTCCTATAAGAATTGCTCTGTTGTTGTCTTTTAATGCTCCTGACATAATTTCACTTGCAGAAGCACTTCCTTTATTTATGAGGACAACTAACGGCTGTGAGGAAAAACATCTTTTTGATGATTTGGAAGTATCTTTATAACCGTATCTGTCAACGGTGCTTACTATTATCTCATTATCAAGAAATAAGTTTGAAATATGCAGAGCATTTGTCAAAAGACCTCCGGTATTTCCTCTTAAATCAACTATAATTCCTTCTTTATTTTTATATTTAAGCATTAAATCTTCAAAATCCTGACCGACGCTTTTTCCCATAAAAGAACTTAAACGTATATAACCTATTCTTTCATCTAATTTAAAATCATCCGGCAGTTTTTGAGAAATAGATTTAATTTGAATTTCATCTCGGACTATTCTGTATTTTTTATTTGCTTCTCCTTTTCTTTTTATGAGAAGTTCAACTGTTGTTCCTTTCTTGCCTCTGATTTTATCTGCCGCTTTATCAAGAGTCATATCTTTAGTTGAGATACCGTCGATTTCAAGAATTTCATCTTCTGCCAATAGTCCTGCTCTTTCGCCGGGGGTATCTTCTATAGGAGAAATAATAAGAATTTTCCCGTCTCTTAATCCGATTTGAATACCTATGCCGAATAAAGAACCTTTAATCATATTTTTTTCTTCTTCAAATTCTTTAGGCGGAACAAATCTTGTATATTTGTCATTAAGGCTTGCTATCATTGTATCTATTGCAACATAAGCATCTTCAGGAGTCTTAATTTTATCATCATATTTATGTCTCCATTTAGACCAGTCCTGTCCGTTATTAGTCTGATCCAAAAATTTTGAGTTTACAATTTTCCATACCATATCATACAGAACCGCTTCAGATTCTGCCATAGCGGTATTGCTTTTACAGCAGGTAACACTTGTAATTAATAATGCTAATGTTATTAATGCGACATTTCTTAGGTTTTTTTTCACAACTTTCTCCTTATTGTCATAATTATAATATAAATTTTGTTATTTGTTTATCCTCCTTTACGGTTATTAGACAAAATTTAATAAAGAAAGTTTCACTTATGTAAAGATAATTAACAAGATAAATGTACTATTCCTCAATTCTAATATGTGCGAAATAGGAATTAGGATTATTCTTTGATTTGTATAAATATAGAATATCGGATTGTTGAACCAGATTTTTTAATTCACTATATTTGTCTGCATTTTTATCCCAATAAAAAGTTTCATATATGTAATAATCCCCTTTGGGTAATTTTTTATCTTTTATTATTTCACCGTATGTAAGATTGTCTTTCCCAAGGCCTTTGCTATAACATAATTTTGTACAACATTGTAAAGATGTTATCATCTGCTTATTTTCTTTGTTATATTGTTGCGAAACGGCATATATTTCTCTAATGCCTGAGTTATGAACAATATATTTTTCTATATTTCTGTTGATGCAGAATGCAATGAAAATACAAACTAATATGTAAATAAATATTTTTGAATATTTATTTTGCGGAAGGATTGTTATTATTGAACAAAATAAAACAATATAAATCGGTAATAAAAATAAAACAAGTCTGTCATAATACGGATATATTTTAAAAAAGCTGGCTAATATCATTAATATTGGAGATATAATACATAGCCAAAAAGTTTTTTTATTTATGTTCTTATATTGTTTTATAAAAATGAAAATCGAAGTAAAAAATAATATATAAAAATACGGCATATATTTTATATACTGAATATTGCCAAAGAAAGTCAGTAGTTTTTGCATATAAAAATGACCGGCAAAAGATTTAACAGAGAAGAAAGAGGGTTGCAATGTATTCCAAAATTCATACATATATGGTCCGTGAGTTTTTATATTCGGAATATAATATGTCCAATAATATATCAGGCAATTAAAAAATATTGGTATAAGCAATAATATAAATTTATAGAAAATAGATTTATTATTTTCTCGATTACAATATATGTCATAAATACCGGTTAAAATAATTCCTATAGCTATATATACTATTGCAGTTGATGAAAACCACATAGAAATAATACAAATAAGAGAATATATTAAAACAGTTTTTAAATGGTCTTTCTTTAAATTAATATTTGAAAATATTATTAATAAAATAAGACCAAACATCAATTCGCAGCTATATTGTTTCGCCTCACAAGCATATCCTACAGAATATATAGTAAATGCAAATAAAGCTGTTGATATCAAAATAAGAAATTCATTCTTAAAATTATCTTTTGCAAATTTATAAAAGAGGGGTAATGAAATAACACTGCATATACACGGAAAAATTCTTAAAGATATTTCCAATATATTATAATTATCACTTACATTTTTAAATAAATTGTAGAAAAATTTTTCTATTATTAAAAAGCCTATCGGAGCAACTTGAAAATCTGAAACTAATGGTTTTAACAATTGTTTATAGCTTGATATTTCTATATTCCAAGCTAAATTACATTCATCAACCCAAAAAGAAGGAGAAAATATAAGAAGTTTTATTCTTAAAAAAATTCCAAGAAAAATGATAATAAAAATTTCAATATAAAATATCTTGTAAAAGTTCATAGTCCTATAATAACATAAAATCATATATTAATAATATCAATGCTCTATTGCCAATTTTATAAAAATATGATAATTTAAAGATATTAAATAAGGAAAACGAGATAGAAATTATTTTTGATTCTCTGCTGGTCCGCAGCCGTAAAGCCGGAATACTTATTTAGTATGGGTTACCTCGAATACAGGTGGAAAGTTGAAATGAAAAAGAGAAATTTGCTTGCAGCAATGATGCTGCTCTGTATGGCTAATTGCGCATACGCTATTGAAGATGCTTATGATTCATCTTCGGACAGTGATATTGATTCTGCCAGAATTTTTGGCGGCTTAAAGAAAAATCAAATCAATACACTTGATAATTATATCGATTCTACTACAAATAGTAGTATTGATATCGATAAATTCACTCGTGAAGATATTGAAAAACAAAATACGCCTTCACTCGGTGATATATTACAGCAATCCGCAGGAGTTGTTGTAAATACAAATAACGGTTCTGAAGGAAACGTATCAAAAGTTAGAATCAGAGGTACGGATAGAGTCAAACTTACAATTGACGGAATACGTGCAGACAGAACAACAGGAACTTCTCCCGGTGCTGAAATTCAGTTTTTAGATACTGATGATATAGAAGCTATTGAAGTTATAAAAGGGCCTCAGGGCAACGTATTAGGTACAAATGCATCAGGTGGTGCAATTAATATGCAGACCAGAAGAGGTCACGGTCCGTTTAAATTTGAACTCGGTTCCGATATGGGTACTCACGGAATGTTCAAAGAACGTGCCGCTATTATGGGTGAAGCTCATAAATTAGATTACTATTTGTCAACAACATATTATAAAACTTCAGAAGGTATGAGAACTTCCGATTTGGGAAGATTGTATAATGACGGATACAGAAATTTCCATGTAGTAGCAAACCTTGGTTATAAATTATTTGATGATAAAGCTGAAGTCAGAAATATCTTTCGTTTTTCAAATGCTAAGAAAGGTTTAGCATATGGATACGGTGACGGATGGATGATTCCTAACTATAATGATCCTAATAACTATGCAAGAAACATAGATATTATGGAAAATTTATCTTTCAAGCACGCTGTTAATGATTTATATGATTACAGTGTTCGTTTCGGATTGTATCATAACAGAAATCAAAACTATCTGCTTCCGGATTCTTACTATCCGAATATGGAAGATATTTCAAAGAATAACGGTACAAGATTGAACTTTATGACACAACACAATTTGAATCTTACAGATTGGAACAAATTGTCTATCGGTTACAATCTTGAAAATGAATATATAGATTCTCATTCATATTCAGATTACGGTTATGGTGCTACAACATATAAAATCAAAGATTCTACATTGCAAAATGATGTATATATCAATGATGCAATTAATATTAAAGACATTTTTTTCCTAAGAGGCGGTGTAAGATATATACATAATGATGCCTTTGGAAATTATTTAACACCAAACGGTTCAGCAGCAGTTGTATTGCCGACATTTAAAATACCTGGTGCAAAAACAAAATTCCGCGGATCTTGGGGACAAAGTGTTAACAACCCGACATTATATCAGAGATTTGCAAATGTTCCGGCTTGGAACTTCTTCGCTAATCCTGATTTAGATGCTGAAAAATTGACAGGTTGGGATGCCGGAATCGAACAAACATTCTGGGATGAAAGAATTAAATTAGATTTTGGATATTTCAACAGCGATTATAAGAACTATATTGCATATACTACAGACCCTGTAACTTGGGCAAGCAAATATGATAATATAGATAGAGCTAAAATATACGGATATGAAGGTAAATTTATTTTTGAACCTAACGATATATTTAAATTTGTTATGAGTTATACATATACAAGTACAGAAGATAAATCAACAGGTTTGGATTTACCTCAAGCACCGAATAATACGTACAGTGCAACTGTATATTATACTCCTTTCAGAGATAGATGGGATTTATATGCAGGTTTAGTAACAACTTCATCAAGAAGAGCATCAGGCGGAACTGATCCGAATAACAGAGTAAAGGGTGTTGTTGATGCAAAAATCGGTACAAAATTAAGATTATTCTCATATAAAGGTTTCCATTTCTATTTGAAAGCTGATATACTTAATTTGTTTAATCAAAGAAATTGTACATATCGTGAAGGTAATACCTTCTTCTACAGTCCGAGAATTCATACAAGAGTTGGTGTATTCTTAGAATACGATACTGATAAACAGAAAAAACTTGATGAACAAAAACAAATCAGAATGGAACAAAAGAAAAAGAAAGAAATTAAAAAGAAACAAGAAAATCTATGATAAATTATAAAAAAGGCTTAGTGTTTACAATTCTTATTTTAGGATTTATCCTAAGCCTTTTTTTATCTTTATTTTACAGATTAGATTTATCGAACAGCGGAATTATATTATCTTATATAAGAATTCCGGCTGTTATAAAAGCGATTGTTTCAGGCTCTTGTTTGGCATTAGCAGGAATGTTTCTTCAAACAATATCTAAAAATCCTCTTGCTGATCCGTATTTGACAGGTTTATCCTCCGGTGCGGGCTTTGGTATTGTACTTTCAATATTATTATTTAATAGTGTTAATTATTCTCTTTTCGGATTCTTTGGTGCCTTAATCAGTGCAGCTCTTGTTATTACGCTAAGCGGCTTTTCGAAATTTTCTATTACAAAATTAATATTGATAGGCTTATCCGTTAACCTATTTGCAGGTTCTGTTATTTCTTTTTTAATACTGACAAATCCTGCAAAAGCTTACGGAATGACTTTAATTCTCACCGGAGGATTTTCCAGTGCAGATATTTCAAATAAGATGCTTATTATTTTATTCATTACCGCATTGATGATATCGGCTATATTTATTCCCAAGCTTAATGCTATGAGATTAGACAGCCGTCTTGTATTTAAATCACAAAATAATGCTAATAAATACAACATTATATTTATAATGCTTGCGGCTTTTCTTACCTCTATAAGTGTATATAGTGCCGGAATTTTGGGGTTCGCAGGTATTATATGTCCTTTGCTTACAAAACTGTTATTGGGTAATGATGCAAGAATTTTATTTTTTGCGAATATAATAACAGGTTCGGCAATTTTATTATTTTCTAATTTCCTTGCAAGCAATATCATATATCCGCTTCAGGTTCCGCTCGGAATAATAGTTGCAATTGTCGGCGTTCCGTTCTTTATTTTCTTTCTTCTTAAGAAGGGAGGGATTTTAAATAATTAAGCTTGATAACTTAAATTTTGCATATAATGAAAAAGTTTTATTTGAAAATTCCTCAGTTAATATTGAAGATAACAAAGTAAACGTTATTTTAGGGCCTAACGGTTGCGGTAAATCTACGCTTTTAAAAATCATTACAGGTGAAATTAAAACTGATTGCAAAATAGAAAATACATATAAAAATATATTTTACTTGCCGCAAAATCCTTATTATCCCAAAGGAATAACAGCTTTTGATTATCTGTCTTCGGTATTTTTTAAGAATAATTGGAAGTGGTTTTTAAATAATGACGAAAAAGAAAAAATTGGTGAAATCCTTGAAAAAATAGAACTTTCTGATAAAGGAAATATAAATATTGAAAATTTATCAGGCGGAGAAATACAAAAAATCAATATAGGTTTAGGTTTACTTTCAAATGCAGATTTGCTTTTATTAGATGAGCCGGCATCTAATATGGATTTAATTAATCAAATAAAAATTTTAAAAATGTTAAGAAGCCTTTCAAATAAAGGGATAACAAGTGTGATTATAATGCACGATATCAATCTTGCAATTAAATACGGTGAAAATTATATAGGAATTTCCAATGAACATAAAATAATACAAAAAGGTCAAACCGATTTTTTTGAAGAACAGACATTAAAAAATATATTTAATATAAATTTTGAAATAAATAAAACAGGTGAGAATATACATGTACAAATTATGGATTAAAGTATTTGTATTTATATTATTTTTTCTGCCTGTTCAGGCGAAGGAATTAACTTTTGTGAGTACTTCACCGTCGTTAACGGAAATAATGTATGCTATTGGAGCTCAGGATAATTTAAAAGCTGTTTCGACACAGTGCAGTTTCCCTGAAGAAGCAAAAAATAAACCTGTTATCGGTGATACTTATTTTATAAACGAAGAAATGCTGTTAAAAATTAAACCCGATTATTTTCTTGCTACGGATTCAGCAGAATTTATGATAAATAAATATAAAAGATTCGGTATAAAACCGCTTGCTCTGAAATATCCGAATATAGATGCAATTTATGAAAATATACTACTGTTGGGTAAATTAACAGGAAAAGAAAAAAATGCACAAATGGTTGTAACTGAAATAAAAAGTAAGGTTGAGGCTGCCAGAGAATCAAATAAATCGCCGAAAAAAATATTATATGTTGTGTCGATGCAGCCGTTTATGACAATAGGCGGAAAAAGTTTTATTACCGATATTATTGAAAAATCAGGCAATCATTCGGTTACTGCAAATTTAGATACTTTTTATCCTGCCGTATCTTTAGAGTATGCAATTAATCAAAAACCTGATATTATAGTTTTAGATTATTATTGCTTTAGTGATGGCAAAATAGAAAAATTATTTCCTAATTCTAAAATTGTAACTATGACAAAATCGGATAGCGATATAATTGACAGACCTGCAAACAGAATATATAAAAGCGTGGAATTCTTTGCAAATATAGCAAATAAGAATTAATTATAAAGGAGAATTTATATGAATCAACAGAAATGTATACTTATTCATAGTCCAAAACTTTTTTATAACGAAAAAAATATATGTTCCAGCATTAATTATAGTGCAATGGGTTTATTTTCGCTCGCATCCGAGCTTGAAAAAGCAGGTTTCGAAGCGGAAATAATACATCTTGGAATAGAAAAGTATTTGAATAAAAAATTCTCCATAAGTAATTATATTAAAATAAACGAAATCAAATTCGTTGCTTTTTCATTAAATTGGCAGCAACAATCTTATGATGTAATAGAAACGGCAAGACAAATAAAAAGAAATTATCCTGAGGTATTTATTTCTTTAGGCGGATATACCGCAACATTTTTTGCAGATGAAATAATGAATAAATTTCCTTTTATCGATGCAATTATAAAAGGAGAAGGGGAAAAATCAATAACAGAACTTGCTAATTATGTATACAATAATGCTTCATATGAAAATATACCAAATATAATATTAAGGCATAATCACAAAGTAATTTCAAATGAAAATACTTTTGTAGCATCTGATGAAGATTTAAACAGTTATGAATTTTTCAATTCAAATCATATGAAACATTATAATGAATATTCTATGGTTCCATATATATTGGATTATACAAAGGAAAATCAGTTAAATAATCCTGCAACGGAGCAGGGAATCTGCCTCGGGAGAGGATGCATAGGAAATTGTGTATGGTGCGGCGGTGGTTATGTTACAAATAAACTAATGACAGGAAGAAGTTGTATTTCATACAGAAGTCCCGAGAATGTCGTTGCCGAAATGAAAAATATGCTGGA